>Ga0268262_10001341_pt1 | contig 30726 bp, 22 predicted proteins | sample TergutNc150P3_FD_190354 | JGI IMG/M metagenome (GOLD analysis project Ga0268262, IMG submission 190354) | Nasutitermes corniger P3 segment gut microbial community from laboratory colony in Florida, USA - Nc150 P3 (SPAdes) (version 2) | ecosystem: Host-associated > Arthropoda: Insects >... | reverse complement strand
CCCTTTTCCGCCGAGTTTTTTCATCACTTGCCCCATCAAAAACCCGAACACTTTTTCCTTGCCTGCGCGGTAATCCGCTGCCGAGTCCTGATTTTCCGTTATAACGGCTTTTACCGCCGTAATAACGGCGTTGTCGTCGTTTATCATCATTAAGCCTTTTTCGGCGATGTATTTTTCGGGATCAATATTGCTTGTAAATACCGCTTCAACGGTTTCTTTATACGCGCTCCGGTTGATTTTTCCGCCCGTAACAAGGGTAATGAGAGCGGAAAGTTTATCGGCGTTGACAGCCAAATCTTCCGGCAGAATGTTAGCGTTGTTCATAAGCCGCATAATTTCTCCGGTTAAAAGATGCGCCGCTTCAACGGGCTGTCCGCTCTTCTGCGCGACGGTCTCGAACAAATCGCAAATATTTTTGTGAACGGTAAGAATCATCCCCTCGGATTCGGGTATCTTAAAATCACGGCAGTAGCGTTCCCTTTTTTGATGCGCCAGTTCAGGCAGATTTTTTTTGACGCTTGCAAGCCATTCGTCGTCAATCTCCATTGGCAGAAGATCAGGCTCTGGAAAGTAACGGTAGTCCTGCGCGTTTTCCTTTGAACGCATAGCGTAGGATTCAAGCTTTTCATCGTCCCAGCGGCGCGTCTCCTGAATAATATGTCCGCCGTCTTCCAGTATTTCAATTTGGCGCGCGGTTTCATATTCAATGGCGCGCGCAATCGCTTTAAAGGAATTCATGTTTTTTGTCTCGGTACGCACGCCAAGTTCGCCGCCTATGGGACGCACGGACAGATTGATGTCGGCGCGTATGGAGCCTTCCTGCATTTTGCAGTCGCAAATATCGAGGTACAAAAGAGTTTCGCGCATTTTTTCAAGATAGGCGATCACTTCGACCGCGCCGCTGAAGTCGGGCTGTGAAACAATTTCCAAGAGCGGCACGCCGCAGCGGTTAAAGTCCATAAAAGTACTCGCGCCGTTCGCGTCGTGTATCAATTTTCCCGCGTCTTCTTCCATGTGTATCTCGCGTATGTTGATAGTTTTTTTCTTGCCGCCAACGTCAATGTCAAGATGACCGTCGCGGCAAATCGGCGCGTACAACTGCGACACTTGGTAGGCTTTCGGCAGGTCGGGGTAAAAATAATTTTTACGGTCAAACTTGCAGTATTTGGTAATGTTAAACCCAAGCGCGGTTCCCAGCCGGAGGGCGTACTCCACGACAGAGCGGTTAAGTACGGGCAATACGCCGGGCATTCCGGCGCAGACGGGGCAGACATGGGTATTCGGCTCGCCGCCGTAAGCGGTTGTGCAAGCGCAGAAAATTTTTGATTTTGTTGACAGTTCGGCGTGAACCTCAAGACCGATGACGGTTTCCCACTTCATGCTAACCTCTTTTCCGTGCGGCCGAATGACCGCACAGTTAAACCGAATATGAAACAAAGTTTCATACTTTTGCCCCCTCAGGTTTTTTTAAATGATAACCGGTACGGGATTGATAAACTCGCGCCGCGCCGATAAGTTTGTTTTCCGAGAAAGCGTTCCCGATAATTTGAAAGCCGATGGGCAGTCCTGCCGAATCAAATCCGCAAGGCAACGCCGCGGAAGGGAGGCCTGCAAGATTTATCGACACGGTGTAAATATCCCCCATGTACATTTTTATCGGGTCGCCTGAATTTTCCCCGATTTTGTACGCCGTTGTAGGCGCGACAGGAGAAAGTATCATGTCATACTTGGAAAACAAATTATTGTAAGCGTCTTTTATAAGAGCGCGAACCTGCAAGGCTTTTTTGTAATAGGCGTCGTAGTACCCCGATGAAAGAACAAACGATCCGAGCATAATTCTTCTTTTTACTTCCAGCCCAAACCCCTCGCTTCGGGAAAGGCGGTACACTTCGGAAAGAGACTGCGCGCCTGAACTGCGGTAGCCGTATTTTAAGCCGTCATAACGCGAAAGGTTTGATGACGCTTCGGCGCAGGCGATTATGTAGTATGTTGGAATTACATAATCCATAAACGGCATTTCAAATTCTTCTATAACCGCGCCTGCCGCTTCAAATTCTTTTGAAACAGACAGAACGGCGTTTTTTACTTCATCGTCAATGCCGCCTGAAAAATAATTGCGTGGAAGCCCGATTTTTACGCCTTCTAATTTTGATCCGGCTTCGCCGAATTCAAACGGTTTTTGTATGACGCAAGTGCTGTCGCGCGCGTCCGGTCCTGAAATAATTGACAGCAAAGCCGCGCTGTCGTCAATGTTTTGTCCGATAGGGCCGATTTGATCGAGTGATGAAGCATAGGCGATAAGCCCGTAACGCGACACTGATCCGTAAGTCGGCTTAATGCCCGTAACGCCGCAGAAGGCGCAAGGCTGGCGTATACTGCCTCCCGTATCGGAGCCAAGAGCTATAGGTATCTCTCCCGAGGCGACGGCGGCCGCGCTTCCGCCTGAAGAACCGCCGGCGACTCGCGCGGTATCCCACGGATTATGTACCGCGCCTTTTATTCCCGTTTCGCTGGAGCCGCCCATCGCGTACTCGTCCATGTTTAGTTTTCCGACAACAACCATGCCGGCTTTTTCCAATTTTTCAATAACCGCCGCGTTAAACACAGGCGCATAACCATTGAGCATTTTTGACGCGCAAGTGGTTTCTATTCCCTCTGTAGAAATATTGTCTTTAATGGCGATTGGCACGCCGGCAAGCGGCGAAAGAATTTCGCCTGCGGCTTGTGCCGCATCAATCTGCGATTGAACTTCTTTTGCGCGCGTTAAAGCTTTTTCTTTTGAAACCGCAAGAAAAGCGTTATATCGGCTGTCGTTTTTTTCGATCACGTCAATATACGCGCTTGCCGCTTCTACCGCGCTGAGTTTTTTTTCTTTTATAAACGCGGATAATTCCAACGCGCTTTTTCCAAACACCATAATCAACCTTTTATTTGTTTTTACCGGTTCCTATTATTCAACTGTTTTAGGCGCGATAATTGTTTCATCATTCCGTACCGGCGCGTTTTGCAAAATCAACGCGCGATCAAACGAAGAACATACCTCGTCGTTACGGAAAACATTTACATTGTCAAACGGATGACTGCGCTCTGGCACGCCGTTAGTGTCGATCTCGCCGAGCCGCGCCATGTAATCCAGAATTTCCTGCAAGTCATGAGTCAATTTAGTTTTTTCATTCTCCGAAAGCGTAAGGCAGGATAAATCCTCCAGATACGCGAGCAGTTTATCGTCTATCTGCATGAAAATTCTCCAATCTTAAATCATAATAGTACAATTCCGGCGGACTTGCAACCTGATATTGTTCTTTCGTCCCATACGGAAACCTGCACTTCGCCAATGTGCGCTTTTTGCAGTAACATCATGCAAAGCCTTGATTGGCCGATACCTCCGCCCATGGTAAGCGGAAGTTTGCCGTCGAGAAGTTTTTCATGGAAGGGCAGTTTTCTTCGGTGATCGCAATTGGCTTTTGCAAGCTGCGCATCCAGCGATTTTGGATCGACGCGGATGCCCATTGAAGAAATCTCAACAGCGCAGTCTAATATGTCGTTCCAAAATAAAATATCGCCGTTTAACGTCCAATCGTCATAGTCCGGCGCGCGCCCGTCGTGCCTAACGCCCGATTTTAACGTATCGCCTATCCGCATGAGAAACATAGTTTTATCGTCTTTTAAACAGGCGTTCTCGCGTTCTTTCGGCGAAAGATCGGGATATATGTCTTCTAACTGCTGAGTTGTGATAAAATGCACCTCACGCGAAAGATTGATGGTTAAAGCCGGATACAGTTCTTTAATTTTGTCCGCCGTATCGCAGATTGCGTTTACAATAGAGATAACTGTTTTTTTTAACATATCATCGTTACGCGAATTTTTATCTATTACTTTTTCCCAATCCCATTGGTCAACATAAATTGAATGAAGATTGTCCATATCTTCATCTCGCCGTATGGCGTTCATGTCGGTATACAATCCCTCGCCAACAGGAAAACCGTATTGATAAAGCGCCATGCGTTTCCATTTTGCAAGCGAATGAACAATCTGCGCGGTTCCCCGGGTCTCTTTTATGGCAAACTCAACCGGACGCTCAATGCCGTTAAGATCATCGTTTAAGCCCGTCTGCGGTTCGACAAAAAGCGGAGCGGAGACGCGCTTAAGGTTAAGAGCGTCCGCCAACTTATCCTCGAACAATCGTTTTATCGCGCCAATAGCGGTTTGAGTCTCATATACCGATAAAGTTGACCGGTAATTTTCCGGCACAATCAACTTGCTCATAGAAACCTCCAGTAAAAATTAACAGGAAACTTTTGCAATAACTTCGACTTCGACAGAAACGCCGCGCGGCAGAGCGGACACCGCTACGCAGGAACGAGCGGGTTTTTCCGTAAAATATTTTGCATAAATTTCGTTAAATGCGGCAAAATCGTCCATGCTGGTTAAAAAGCAGGTCGTCTTTATCACTTTTGTAAAATCGCTTTCCGCCGCCGCAAGCACAGCCGCGATATTTTGCATAACTTGTTCCGCCTGTTCTTTTATGCCGCCCGATACCACCGCGCCTGTTTCCGGCGACAGAGGAATTTGCCCCGACGCAAAGAGCAGTCCGTCTGTTACGATAGCCTGAGAATACGGACCGATTGCCGCAGGCGCAGAATTTGTTGATATTGCTTTCATGAGGGTATTATAGCTTTTTATTGGGTTATAAGCAACTCATTTGTAAGCGTATGTTTCAGTCTGATAAGTTGTAATTTTCGATAAAAAAGAAAGAATAAAAATTTTCTAATATTTTAAATTTTCTATTGACAAAAAATACAACTTGTTGTATATTGTTTATAGTGAATAAGGGTCTTTTTAGACTCTCTTGCCTGTTAAGTAATTTTGCTTTACAAGCAATCCCTAAATAACTTTATATTTAGTCTTGATACTGTATCAAGGAGGAATGTTATGTTTTACTTACAGCTTAACTAAAACACATCTAAATATTTAATAGGTGTATTGTTTTTTATGATACACTTGTATCAAAAAGAGCAGTAAATAATAATTTATCACAAATAATCGGCAAAATATTGTCGTATAAAAGGAGCGTTTATGTCTATGAATTTTATTGAACCTGACGTTCAGCAAACAGTATCTGTTTCTGATGTTTTAAAGGATTTTACGATTTCATCTGAAAACAAAGAATGGTTTTCAGCGCTGTTTCTAAAAGATATTTTGCCTTCTGATTTTAAAGAGGCTCTTTCAAAATTCTTAAATGAAATTAATAAAGAAGATACCAGTGCTTTTAAGCTATCATTTCTCTTCGATTTTTGTGTATCAAATTCTGATTATTTTATTGAAAGTAAACTTTCACATGAGAGAATAAATATAACTTCTGCTTTATTCACAGAAAAAATGGAAGGCAAACCTTCTATTTTTAAATCTTCTGTTGCAAATATTTTGTATAATATAAAAGATTGTGCAGAAAAAGATAAAAACTTCTCTGAAGTATATCAAAAAAAATTACAGGATATTCGGGCAAGTTCCTCTTTTGAAGAAAGAGCCGTATATTATATAAAATTGCTTTTTCAAAATTTTCCCAAACGTACTTATAAAGAAGGCGAGAAACCGCCTACACAAGAAGAAATAAATTCTTTTTTAGATTTTTCTCAAGAAGATTTTTTTAAAAACATATATTATTTAATAGAATTGATTGCCGAACTTGAAGAAATGTCTAAAGAAGAACTGTATATAGAATATCCTTGTCCAATAATACACAGATATAGTATTTTAGCATTTCCTTTTATAGTTTACGGTAAGGAGTTGTATACTTGTATAAGAAATGCATTGTTTTTAATGATAATACATTTTAGAGGTGATAGCTACAGTTTAATAGAAAAAATTGAGATACCTAAATGGGACGAAAAAAATAATGCCCATGAAATCTTTTTTAACTTAGCCCTGAAATTAGATAATAAAGATTGCTCGATGTTAATTCTTGACAAGATTTTCGAGGGAGTCAATCCTGTTGATATTCCTTATATTTTCTTTGAGTATATCGAAAATAGTATTCGTTCAATTTATGGACCGTTATTGAAGGGCGGTTATTGTAATTTTGAACAGCATTTTAAAGGCGAATATTATGATGTTATAAAACCGATTCGAGAAGAACTTGAATATCTTGATTGGGCATTGACAACAAACTTAAATGATTTGCATGAAATACCAACCGACCCACATGAAATACACTTTATAAAAAGCCGGTTGTTTCTTGATTATATTGAAAAATTATCTGATTTTGCTCCAGAAAATAAACTTGAACTGTTTCAAGAATTGTTTTTTGAAAAGGGAACGGATAGTAATTTTTTTCAAGATAAATTTTATGCTTTTAGAGGAAGAACAATAAAAGATATTTTAACTTCTATTGTAGGAGAAAAAATAAAAGATGAATGGACATTTCCCGAACGACAAAAAAAAGCAAATGATTTATGTGATAAATTTGTTGATGTAATAGCAAAAGGAGCGGCAAAATATCCTGTAAAATTATTATTAGGGGAAAAATGGCACTTAATACAAAACCAAAAAGAGTATGGGCTCATTGTATTCAAGCGGTATTGTGAAAAACTTGAACTAAAGACACATGAGGATGCTCTTTTTGTATCAGAATTCTGGTTTAACCTATTTTATTTGGAACAACAATTTTTTTCATCTGTTTACACTACATCGTATAGATATTCTTCAAATTTAGAGAAAGAAGGACCATTTTTTTATAAATATATTTTTTATAAATATATTTATAATGAAGATTTTATCTGTAGTTTTTTGTCTATATCTAAAAAATATCCTAGTGATTGCTCTTTGTCTATGTACTGTCTTGCACGTTGGGTTCTTTACCAAAAAAACAAAGATGAAAATATCTCAGATATTGTGTCAGTTATGAAGAAAGTATCCAAATTATTACATGATGAAAAAATAAACTTCCCTGTCAAAGTAGCAGAATTTATTCGGTCATATAAAATGTCTAATGAATTAAAAAGAAACGGTAATAATAATGAAGTGATTCGATTTTTATTTTATTTGACTGCAGCATTGGGTGGAGAACAATATCAAAATATACTTAAAGATTTAAATAGAGCTGAAGAACATTTTCCGCTCTATTATATAAGATATAAATATAGCCACGAAAATTTTATACCGGAAGAATTCTTGAACTTTTTATTTGGTTTGGAAAATCCAAGCTTCAACGGAAGTGAGAATGAATTTTATAATCTTGAGCTTATTAGAGAAGCCTGTAATGAAGGTGTATTGGAAAAACAAATTGTTCTTGAAAAAGTATCTGATTATATAGAAAAAAATCGTGAGTTATTATTTAAGTCTACAAAAATAAAAGAGTTTATTAAATACTTTTTCATAGAAACGGAAGAAAATGAAACCGATGAGGCGCAAACGGCTTTTTTTATGCAATTCTGTGAACGAGCTGTACAAGAAAGTGAGGATTTATGTACAGAACTTTATTTGTTTTTAAAGATTTGGAATGAATTCCATAAAAAAACAGATAGGATACTCAAAGAACATACGGAAATTAACAATATTCTTGTTACTCGATGTTGTAAGAAATTAAACAATTTCAGAAAAAACATTGAACAAAAAGAATTTCCTGAACATGAGTATAAATATTTAAATGAGTATATCCTTCCTGCGTCATATTTTATATGGGAAGGAACAGGGAACATCTGGAAAGCTTTAAAACCATTAATTATGGCATTCAGAGTATCAAAAGACGTATTATTAGACGAATTACTTAACCCAACAAATAATATATCCGATTTGTTTATAAATTCGATAACTTCTTTCTTCAGGATAGAAGATCAGGAAAAACTAAAGGAATTGCGTTACAATATGGCAAATGATTTTGCCGAATACTTAAAACCTACTAAAAATGAAAGGCAAGCGGAAAAATACACACAAAAAGAAAGAGAAACTGAGGGTTTTGATCTTTCTTACACAGAACCAAGCCCTTACTGGCGTTATGCATATGTTCGCGCATTGGGTGATCTAGGCGTAAAAACTGATAAGCTTGGGCATTATTTTCATAAAATACTTGAAAATGTATCAGAAAAAGACACATCAGAAGAGGTTAAAAAAGCAGCTAAAAAAGTTATGGAAGAACTTGACTTAATTCGAAAAGGATATTCAGGAGATAACCATAAAAAGTGTCTTTTTGAGGCTTTTTGGTGGCTTAAAAACGCACATATGCTTTCTCTTGGCGGTGAAATTGACCGTAATAAAGCATTGGAACAGCGAATTAAAGAATGGAGATAAAAAATTATATATTTTGCTTGAAAAAAGTTGACAAAATTATCTTGATGTGGTATATATATATAAGGCAAAGGGATTAAGACCTTATGAGGTCATGAGTAGTTTACTACCCCCTAAACCTACTCTAGGTTTAGCTTGAAAATCTAATTTTCAAGGAGGTGCTATATGGCAAAAATAAAATAAAATAGTCATTCACAACTTTCTGCGATATTTTATCGCTGATTTGTTATCGCTTGCTCAAGAACTAATGTCTCGTTGATCTCTAGCAAGAGTTTATGTCTCAAAACAAGGGAGAACATTGATATATCAATTTTTTGTTCCTCTCTTTACAAGAAAACAAGGAGGAAATTATGTTTTTAATTTTTGGTTCTGAAATTTTAAATCTGAATAATGTTGTGTCTATTTCGACGGAAGAGTATTCAGAAAACGAAGTAAAGTTGATTATTGTTACTACCGCAATTCGCTATTATCCCGGCGATTATTTAACAGGTTCGGATCATTACAACGCTTACTGTAAAGAATTTATTATAGAAGCTAAAAAGTGCTCCGAATTACTTAAAGCAATAAAGAACGACGAAAAAATTTTTGTATTGTGAAGTAATAATGCCTGCGTACGCAGGTTGTATATCAAGAAGGAGGTAAGTTATGGATAAAAAATTTGCAGTTTTTGTAGATGGCGAAAATATCAGCGCAAAGGATTATGTACCGACAATCAGAGAGATAGCAACATATGGTGAGATATTAATGAAACGAGTCTACGGGGATTGGACTACTACCAGTATGAACACATGGAAAGATATCCTTATAAAGGAACCCGCAACGCCTTGTCAGCAATTCCGTTCAGGAAAAAATGCCGCCGATACCAGAATAATTATGGACGCAATAGAAATGATGCTTCAAAATACAAATGTTAACGCATTCTGTATAGTTTCTACCGATGCGGATTTTTTCGGGTTGGTTCAGCGATTGCGTGAGAACGGAAAATATGTTCTTGGGGTTGGAAAAGAACATTCAAAACCGATTTTGCAAGAGGCATGTGATAAGTTTGTAAAACTTGAAAGTCTTTACTGCGAAGAAACAGGAATTTTGCTCGAAAAGCCAAGACATTTTGGATTAATCGAACATGAACGAGGAATATTTCATTTCCCTTGTGCTGAGATAAACGGTGATATTAAGGAAATGAAAGAAGGGGTACAGGTTAAATTTAAGGTGTTTAAAGAACCTGACCCGATGCAGGTAGAGAAAAGGAATCAGCGAGGGAAGGCAACTGATATAAGGTTAGTTGGATAAAATATAAAATTTATACCCTCCGCTTTTAAGCGGAGGGATATTATTACTTTTTAGTATAAAGGGGTAAATAATAGATGAGATTATTATTTCTAACTAAAAAAAAGGAAAAAGAACTTGAAGAAGAAAAATTAGAACTAAAGCAACAAAGACAATTTGTTGACAATAACATTGATTCCGCAAATAAAACATTAGAGGAGTCGAAAAATACTCAAAAAGGAAACCTTGAAGTAGGCAGAGAGTTAATAAAACTAGTGGAGGAAAACAAAGAAAAGGAAAATATTCTCTTGAAAAGAGAACAGAACATAAAACTTTCCGAAAATGATATAGAAGAACGTAAAAACAATGTACGGAAGGAAGAAATTATTATTGAGGCACGCAAATCTGATATTAGAAAAAAGGAACAGGAAGTTTCTGATAATGAAAAAGATGTTCAAGAGAGAGAAGAAAAAGCTCAAAAAATAAAATTAGAATCGGAAGAAACAAAAGAGAAATATCAAATATTATTTGATGAATTTGAAGAAAAAAGAGAAAATATTGATAATCTTGAAAAAGAAGCAAAAATAAAAAATGATTTGGCAGTTGAAAGAGAAGATTATGCTAACGCTGTTTTTGAAAGAGCAAAAATAATTGATGATGAAATCAAAGCAAGGGAAGCGAAATTTGAGGCAAAAATAGGAGATATAGAAAATTCTCTTAAAGCAAAAGTAGAAGAATATGACAGAAAACTTGAAGATATAAATAACACTCAAGAATTTATTGATAATATTAAATTTGACGACAGCGAAGATGGAAAAGCTGCGAAAATTGTTGTTAAGGAGGCAATAAGACAGGCAAAAAAATCCCTTACGGATATAAAAACTCAATTTGACGAACTAGATGAGAAGTATTGCGGAGGTACATTTAAAGGTTTTAGTACTCCGATTTCTGAAATAGATAAATCTTTTGAGGAACTTAAAGTTCAGTATCAGCAAATAAAAGAACATATAGAAGCCAATGAAGACTTACCTAAATCAATTCATAAATGGCTTGATAGTATCGAAGATTATATAAATAAAGCCGATAAAAGCATTAAATCATGGGAATTTTCAGAAGCATATAGAAATATTATTTTTGGTGTTTCGACTTGTAAAAATTATGAAATGCTTTTGAATATTCTAAATGAATGGGGAAGCAGCGAGACGAGTAATGAAGAAAACAGCATGCCAAAAGAAGAATTTATTGATTGGTATGAAATTCTTGAAGTGCCTCCTAATGCCACAAAAAATGAAATAAAAAAACAGCACAGGAAATTGGCGAAAATATATCATTCTGATCTTGATAATGCAATTAATGATGAAGAAAAAGAAGAATTTGAAAATAAAATGCGTCTTATAAATCAGGCATGGAACATATTAAGAGATGATGATAAGCGAAAAGAATTTAATGAAGAAAGAAAAAAATATAAAGGTTAGGAGGAATGTTTATGGACGAGAAAGAAAACAAACTTAATTTACCGGCTGTTAGAAAAGTTGGCGAAGTAGCGGTGAAGCAACAAACCAAATCAATATCAAAGTTTGATTTGAATAAAAAAACCCAAATTGCTTCTATAATTAAGAATGAGAATTATTCTGTTGCAAAAGAGATTCTCAACAGCGAGAAAGGATTGGATTTGGTCTTAATTGGGGATTTAACGACATCTATGGAAGCCTATCATCAACTGCTTAAAGACAAGTTTAAAGAATTATGTCATAAACTTTTCTCAATGATTGACAATCTTAAAATAGGAATAATTTTCTATTTGGATCATGATGATGGTTTGCCTTACTGTACAACAGTATCAAAATTAAGTTCAAACATCGAAGATTTGGTGTATTTTATAGAAAATACTCCTGTACTGTATAACGGAAACAGCACGGATGATGAAGCTGTTGAAGATGCACTGCATGATGCAATAAATATTGGTTGGCGTGAAATTGGAAGCCGTTCAGTAGTTTTATTTGGTGATGCAAGACCGCACGAACCTTCGGGATGTCCAAAAGGATATAGTTACTTTGATCTTACAAAACAGATATATCAATCAAAAATAGTTGTTAATAGTGTTTATTGTGGAAGAGGTATTTCTAATGAACAATTACAGCAACTAAGAAATGTGGATATTGGTGATTTTTCTATAAAAATATCTAATCCGTCCGATCCTGAATTTTTCTCGTGGATAGCCAATGTAACAGGCGGTATGGTAATTGGTGTAGAAAGAGTTGATGAGCTGGTGGATATTATAATGGCAGCGGCGGCGAAAGATTCGGGACATTTGGATGATCTTGAAGAAAAGTTAAAAACGAGCGCACCAAGTAAATTAAAACTTATAGAGATAGCTAAAAAAGCAAATCAAAGAAAGCAATTAGGCGGTAATAACAGGAAATTATTAAAATAATATCTGAAAAACCGAACGCCAATAATCCCTAAAATTCCTGATAACCTTAATTTCGCACAGCCGAAAGGCTGTGCATTACAATCGAACAGGAAATTAAAATTCCTGATACGTACCCAAGAAACTGAACATATCGGTTTCCTGTTCAAGTTCCGCCAGTACCTGCTTCAATTCTTCCGAGATTACCGGCGTGTCAATGTCAAAATAAAACATAAACTCAAAGGCTTGACCCGAAATGGGGCGGCTTTCCAGTTTGTGCATATTTATTCCGTGCGCGTAAAATTTCGCAAGCACGCTGTACAAAGAACCGGGTTTGTGTTTAAGGGCGAGTATAAGACTGGTTTTGTGCGCGCCCGGGTATATTTCGAGTTTTTTTGAAATGCAGATAAAGCGCGTGTAATTGTTGTCGGTGTTTTGAATGTTAAACGAAAGGGCGTGCAGACCGTACAATTCGGCGCAATCACGCGAAGAAATAACAGCCGCGTCCGTCCTACCTGAACTTGCCGCCTGTTTTGCCGCCATTGCCGTGTTGGCGCACTCCGTTACTTTTACGCCGTTCCATGATTTTAAAAATTTACTGCATTGGCGGATAGCCTGTTCGTGCGAAAACACTTCTTTAATGTCGTCTAACTTCGCGCCGGGAGCCGCCAGCAGAGTATGCGTTATCGGCAATTTTATACTGCGGATAATATAAAAACGGTAGCGGTTCATAAGGTCGTAAACTTCGTTGACAGAGCCGGCGGAACTGTTTTCAAGCGGCACTACGCCGTAACGGCACAAGCCGCCGTCCACCGCCTGAAAAACTCCTTCAAAGCTGTTAAAGTAGGTGATGTCAGCAGGAGAAAATAATTTATCGCAGGCGGCTTGAGAATACGCGCCTTCAACTCCCTGACACGCGACTGTCGCGCGTGGCGGAAAGGTTTCGGATTTTTGCGCAGTAACATCGTTGAGCAGTTTTTTTACGGAGGAATCATAGCGGCTGAGTGTTTTTTGATGGCTTCTGCCTATCTCGAACAAAGAAGAAAATAAAACTTTTACATATCCCGAAAGTTCGGGACGTGTTTTTTCGCAAAGCTTGTACAGAATTTTGCGTTCGTGTTCCGTATCCATGACAGGCAATGAAAGCTCTTCTTTACATTGGCCGATTTTTTGCGAAAGCTCCATGCGCTGTTCAAAAAGTTTTAGCAACTGTTCGTCAACACCGTCAATTTCCTGATTCAGTTTATCAATATCCATGATTTCCTCTTTTTTATTTCTTGTCTACAATTTCTAAAATTTTCTTAACATCGCTCGCCAAAGCGGCGAAAGCGTCGGGCGTAATTGACTGCGGGCCGTCGCATAACGCATGGGCGGGATCGTTGTGCACTTCGATGATTAATCCGTCCGCGCCTGCCGCCGCTGAAGCCATAGAAAGCGGATACACAAGAGCCGCGTCTCCTGCGGCGTGGCTTGGGTCGATGATTACAGGCAGATGAGTCAGCCGCTTGAGCATAGGTATGGCGGAAATATCAAGAGTGTTACGCGTTGAAGTTTCAAATGTGCGGATGCCGCGCTCGCACAAAATGATCTGTTCGTTTCCGCCCGACATGATATATTCCGCGCTCATCAAAAGTTCTTCAAGAGTATTGGCAAGCCCCCGCTTTAGCAGAATTGGTTTGTTAATCGTTCCCAACTCTTTCAGCAGTTCAAAATTTTGCATATTACGCGCGCCGACTTGAATGACATCAACCTTCTCAAACATGGGCAGATGGTTGGCGTTCATAATCTCGGTAACAATCGGCATTCCGTTTTGTTCTTTTGCATGAAGTAAATATTCGATTCCTTCGTCGCGAAGCCCCTGAAACGAATAAGGAGAAGTGCGCGGTTTGAACGCTCCGCCGCGCAGAAGATTCGCCCCTGCCTGTTTCACCTGACGCGCGATTCCGCATATTTGCTCATTTGATTCTACGGAACAGGGACCTGCGATAAACTGAAAATTACCGCCGCCGATTTTATATCCGCCCATGTCCACAACAGTATCGTCCGTGTGAAACTTGCGGTTGGCTTTTTTGTACGGCTCGCTGATCCGCTGTACGCGCTCCACAATGTCCATACCGCCGACAAGTTCCGAGTTAAGGCTGTGAGTGTCGCCGATTAATCCAAGCACAGTTTGATACACGCCTTTGTTTACATTGACGCGCAGTCCCTGATTCTCCAGCCACGAGACAAGATTTTCTACGCTTCTTTCGTTTGCGTCTTTTTTAATAATAACTATCATAACAACCCTTATAGTTTATTATACTAAAAATAAAATAAATAATCATTCCCATTCTATCGTAGCCGGCGGTTTTGAAGTAATATCGTAAACAATGCGGCTTGCCGACGGTATTTCGCTTGTAATCCGCGATGAAATACGATTCAATATTTTGTGCGGCAACTGCGCGTATTCGCAGGTCATAAAATCGTCGGTCTTTACAGCCCTAAGAGCGATCACATAGTCATAAGTTCTGTCGTCGCCTTTAACGCCAACCGAATGCGTATTGGTTAGCACGCAAAAATATTGATCCGGTCTGCGTTTCATTTTGTCCAATTCTTCGCGCAGGATTGCGTCGGCTTTCCGTAAAACTTCAAGTTTTTCTTCAGTAATCTCGCCCATTACTCGGATGGCAAGTCCCGGTCCCGGAAAAGGCTGACGGTTTACAAGCGATGAAGGCAAGCCCAATTTTTTACCGAGCACGCGAACCTCGTCCTTGAAAAGACCCGACAGCGGTTCTACAACGGCGGTAAAGTTGAGTCCTTCGGGAAGCCCGCCTACATTATGATGGCTCTTGATAACCGCGCCATGCTTTCCGCCTGATTCCACGACATCGGGGTAGATTGTTCCCTGCGCCAGAAATGGAATGTCGCCTAACTTTGCGGATTCGTCTTCAAAGACGCGGATAAATTCTTCGCCGATTATTTTACGTTTTGCCTCCGGCTCCGTTACGCCCTTTAATTTTGAAAGAAAGCGTTCTTTTGCGTTAACGCGAATAAAGTGAAGTTTTCTTTTGGAGAAAACTTTTTCTATTTCATCGCCCTCGTTTAACCGCATAAGACCGTGATCGACAAAAATACAGGTTAGCTGTCCCGGTATCGCCTTGGATAAAAGACTCGCGCATACGGAAGAATCTACGCCGCCCGATAAAGCGAGCAAAACTTTTTTATCGCCTGTTTTTTTTCGCACTTGTTTTACTTGCGTATCAATATAATCGTTCAGTTTATAATCGCCCGACGCTCCGCATATATCATATAAAAACCTGCGGATGATTTTTTTTCCGCCTTTGGTGTGTTTTGTCTCCGGGTGAAACTGCGTACTGTAAAGTTTTTTTGCCGTGTTTTCACAGGCGGCGATACAATTGGAAGTTTTTGCAGTTACATTAAAACCATTAGGCAGGCGCGTAACGGAATCCCTGTGGCTCATCAGCGCGGAAAAATTTTCCTTTATACCGCTTAACAGTTTTGATTTTTTAACGGGCGACACGGTAACGCAGCCGTATTCGCCCACATCGCCCGGTTCAACTTTGCCGCCTAGCGTATAACACATTAAATGCATCCCGTAACAGATGCCAAGAATAGGAATACCCAACGAAAAAATTTTAGGATCGCATTTTGGGGAATTTGGCAGGTATACGCTGTTAGGCCCGCCTGTTAAAATAATGCCGATGGGGTTTAACCGCGTTATATCTTCGGCGGTTATATCGCCGGATTTTATTTCGGAATAAACCGATAATTTTCTGACGGAACCAGCGATAAGTTCCTTGTATTGACCGCCGAAATCCAGCACAAGTACAAGTTCGTTCATATTTCCACCGTTCCTTCAAAGATTTTTATGCAATTGCCTGTCATACAGACAGCTTCATCAGTATAATGGATAATTAAATCTCCGCCGGGCAGGCGCACTTTAATATCCGTGCCCTTGTCGCAATATCCGTTCAGCGTTGCGGCTACTGCGGAGGCGCAGGCGGCGGTTCCGCTTGCCTGTGTTTCGCCGCTTCCGCGTTCCCATATACGGAGCTTTAAATGGTTTTTATCCATAACTTTGACAAAATCAATATTCACGCGGTCGGGAAACAGCGGATCATTTTCAAACAGAGGGCCTATTTTGCCCAAATTAAGATCGTCAATTTTTTCACAGAAAATTACCGCGTGAGGATTGCCCATGGAAACGCAGGTAATATCATAATCCTTGCCGCCAATAGTTATTTTTCTTTTAATCACGCTTTCTCCCGTTAATTTGACGGGAATTTGTTCCGGCCGCAACTGCGCGCGCCCCATATCAACTTTTACGGATGAAACTTCTCCGTTGCGGGTGGAAAGATAGAGTTTTTTTACGCCGCTCTTTGTCTCAATTTTCATGTCGCGTTTTTTTACAATATCGTTATCGTATAAATATTTTGCGACACAGCGAATTGCGTTTCCGCTCATGCTGCCTTCACTGCCGTCAACATTGAACATTCGCATTTTTGCGTCGGCGTCAGCGGTATCGGACGGCATTATTAATACAACGCCGTCTCCGCCGACTCCCGCGTGCCTGTCTGACAAAAACACGGAAAGCGATTCAGGCGATTCTATTTCCATATCAAAGCAGTTAAAGTAAATATAATCATTGCCGCAGGTGTGCATTTTTGTAAAATTCAATTTTACGCGCTTGTCTCTAAGACGGTTAATGTCGATTAACTCCGTGCTTATTTCGCTGTAACCGGAAAGCAAACCGTCCGCAAGCGCGTTAGCTGTATCAATTGACGTAAGGCACGGCACGCCGAGAGAACAGGCTTTTCTGCGGAGTTTTACGTCGTCTAACGCAGGGTCTCTGCCTTTTTCCGAAGTAGAGATGATATAACTTATCATTCCGCTTGCCAAAAGAGTTTCCGTATTAACTTCTTTGTTATCTGTTATTTTATCAATAGGTTGAACATCCAACCCTTTTTCGTTAAGATAGCGGGCGGTTCCGCGCGTCGCGTGGAGCGAAAATCCGCATTGAGCGAATTTTTTTGCCACGTCTGTAATTTCCGCCTTGTCGCCGTCGCGCACGGTTATAAGCACGCCGCCTTGTTTTTTCATTTTGTAGCCTGCGGCGACAAGACCCTTGTAAAGCGATTCTTCAAAATTTTTACCAATGCCTAAAACTTCTCCGGTGGATTTCATTTCAGGCCCTAAATGCGTATCAACTCCGGCAAGTTTTTCAAAAGAGAAAACCGGCACTTTGACCGCGACATAGGGCGGTATTTTTCCAAAGCCGGACGCATATCCCAAAGAGGAAAGCGTTTTATCCGCGCTTATTTTTGTGGCGATTTCGCACATGGGAATTCCCGTAACTTTGCTGAGGTATGGAACGGTGCGGGAAGCGCGCGGGTTTACTTCGATAACATATATATCGTTTTCATAAAAGACATATTGAATATTAACAAGCCCTTTAACCTTTAACGCCATGCACAATTTTTGCGTAACGTCAAATATTTTGTCAGCTAACGCATCGTCAATGTTAAGCGCGGGATATACGGCTATGCTGTCCCCGGAATGTATGCCGGTGCGTTCAATATGTTCCATTATGCCGGGAATAAACACGTCTTTGCCGTCGCAGAGAGCGTCAACTTCTATTTCCATTCCTTCAAGGTATTTGTCTATCAGTACGGGATTTTCCTGTTTTGAGCGTAAAATTATTTCCATATACTCGCGGATATCGTCCTGTGAGAACGCTATGATCATATTTTGTCCGCCCAAGACATAGGACGGGCGCATAAGGACGGGGAACTCCAGCTTTTCAGCGGCGTCCAACGCTTCCGCTTCCGTCATAACGCCGAAGCCTTTAGGGCGTTTAATTTGCAGTTGTTCAAGCAGTACGTCAAACCGCTGTCTGTCCTCGCAAATGTCTATGCTGTCCGCCGAAGTGCCGATAATATTCACGCCGCGCTCGTGCAATTTTTTTGTCAGCTTAATCGCCGTGCCGCCGCCAAACGCTACAATGACACCTAACGGCTTCTCAATGTCAATTATGCTCATTACGTCGTCAATGCAAAGCGGCTCAAAATACAGCCTGTCGGCGGTGTCAAAGTCGGTTGATACGGTTTCGGGGTTATTATTAATTACGATGACCTCGTAACCAAGACTTTTCAGCGTCCATACGCAATGCACGCAGGCGTAGTCAAATTCAATGCCCTGCCCAATGCGGATTGGCCCGCTTCCCAGAACGACAATCCGCTGTTTATTGCTTTTTTGAATGAACGGCAGGGCTTCGTTTTCCGTCCCGTTTTGAATAGAGTAAAAATAGGGCGTTTTTGCCTCAAATTCGCCGCCGCAGGTGTCTACCATTTTATAAACAAAAGGTTTTAAATCTGCGCTGTTATTCGCAATATTAACCAGTCCATGCAAAAACCAATGGTCTACTTTTGTAATATCGTATAATTCGTCAACGCTGATACCGCGCTTGATCGCCTCATACAGCACAAACAACCGCTCGTCGGTTACTGTTTTTAAAAGAGCGAGGATTTCTTCGTCTGATTTTGCGGACAGGCGCGGCAAGTTAAGGCTGTTAAGGCCTATCTCCGCGCCGCGCACGGCTTTTACAAGAGCTTCTTCAAAAGTGTCCGCAATTGCCATGACTTCGCCTGTGGCTTTCATCTGCGTGCCAAGCTCTTTTTGCGCGTACACAAATTTGTCAAACGGCCATTTTGGAAACTTCACCGCAACATAGTCAAGAGTCGGCTCAAACGCGGCAAATGTATTTCCCGTAACGGCGTTTATAATTTCGTCCAGAGTATAGCCGATTGCGATTTTTGTCGCTACTTTGGCAATAGGGTAACCTGTCGCCTTGCTTGCAAGCGCGGAAGAACGCGAAACGCGCGGATTTACTTCGATAACCGCGTAATCAAAACTGTCGGGGTGAAGGGCGAACTGAACGTTACAGCCGCCTTCAACGCCGAGAGCGCAGATAATATTTAACGCGGCGGAACGCAGGATTTGATATTCTTTGTCAGCCAGCGTAACGCAGGGAGCGATGACTATGCTGTCGCCAGTGTGTATGCCGACAGGATCAAAATTTTCCATTGAACAAACAGTGATTACATTTCCGGCGCGGTCGCGCATTACTTCAAATTCAATCTCTTTCCAGCCTGCGATGGATTTTTCCACTAAAATCTGATTTATCGGCGACAGAGAGATGCCGTTAGCCGCAATTTCTCTAAGCTGAGCTTCGTTAGCTGCAATACCGCCGCCCGAACCGCCCAAAGTGAAAGCCGGACGCACAATCACAGAATAGCCAATTTCGTCAGCAAACTTAACAGCCGTCTGCACGTCGTTTGCGATTACCGAAGGAATTACAGGCTGGCCGTTGTTTTGCATGGTTTCCTTAAAAAGTTTTCTGTCCTCCGCCTTGTCAATTGTTTCGGGTGAAGAACCAAGAAGGCGTACGTTCATTTTATCAAGGAAACCGTCGCGGGCTAACTGCATACAAAGCGTTAACCCCGTTTGGCCGCCAAGCCCCGATAAAATGCTGTCGGGGCGTTCTTTTTCGATAATACGTTTTACGGTTGTAAGCGTAAGCGGTTCAATGTATATTTTGTCGGCGATATTGTTATCTGTCATTATTGTCGCCGGGTTTGAGTTGACAAGAACGATCTCAATCCCGTCCTGCCTAAGCACGCGGCAAGCCTGAGTTCCGGCATAGTCAAATTCCGCCGCCTGCCCAATCACAATCGGACCGGAACCTATGACCATTGTTTTTTTTATGTTTTTATCCAGCGGCATCAGTTTTATCCTTCCTAAAAAAATCGCAAGTTTGTAATCTGGCCGCTTTTAAACGGTCAGACGAAAAACTGCAAGACTTGTTTACAAGTCCATTATACTGCATCTTTATCCCAATATATAAGTAGCTTTTGATTCGTAATATCAGAATGTAATATCAAACCGGGCGTTTGGGCTATTTGTATTACCGATTCCCATTTTTTTTCTTCCGGCAGAATTTCCGCAAGCAGATTTTGTTTTGATAAAATTTGATCGGGACAGAACGTGATACCCGGTTCTCCGTCAAAAACTGCGGCGTAAAAAATGTCAGATTCCACAATGTCCTGAAAAAAATGACTGCCAAAAGACAGTTCCGGCACTATGCCGGCTTTTGGGTACGATACTTCGCAGAGCGCCGCCATGTTGCATAATTCGCTAAAATGAACGGGAACTCCAAGAGACGGCGTAGTAGTCCCCCACCGTCCCGGCCCCATCAGTAAAACTGTTTTGTCTTTTAATTTTTGATTTATCTCGCCGATAATGCGCGCCGCCTGATATTTATCCTGATCGATTAATTCAAGATATTCCGTCGCTTTAACAAAAACAACATAATCAAAATTAAGCCTGATATTGCCGCCCATGAAATCGCCTGCTGATGAGAAAAAAATCTGTTCCTGTTTCGGCTGAGGCGCTTCCATAACTCTGCCAAGCCCTTTTGTTTGCAGGGGACGGCATTGCAAAAGATTGAATCTAAACTCGCCGTCAGGAGTAAAATTGGCTGTAAACTCAATATCCACAGGATAGTTATAGGCCGTTCTTAATGTTGAAAGCATATTGCGGACAAATTCGGGAAATCCCGTTTCGTTTAACAGTTTATTAAAATCAGGGATTCTGGGAGTTACGCTGGAATTAATTCTAAGTTCGCGCATACGGTTTATCGCCGCGTTATCTGTCGTAAAGAAAATATCTTTATCGGTTTTTAAATCTCCGTCCGCCAATTTTTCAAGCGGCGTTTCCGTCAATTTATTTTTAAGAAGATCAAGAACATCGGCTTTATGCTGTGAAAACTTTTTTTCATCGCCGTAACTTACGGGAGGTCCTTTATTCGGGCAATCCAGCGGAACTATTTTCGCATAATCGCCGGAAACCCGATCTACGGCGCGCGTTCCAAGACCGAATACAATGCGCAGCATACCGGCTTCCGGGTTCATTGATTTGTCCCAGACATATAAGTTGGTGGAATTCCCGACGCCCGCAATGTGCGGAAAAAACAGTTCGTCGTAGTGGTTGCCTGAAACGCGCTGAACAAGAATCGCCATCTGCTCGTCCTGATTGGTAAGCCCCCTGCGCTGACGGTATGCAAGCGCGTCATCGTTCATGGTGCTGGCATAAACCGTGCGCACAGCCTGTTCAAATGCCGCGTAACGCTCTTCAGGAGTACCCTGATTGGCGCAGAAGACGCTTTCATATTTTCCGGCGAAGGCATTGCCAAAGTTATCCTCGCGCAGAGAACTTGAACGGACAATAATCGGAGCCTGCCCGTAATGTTCCAGCATCTGGATAAACTGCTCCCTGATGTTATCCGGAAATTTGCCCTGCCTCATCTTTTCCTGCAATTCTTTTGCCACTGTAAAATATCCTTCGGTCGTTTTCTGTTTAATTCGCAAATCCCACAATCCGTTATGCACAATGAAAGTGTAAAAAATATCCGAACCTAAATAATATGAGTCATGCGGCTCCCAATGGTTTCGTATAACGTCAGCGGCTTCTTTTTCAAGAATTTTTCTTGCAAGAAGCATTCCCACGCTCTTCCCGCCGATAAAACCGGTTCCTATTTCCCTCTCCGCAATATCAAGAACGTCCCTGAGCGTAAAATACTTTACAATAAGATTTATTATTCGCGGCTCTTTTCCGATAATCCAGCCGATAAGAAGTTTCTTCATTTCTTCCTGAGATTTTTCATCGCGCGTTAAATATGAGTGCGCGTGATCAAACGTAATATGCCAATGATCCCTGGGGTGTCCGCCTCGGCTGACTCGTGAAAACAAAGTCGCGGCGTCCGCGCTGGAAGTGATCGAAAAGGCTTTATCGCCGTCGATTAAATGCGGAAAAAACATCGTGGGCGAATACCGTTCCCATACTTTAAGCGGATGGATATAAAATTTATCGTCAACATTGTACACATCCAGTAAAAGCTGGGTGGTTTCGCGTATGCGGGCAATCGTGTCGTGCGTGTGCGCGCCGCGAATAAGGGCGAAATACGCGACGGTATCAAGTATAAACAGAAAAGGGCACGTTATGCGAAAAAAATTGCCTACCATCATGTCGGAACACCAGCTTTCAAGCAAGTCGCTAAGGCAGTCAAACACATAGAATGCTTTTAAGCCTTCGCGGTCGATAGTGTCATGTACTTTTAGCGCAAATAATTCAAAACCTTCGGACGTGTCAAAATGATATACGACGGAAGCCTCGCTGTCCTCCATTAACGGCGCATGGTTGCCGAATCGAAAGTAGACAAGCCTGCGTTCGTCCAGATTTGCCTGCCGGATATACGGACGCATGACTTTTAGGTAATCATCAATAGACTGCACCTGCCAAACCACATTATCACCTAACCGAAGAAGGTCGATGGCTTGATCAAGACCGGGCATTCCGGTGCTTACTCTCCTATCCAGAGACATTGCTATTTGTCCTGTCGTGTTTTTTTATAATATCAGCTAATAAAAACACGTCGTCTCTGATCGCGTAACAATAGGTGCGTATTTTTTCTTTTGTCAGAAAATCGCGGTACGGGTTCGTCAGACAGCTTTTTCTGCCTCTGACAAAAGCTTTTATTATTTCATGAAAATATCCGCGCCACGCCCAATTTTTGTTTTTAAATTCCATGCATACAATATTACCAGATTGCCGTTCAATATTATTGGAAAGTTGGACGCCTTTACTGTTACAAAGATAAATCCGTATCACCTCCGGCAATTCATTAAAAAGTTTAATAAGGTAATCGTTGTTGATTATCTTTTCGTAGCTAAACGGATTTTTACGCAGAAAACGTTCAACAAGAACGTCGATGGAATTTTTTAGGGCTTCCGCATCAGCCGCCTTAGTCTGTATTGTTGAATAAGCGGTTGAAATTAACGCGGAAAAAACAAACTTGTTAATATCAGGATCGGTCATGGACGCTTGAGGGAGGGCGAGTAAAAAACCCTGATAAAATCTTCCCTTGGCTGAAATACAAACATCAAGCTGGCGCTCCGTTTCCACCCCTTCATGCAGAACTTCGATGCCTACGGAATCGGCGAAAGACGCAATAGCGCGCAAATATTCCCGATAATGATAAGACGTTTCGCTGTTATGGATATAATCAATATTAATTTTTATAATGTCAGGCTGAAGTTTCGCAAGCCTGTCAATATTGCTGGCTTCTTTTCCGTAATCGTCTAACGCTATTCTGCAGCCCGCTTTTTTATAGTGGACTATGCCGCGAATATATTCTTCGCTTGCGTTAAATTCTTCTTCCGTAATTTCTATAACCAATTTTTCAGGGGCGATGCCGAATTCTTTCGCTAACTGTAAAGTCAGCATTTCTTCCGGATTTTCGGCATACGGCAAAATCCATGCTAATCTGATATTGATAAACAAATATTCATTTCGTTTTTCTTCCGCGTATTTTTTCATGCCGTATCTTCTGATTATTCTGTCTATTTTTAAGGCTTCTTCCGGTGAAGTATCAGGATTGTTAAAAAAAGGACCTAATGATTTTACTTTTCCGTCGCTGTCAATATAACGCCCTAAAACTTCATAGGCGTATATGTCATTTGTATCGGCGGAAAATATAGGTTGAAAATAAGCGATAAGGTTATCTTCTGAAAAATTCATTTATTCATCCTTTCTATAAATCTGTCAAACAAAAAAGCCGTATCCAACGGGCCGCCGCACGCTTCGGGGTGAAACTGCACAGAAAATGATTTTCCGTAATCAAGTCCTTCGCAAGTGCCGTCGTTTACATTTACAAACGAACCGTTATCTGCAACAACGGCGTATCCGTGATTTTGGCTGGTGATGTAAACGCGCCCCGTTGAAATTTCCTTGACAGGCTGGTTAGCCCCACGGTGGCCGAATTTAAGTTTTTTTGTCGAATAACCGTTTGCGAGGGCAAGCAGTTGATGTCCAAGGCATATGCCAAAAATCGTTATGTTGCTGTTTTGCAAAGTGCGAAGAGTCCCAATAATTCCATCGTTGGCTTTTTCCGCCGGGTCCCCGGGACCGTTACTCAACATAATCCCGTCAGGTTTCATTTTTAAAATTTCCTGCGCGTTTGTATCATGCGGGAATGTCCAAACTTCGCAACCTCGCGCCGCAAGAGCGTTCGCTATTCCGCGCTTCGCGCCGAAATCCATCAATGCAACGCGCTTTATTGCCTTTAGTTTATCAGGCATAATTTTTGCAATGGAATGAGATGAAACAGAGGCGACAGCGTTGACGATTGAGTATGTTTTAACTTGCGCAATGTCGGCTTCCGCCGGCGGAGCCGACATAATTTTTCCGTTCATTACGCCGTTTTCGCGGATGATTCTTGTAAGCGCCCTTGTGTCAATTCCGTATAAACCGATAATACCGCGTTCTTTTAAAAAGGCGTCAAGAGTTCCTTCGCAACGGAAGTTGGACGGGTTTTTGCAGGGGTGTTTTACAATGTACGCCCTTGCCCCGACATTGGCGCTTTCAAAATCTGGGGGAATGACGCCGTAATTTCCAATCAGGGGAAAAGTTTGCAGGACAATTTGACCGTAATAACTTTGATCGGTAAGAGTTTCCAAATAGCCGGTCATGCCGGTAGCAAAAACGACCTCCCCCGTGATTTCTCCCTGAGCGCCGAAATATTCGCCTTTTAACACCGTGCCGTTTTCCAAAACTAAATATGCGGTCATTGTTTGTCCTTAATTTAGTATAAATATGCCATTTTACGGGATATTTGTCAAGGTTATGGATTTTATAGAAAAGACTCGCGCAAAGAGCAAAAAAGATATATTTTACTATAAATATTTATTTGACAATTCTTTAAACCTTTCCTGTGATTTTGAATATCCTTTTTCTTTTGCAATAAAATTTTTGTCAAATTCTTCCGCTTCGTTTTTATCTATTTTATAGGCCTTTCCTTCGTCAAATACGCCTTCTATTCCATTTAAGGCATTGGGATATAATTCTAAAACCAACAATGCGGCAGGGAATTTTTTGTCCTTGTTTGTTATTTTATATTCTTTTGATTCTTTAAATCCAAATCTTTTATAATACTCAGGGTCTCCATATATTATTATACATTTATATCCCATTTCTTTTGACAGTTTTACGGTATGGTTTATCAGTTTTCCGCCAATTCCCTTATTTTGATATTCAGGCAATACGCTTAACGGACCAAACGTTAATACAGTATATTCTAAATCATTATTTTTTATTGCGGATTTAGCATACATAATATTTCCAATTATTTTATCATTATATAACGCGACAAAATCCAACTCTTTTATAAATACATTTGTTTTTCTCAAATTATGGACAAGCAAATGTTCATCGCAACCGGGGACATAGTTATTCCAAAACGCTTCTCTGGTTAGATTTTCCACGGTTTTAAAATCTTTTTCTTCTTCCAGCCTTAATTCAATTTCCATGAACAAACTATAATTCATTTTAAATATAATGTAAATTCATTATTCGTCTGACCACTTTAAAGTGGTCAGACGACAAAACAGCGATTTTAAAAGGAAGTTATTCAGAAACTGAAGTTTCCAAACAACTTTAATAATTTATTTTGCAAATATTATTTTATTTAACCATAACCCTAATAATACAAATAATATGCATAAAACATTATTAAGAAGAATATTTAATATTCCATATTTTATGTTTCCGTTAATAAAATAATTTACTGTTTCAAGTGAATATGCAGAAAAAGTTGTATAGCCGCCTAAAAAGCCGGTTATTATTAACAGTTTAAATTTTGTATTTATTCCGAATATGTCAAAAATGTTTATTAAAAAACCAATCAATAACGCCCCTATGCAATTTACAAAAATGGTTCCTAAAGAAAAATTTTTATTATATAGGTTATTCACGAATTGGCTTGTGAAATATCTCAATAACGCTCCAATTCCGCCGCCGATAACTACATAAATAAAATTCATTTGTCCGCCTCCGTGTTTTTCTATAATTGAATAACTAATTCCTAAGATTATGATTCATAAGAATAAATAATTCACCTTCTATTATTTCTATTTTACCAAAAAAATGTGATATTATGCTTTTATTATTAGCCATTAAGTCATAAAGAAACATAGTTGTTTCAGATGATGGGCAGTAAAATAACACCGCTATTTCTGTTCTGTCTTTATCAAACCCTGTAATTTTACCGCTAATATCATTTCTTTTATGTATTGACAATGAATCAAATAACCAAATTTCTTTACCATTATAATCATTTGCGAACATTTTTAAATGCCAAGGATCAATATACTTATATTGTGATGCATCATTTATAATTAAATTTAAATCTTTAATAATGCTTTCTAAATATTTTGTTCTTTTAATTAATATTTCTCTTAACGAATTTAACACTAATAATCTATAATTTTGACCGCTTTGATTTCTACAATTATTTCTTTCTCTTAACCAAAAATCACATTGCGAATTAAATATTGTTAAAATATTTTTATTTTCAATTGATGTTTTAATATCATTTGTTAATATATTTATTCTATTATTCAAAATATTTAATTCCGTATTTGTTTCAATTAATTCAATAATAATATCTTGAGAAAATACTGTATTGACAGAAAATAAGAATAATAAAATAAATAATTTATATTTCATTTGTATTTCTATTTTATTATTAATTGTAAATATTGTCAATTCATTTTTATATGATTATAAACTATGTCATTAATTGTTATACCATCATCTGTCGTCTCTATTTTCTCTTTTCCGTTTTTAAATATTCTTAACTGGCATTTATTTTCACTATACGATATTTCTACAAAATCACCGTCTTTTTCTATTCCGCAACATATAATATCACCATTTTTTAACGCGGCATAATCAATATTTTTTATTATATCGTCAAGGCTTATTTTTTCTCCTATATTGCTTTCTTTAATTTTATGATTATTATTCTGTATATAATATTTGTAATATGCTTTTTTATTTTTCTTTGTCAAATTATTCTTAAATAAATATATTGTAACAATATACGTAATTAATAAAGGCAATAATAGCAAATTAAATATTTTTCTAAATATTTCTGAATCTAATTCATTTTTCAGAAACGAAAATGAATTATCAGGTTTAATCAATATGCTTACTCTTTGCCCAACATAATAGCCGCTAAATAGCCCCCGTATATATATCTTTTTTAGTAAATCATTTGATACTTTTATTATATTATTATTCATTTTTCCCATATAGTCATAATCATATTCTATTTTTAAAAGCGGATACTTGCCACCTAAGTCTTTTAAATTTGTTATTGTTCCTGTCGTTTTTTCATTTTCCATTTTTAATGATATTAATTTAAATGCATAATCGCCGAAAATAAAAATATTTAGAACAAAACAAGCGCAAAATACCAAAAAACTTATATATTTTTTCATACTCTAAAAATAATTATAACTCCAAAATTATATTTTGTAAATATTCCTTATTGAATAGTTTTAATTATTTTGTATTATTTATTCATATATATTTCTTTCCATTTCTATTGTAATATAATCATTTAATAAATAACGTAATTTTATTTTAATCTTATATAAAGTAAATAATGAATAGAAATTAATACTTCTATAAATAATATAAATCCTGCCATATACTATACCCCATATAGAAAATTTACTATTAAATTCATTTTTTGTCAATAGTTTTGTACTGTATATTTTAGAACATCAAAACAAATTTCAAGTTTTATGGCACATAACTTCTTTTATATGACATAAAAAGTGCATATAAAATTATATGCTAAACTTTATTATGCTTTTTTCGCATAACATAAAAAATCACCATCGCCGCTACCGCCGTCCCCGCGTAAATGGCGAATAACGGACGGTATCCGATGTTTTCCGCTATTACGCCTCCTGCCATATTGCCAAGAAGCGCGGGCAGTCCCGATCCAAGGGCTAAGTACACGGGCATTCCTATGCCGCGTTTTTTTGCAGGGAAGACAGTCGAAATAAATTGCACTGCCGCGGGGTGATAAATTCCAAAACAAAGTGAATGTAAAAGTTGAGCCGCGGCAATGATTGGCTTGTAAGGAAAAAGCGCCCACAGCAAAAGACGCAAAGCGATTCCTCCTGCGGAAACAGCAAGAAGCGGAAGCGCGCCAAAACGGCGGAGCAGTTTTACGGAAATAAACATGAATGGAACTTCAGACGCTGAAGACAAAGCGAACAGTAATCCGACCGCGTTCCAATGCAGAGACTCCGTAAGATACAATGGAAAATATGTGTAGACCGACGACATTGCAAAACGGCACAGAAAAATAATCGCAAAACCTCCGATAAAATAAGAGGAAATAATCGGTATGCTTTTTTCGTTATTATTGATTTTATCATGTTCATGTTCAACAGAAGCAAACAAATCACGGTGGAGAATAAAAAGATATACTATTGTAAAAAATGAAGTTATAACAATCCAGAAAGCGATATTTTTTGAATTGTTGAGTTTAAGAAACGGAGTCCACTGAAGAAAAAGCAAAAATATGATAAAGCTTATCGAACCGCACGCCCGTATCGTTCCGTAGTCGCCGCTTTTTCCGATTCTGACGGTAGTTATCGAATCCAGCAAAGAAGCTGTAGAACGAAAACCAAACGCCAACACCGCAAGCAGAACTGCGCTGACGGCGGGATGAATAAATCGGACAAGGGGAATTGAGACAAGAGCCGGAAGCACGCAAGAAACAATTATTGGAATACGGTAGTTGCCGGTTTTGTCCGCCCAATAACCGAATAAAAACGGACCTGCTATCGCGGAACCTTCAAAGACGCCGAGCAGTATCCCGACCCAAAGCGGACTGTAACCCAAACCGCGTACCATGAGCGAAAGATACGGCGTAATAACGGCAAAAACCGTAAAAGTCAGCACATAGGAAGGAATAAAACTGCGTCCGGTAACAGGTTTCATTATTTATTTTCATACTATAATAAATAGACTTGTTCGGGAAGCCTATTGGTTCCCTCGCAAATTTTTCAGTTTTGTAGTCTGACCACTTTAAAGCGGTCAGACTACAAAACTGCGATTTTAAAAGGAAGTTGTTCAGAAACTGAAGTTTCCGAACAACTTTAATGACAGTTTTAAGTCAACGCTATGGAATATCTGCGCCAATTAGTGTTAATCTGTATGTATATTGAAACGGATAATTTTAAAACAGGGTGAAGAGGATCGCATCTTGCTTGGGCATCCTTGGGCGTATGGCAATGAAATCGATCTTGTTCTGGAAGGCAAGGAAAAAGCCCAGCTTGTTCCCGGCGAATGCGCCGACGTTGAAAGCGCTCGAAAAAAATATCTTGGCAGGGCGATTGTAAATCCCAACTCAAAAATCACCGCGCGTTTGTACAGTTCTTCAAAAGAAGGAATTGATAAAGGATTTTTCAAGCGGCGTATCCGCGAAGCCGTGCTTAAACGCAAATTTTTCCGCAACCTTTCCGTTGAATCCGCAAGGCTTGTTTTCGCGGAAGCTGATTTTTTACCCGGTCTTATAATCGACTGTTTCACAGGCTGGCCGTTATCTGAAATTGAATCTGCCGTAACCCGGCGTCCCATCACTTTTGATCTTGTGCAGTCAGATCTCGGTCCTCCGCATTTTTGGCTTTCGGCTCAATTTCTTGTTTGGGGAATGGACTGCCGCCGCGATATGATAATTGAAGCGCTTCAAGAAGTGATAACAATCGCCGCTTCGGCGGATACGGAAAACGGCGCGGCAGTATATCCTGCGGCATTTATTCCCGACGGCGCTCTTTGCGGCATTATCGAAAAATCCGCCGCTCATGTCCGTGAATTGGAAGGGCTTCCACTGCGCGAGGGCGTACTGCAAGGCTCGTTCCCCGAAAGCGGAATTGTTATTTTTGAAGGCGGCTTGCCTTTTATTGTAGATTGCGCGCAGGGGCAAAAGACAGGGTTTTTTCTGGATCAAAGAGACAATCATGTTCTTTGCGGCAAATACGCCGCCATGCTTCAAAAAGAATCGGGTAAAGAATTGCGTATTCTTGACGCATGTTCTTACACGGGCGGTTTTGGCCTTCACGCTATTAATACGCAGGGGAAACTTACCATGCTTGATGTTTCTGCGGCGGCTCTTGAAACAGCGAAAAAAAACGCCGCGCTGTCCGGTATTGCGGATCGCGTAACGGTGATAGAAGCCAATGTTTTTGATGAACTGCGTAATTTAGTGAAGCGCAAAGAACAATTTGACATGGTGATACTCGACCCGCCCGCATTCGCCAAATCGCGCAGTTCTCTTGAAGAAGCGTTACGCGGCTACAAGGAAATAAATTTACGGGCGATACGGCTTGTCCGTCCCGGCGGCGTCTTTATAACCTGTTCATGCAGTCAAGCCGTAGACGAAATAACTTTCAGGCAAATGATTACAGACGCCGCCGCAGACGCCGAACGCCGCCTGATACAGCTTGATTTCCGTTTTCAGGCGCAGGATCATCCCGTGCTTATTGGGTACGGCGAATCGCTGTATTTGAAATGCGGATTTTTTCGGGTGCTTTAATCCTAAGAGTTCACGCTGTCTCTATCCGTTCGCTCAGGTTCGTGGTTAAATATTTTCTAATAAGTTCCTGATTTTCTCCGCTGTCTCCACATCATCCCGCCCCGGCTCTACCCAGTTCACATTAGAAATACCCGAAAAAAAAGTAATTTGCCGTTTTGCGTAACGGCGGCTGTTTTGTGCAACCAAAGCCTGCACCCCTTCGACATCTTCCGAAAGCCGCCACTTGCCTTGTTTGTCTGCGGAAAAATCGAAGGGG
>Ga0268262_10001340_pt1 | contig 30732 bp, 27 predicted proteins | sample TergutNc150P3_FD_190354 | JGI IMG/M metagenome (GOLD analysis project Ga0268262, IMG submission 190354) | Nasutitermes corniger P3 segment gut microbial community from laboratory colony in Florida, USA - Nc150 P3 (SPAdes) (version 2) | ecosystem: Host-associated > Arthropoda: Insects >... | reverse complement strand
CATCGGCTCCGTGTTCAAAAGGACGGAACAGGCAGGGCGGCGAAAAGGTATTGTCCACAATCAGCGGGATGCCGTTTTTGTGGGCGATAGCCGCCAGCGCGTCAAGGTCAACGATAGTGGAATGGGGATTCCCCAGTGATTCCACAAACAAGGCCCTGGTGTCTTTGTTAATCGCCTTTTCAAAATTTTTGGGGTCGCCGCCGTCTACAAAAGTGGTGGATATGCCGTAATCGGGCAGGGTATGGGCGAACAGGTTATAGGTTCCGCCGTAAATGCGCTTGTCGGATACGATATTGTGTCCTGCCGTGGCGATATTCTGTATCGCATAGGTGACAGCCGCCGCTCCGGATGAGGTTGCCAGCGCGCCGACGCCTCCCTCAAGGGCCGCTATGCGCTGTTCAAATACATCCGATGTGGGATTCATCAGACGCGTATAAATGTTGCCGCTTTCCGTTAAGGCAAACCTTCCCGCCGCCTGCGCGCAATTTTTAAACACATAAGACGATGTCGCGTAAATCGGCACTGCCCGCGCGTCGGTAGTCGGATCCGGATTTTCCTGCCCGGCATGGAGCTGGAGCGTCTCAAACTGGTAATTCTTCTTCATAATTACACTCTCCTTAATCATAACTAACCCGTATTACCTACGGGTTTACTATGATTATAGAGGAAAATGACAGTTCTGTCAAGAGTAATAATGCCCGGTACGGCGTAAAATTCCCTGAGGCTTAGTCCACCTTGAACCGCAAAACTTCCCTTGTCAAGGTGGTAATGCCCTCGCGGTTTTTGTTGCTTATTTCGTTGACATGGTGTACCGCTACGTTTATCTGGTCCGCGCCGGAAGCCATATCATTCATGCCGCTGGTTATTTCCTGGGTTGCCTTTTCCAGGTTATTGCTTTCCTGTATTACTTCCTTCGCCCCTTCGAGCATCTGGTTGGAACCGCTTTTGACCTGCCGGGTGATGTTGTTCACATTGCCGATACCTTCGAGTATTTGCCTGCTTCCCGTCCCTTGCTCCTCCATCGCGCTGCGGATGCCTTCTTCCTGCTCCGCCACCGTCTTGATGCTCGAATCAATCGCCTCGAATTTGGTTAATACGTTTTCGGTGGAACGGATTATTTTGTCAATGGAACCTTTTATCTTTTTCAGAACATTGCTGATGGTTATGGACTGCGCGCCGGAATTTTCCGCCAGCTTGCGAATTTCATCGGCGACAACGGCAAAGCCCTTGCCCGCTTCCCCGGCGTGAGCCGCCTCAATCGCCGCGTTCATACTCAATAAATTGGTTTGGCTGGCGATGTTTGCCATGACCGAGTTTATCTCCATCAGGCCCTGGGAATCGCGGGCTACCTCCTGTATATCCGCCGCAACCTCCCGCAATCCGCCGCGGCCCACTTCGGAGGCTTCTTTTAAGGTTTTTACATTGGCGGTATTTTTGATTAAGGTTTCGGTAACCGAATGGATGTTGGCTACCATTTGTTCAATGGCTGACGAGGCCTGGGAAATATTGTCGCTCTGGTTTTCCACATGCTCGTTAAGTTTATGAATGTTCGCGACAACCTGTTCCATGGTGGCGTTGGTTTCGGTTACGCTGGCGCTCTGATTCATTACGCGGCCCTTGATACTCTGGATGTTGGCGGTGATTTGATTGACCGCGGCGGCGGTTTCGGTCATATTGCCGGCAAGGTCATTGCCGACACTGTGGAGGTTTGCCGTCTCTTTTTTGATGGTTATGATGAGGTTTTTGATTTTTTCCAACGTCTTGTTGAAGTACAGAGCCAGGCTGCCAATCTCGTCTTTTGAATGGATGGCAATGCTCCGCGTCAGATCGCCTTCGCCCTCGGAAATATCTTTGAGCGTGTCGGCCACCTTGATAATTGGTTTGCTGATGGACCGGGCAAAAAATAACGCCGCCGCAATTACCAGAGCCAATACCACAACGCTTATCACTACGGTTATTTTAAGCATTTCATAAACCGGAGCCATTATTGTATCGAGCATAACGGCTATCGCATAACTCCAGGTGGTTTTTTTATCCCCGAAGGTAATGGGAAAAGAAAATACTTTCATTTCCGTGTCTATTGCTTCGATGTAATTGGTAAAAGAATACGGTTTGCCCGTGGTAACGGCGTTCGCAAAACCATTGAGATACCGGCCCGCCATGTCCGCTTCGGTATCCTTTAAATTTTTTCCGATACGGCTTTCGTCAAAGTGGGCGGTAACCGTACCATTGCCGCTGAATATCGCGGTTACGGCGTCGGGAAAAGGCTTTTGGGTCTGGGAAATTTCCTGAATGTCCGCCAGGGGAAGGTCAAAGCCCATAACTCCCACAACCTTGCCGTCGTTGAATATCGGAGCGCTGATTGTGGTTATTAATATCATTTTTCCGCCTGCTTTGTACTCGTAGGGATCCAAAATTGTCAGTAAACCCGTTTTTTTGGGCAAAAGATAGGCGGGGTCCTCAAAATCTTCCAGAACACTCTGTTCGACTTTTCCGTTATCCCAGTAATAGTAAGGGGTAAAACGTCCGGTTAAACTGGTTCCTTTGGTTCCCATGAACTGCCGGTCATTGCCTTCCAAAGCGTCCGGTTCCCATACGCACCACGCGGCGATAATTCCGGGGTTTTCCCGCGTTATGCCCGCGAGTATAAAATTAAAAAAAGTCCGGCGATTGGCAATTATCATGTAATGGTACTGTTCCATAACATCAACGACAGTTTCCACCTTGTACATATAGGAGTCAATAAAATTGACAATATCAGCGGCGGAGTCATTGGCCATACTGACGGCGTATTGTTCCGAGAGGGTGCTGATACTGGACCGGGATCGGATAAGCAGAGTAATACTGACCGAGACAATGGCGAACAAACCAAGCGCAACCATAATTGCCGTAAGCTTAAAACCGATTTTCATTATTTTCTCCTATGTTAGCCGCGTGAGCGGCGATGTAAATTGAAACGGCTCCGCAACGCGGAGACGCTTTCTCCTGTATTAGCCGTTTCACTATTCCACAACGTGGAAACACTTTCCCCTTATTTTTGTGATAAAAATATAATTTTATTTTTTATTCACATGTATGATGAAAGTATAAATTTCTGTTGTTTTTTCTGATTTTCTTGTTATGAGAAGAATATTCCATTTTTCGTCATTTTTTACAAAACCGGGATATGGAAAATGAATCTGATTTTAGGTATAGGTAATTCTCAGTACACCGGCATGCTTTTATCCACATCGCGCGCCCAGGCGTTCAGGCCGTCTTGCAGGTTCAGCAGTCTGCCTTTGTAGCCCGCGTCTTGCAAAGTGCGTATTCCCAAAATACTGCGCTGGCCGATTTTGCACAGAAACACCGCGTCTACGGACGGGTCCAGTTCTTCCATGCGTCTTTCCAGTTGGCCAAGCGGAATTACCAAAGCATTGGGGAATTTTACAATGGCGCGTTCATGCGGTTCGCGTATGTCTATAAATTGAATTTTGTCTCCGTTATCAAGGCGTTTTTTTAACTCAACGGCGGTTATGGTATCTATTGGTTTACTGTCGGTGTTCTTTTTCAAACCGCAAAATTGTTCATAATCAATGAGTTCATGAATGGAAGGATTTTTCCCGCATACGGGGCAGTCGGGATTTTTTTCAAGTTTTAGTTCGCGGAACGCCATGCGCCACGCGTCAAACAAAAGCAGGCGGCCAACCAGCGGCTTTGCCCCGCCTACGATGAGTTTAATCGTCTCCGCCGCCTGAATGGTTCCGATAATGCCGGGCAGCACGCCCATAACTCCGCCCTCCGCGCATGAAGGAACAAGTCCGGGCGGCGGCGGGGAAGGGTACAGACAGCGGTAGCAGGGGCCGTCTTTCGCGCCGAAAACAGTCGCCTGCCCGTCAAACTGAAACACCGATCCATAGACATTGAGTTTGCCTAAAAATACACAGGCGTCATTTACCAGATAGCGCGTTTGAAAGTTGTCGGTTCCGTCCGCGATAATGTCATAATCGGCAAAAAGTTCCATCGCGTTTTGGCTGGTAAGCATTGCATTATGCGTCACTACATTCACCAGCGGGTTTATCCCCTTGATTCTGTCTTTTGCGGACGCGGTTTTGGGTCTGCCCACGTCGCGCGTACTGTGAATAATCTGCCTTTGAAGATTTGATTCATCCACCACATCAAAGTCAACCAGGCCGATTGTTCCCACGCCGGCGGCCGCAAGATACAGGGCGAGCGGCGCACCCAGCCCGCCCGTGCCGACAATGAGAACCTTTGCCGCCTTCAATTTTTTTTGCCCTTCAACGCCTATTTCCGGCAAAAGCAGATGGCGGCTGTAACGCCCGATTTCTTCGTTGGTAAGATCTGAGCCGACATGGCCGCCGACATGGCCGCCATCACTGCCGCCGGCGATAGCGGGGACTATCATCACTTCGCCGTTATCCGCAACGGGCGTGTTAAGTCCCTGCAGGCTGTTGATGTTTACGCCGCCTACAAACAGGTTGATGAAGTCGCGAAGCTGTCCGCCTTCTGTGAACAGGTGGGTTTTAAGGGCAGGGTAGGCGCTTGCGAGCGCGTTAATCGCGTCGCCTGCCGTGCCGCCTTCCACTTCCACTTCCGCGCTGCGCTCGGTAAATGTCCTGAGCGCGTAAGGGATCAGAATTTTTATCAATTAGTACCTCCTTGGATTTGTTTTATGCAGCATTATCAGATGCTTCTATAATATGTATATTTATAGTAGGATTTTATTATATAACGGCGGAAATGGTCAATAGATGTGGGGAAAATAATGCATAGGCCAGGCGATTTGCTTGAAAGCGTACTGAATGAGATAGAAAAAAATATAAAAGAAAACATAAACGCCGATCTTCTGGCGGATAGTCTGGGAATTTCATCAGTCCACCTGCAAAGGTTATTTAAATTTGCGTTCAAACAGCCCCTTGGAACTTACATCCGTTCCCGCAAACTGACGGCAAGCCTTGAGAGTTTGTTCAGTACCGATTTCACACTGTTGGATATTGCCCTGGAATATGGTTTTGAGTACGAGCAGTCATATTTAAGGTCTTTTAAGCGGGAATTCGGCGTTACCCCGGGTATTGTCCGTAAAACCAGCAAGATAGTAAAAGTAACGCCTCCGCTTAATCTGCTTGGCGCAAAACTGTTAAAAAATGGCATAATGTTTGAGCCGGAAATAGTTATGGTTCCGCGGTTTCATGTCATAGGCAGGAAACATCAAATGCCCTACAGCGATTCAATTAACATGGCTCCCAAAGCGGGAAAGCATTTTTGGGAAAATGACCGCGGCAGGATAGCAAATTCGACAGAACCAAATGTTTATATTGGATTAACCAGAACAGGCGGCATAGACGCCGACTATAATTGGTATTTGCCTTCGATTCAGGTAAAGACATTAAAAAATATTCCGGAAGGACTTGAAGGTTATACGTTTAAACCTTCGTTATGCGCCATGTTCCGCTACATAGGGCGGCATCATTATTTTGAGATTAACCGTAACAGGGCAAAAGACATGTATTCCGCCATTGAAAAGTTCTTTGACTGCGAGTATGGCCGGAATTTTTCCCGAATGAGCGATGTATACTTTGAGAGAGTAGATTCGGAAGCCTATGACGGGGAGTTTTGTCAAATGGAATGGTTTACTCCCATAAAAAAGTTAAAAATGATTAAAAATGTTAATTATTTATCGCTCTTTTTGGGTTATAATTTATTTTAAGGCGGAGTAAAAAATGGTTTCAACCATACTTCTGATAATTATTTATCTTTCGTTTATTAGCCTGGGTTTGCCGGATTCATTGCTTGGGTCGGCATGGCCTTCAATGTACGGCGGCTTAAATGTTCCGCTGCATTATGCCGGATATGTTTCAATGATTATCGCCGGCGGAACGGTTATCTCAAGTATTTTCAGCGAAAAAATTATCAGGCGGCTGGGAACGGGCGTTGTTACCGCTTTCAGCGTTTTAATGACCGCCGTTGCCCTGTTGGGCTTTTCTTTTTCTTCTGCTTTTGTATTGTTATGTCTTTGGGCTGTTCCTCTCGGGCTGGGAGCGGGTTCTGTTGACGCGGCTTTGAATAACTATGTCGCTCTGCATTATAAAGCAAAACACATGAGCTGGCTTCACTGTTTCTGGGGCGTTGGGGCTTCGACAGGGCCGATTATCATGTCATTTTTTTTAATACATAAAAATTCGTGGAATATGGGGTATCGTACGATTGGTCTGATACAATGCTGCCTTGTGGCGGTATTATTTATCACTATATCGTTATGGGGGAAAAATAAGCCTCAAAACAACAATGAAAAAAATGAGGTTTCCAAAGGGATAAAATTTAAAGAACTGCTTCACACCGCCGGGGTAAAACAAATCCTGGTCGCGTTTTTTTGTTATTGCAGCCTTGAAACCACAACCGGATTATGGGGAAGCAGTTTTCTGGTTATGGAAAAAAATATATCCCCCGAAATAGCCGCCCGATGGATTTCATTATATTATATCGGCATAACATTCGGCCGCTTTGTTTCCGGTTTTCTGACGATGAAATTAAATAACCGTCAAATGGTTCGTTTGGGGCAGGCCCTTATCGCTTGTGGAATTATCGCGTTGGTCCTGCCTGTTGGCGGGATACTGTTATTACCGGGCTTTTTTATAATCGGACTGGGATGCGCTCCCATATACCCCAGCCTTTTACACGAGACCCCGGGAAATTTTGGCAGTGAAAAATCGCAGGCAATCATGGGAATACAAATGGCGAGCGCGTATATCGGAACTACCTTTATGCCTCCGTTATTCGGACAGATAACGTCATTTTTTGGTTTTAATGTTTTTCCGTTGTTTATCAGCGGCATATTGATACTCAATATAATAATGGTTGAATTGTTGAATAAAAGAGTAGATAAAAATAAAGCGCGGGAAAGGAGTATCTTAAAATGAAAGAAATTGAGGCGAATAAGACAGCATGGGGATTATTGTCAAAAGATCATTATGAATTTTGTAAAAAGGCATTGCGGGAAAATAAGTGTAACTTCAGTAAAATCATTGAAAGGGAATTGGGAGATGTTTCCGGAAAAACCATAATTCACCTTCAATGTAACGCGGGGGCGGATACCATTTTATTGGCTCAAAAAGGAGCAGCCGTTACCGGAGTTGACCTGGTGCCCGATAACATAAAATACGCGCGGCAAATGGCGCGGGAATTGGGCGTTGCCAATGTTGACTTTATAGAATCGGACATTATGGACTTCAAGGAAAAACACGACAAAAAATACGATATGGTGTTTACAACCGAAGGGGTATTATGCTGGCTTCCTGATTTGAATAAATGGGCTGAAACGATAAGGCATTTACTGAAAGAAAACGGCGTTTTATATGTACTTGACGGACACCCCTTTTATATGGTTTTTGACGAGGAAAAGCTCAAAGAAAATAAACTGGAGATAAAATATCCTTATTTTGTCAGGAAACCGGAACATAATGATATGCTTGGCGGATGGTTTTCCGAGGCAAAAAAGAGCGATCATTATGAATGGATGTATAAAGTCAGCGATATAATAAATTCACTGATAAACGCCGGATTAACGATAGAATTCTTTAATGAGTATGACACTCTGTATTTTGACATGGGCGGAATGGAAAGAGGCGTTGAAGGAGAATATCATTTCCCGTTTTTTGACAGGAAAATACCGTTTACATTCAGCCTTAAAGCGCGGTTAGTAAAAAGATAAAATGATAATGATTACTGAAAGATTAAATATACGCCCATTTACGGAAAATGATTATGCTGATCTTTATGAATATTTATCGGACAGGCAGACTTATAAATATGAACCCGGAAAACCGATAACCATGGAAAAATCAAGAAAACTGTGTATTGCAAGATCAAAAAACCGCGCGTTTTTTGCCGTAGAATTGAAATCCGAGAATAAAATTATAGGACATATTTATTTTAATACAATAGAACCAACAAATTTATTGACATATGAGATAGGATATATTTTTAATAAAAAATATCAGGGAAAAGGTTTTGCCGCGGAGGCAATACAAAATTTTATACAGCGTCAATTTTCTGAATCAAATATCCACAGGATTGTCGCGCATTGTAATCCCCAAAATGTAAAATCATGGAAATTACTGGAAAGATTAAAATTTAAACGTGAAGGTAAACTAAGGAAAAACATATTCTTCAGTAAGGATAAAGATAACAATCCGGTATGGCTTGATACCTATGAATATGGGTTATTAAAAGAAGATGTAATGTAAAGAACCAATAACCTCACTTGCACTCATTTTAAGAGTTTCCTTCCCTGCACTTCTACCAGTATGGTCATTTGCTGAATGGCTATTTTGTTCAAACGCAGAAGGCGTTCTTTTTGTGTTATTCCATCATTAATCATAACCGCATTGATATTTTCCATGTTGGAAAGGCAGATTAATTCGTTAATTGAGGCGTGGTCGCGGACATTCCCTTTTAGACTTGGATTTTTGGTCCGCCATTCTTTGGCAGTCACGCCGAACAGAGCGACATTCAAAACGTCCGCTTCATCAGCGTATATTACCGCGGCTTGTTTTGATGTAAGTTCTTTTGGGATAAGATGCTGTTTGATGGCATCGGTGTGAATATGGTAATTGATTTTTGCCAATTCCCGCTTGGCAGACCAACCCAATAGCTTTTGTTCAGCGTCCTTTAAGCGCTGGAATTCACGGATAAAATATAGTTCAAACTCGGTAGAAATCCAACTTGCAAATTTAAAGGCAATATCCTTATGAGCAAAAGTTCCTCCGTTACGTCCGGATTTGGAAATTATCCCCCTTGCCTCGGTAGTTTCAATCCATTTCTGAGGCGACAAAACAAAAGCGTTCAAACCCGATTGTCTTCTAAACCCCTCGAATTCGAGGGGTTTAAATTCCGGGTTATAGAGAGTTTCCCAGATACCCAAATACTCAATGGTATTCCGGTTCCGCATCCAATTCCCAATTACGGCATTGGGTTCATCGGATTTGAATTTAGCAATATCGGTAAGCGAGATAAAGTCTTCTTTGTTTACTTGAATGACCGAAATTATTGTTTTTTCAACAGTTATCTTAGCCATTGCTCCCTCGTTTTCATACTTCCCATTGATGCTCATTATACCAGTAAAAGAAGAAAACATCCACCGGTTTCCAGAGGAAGCCTATTTCAAAAATCGCGAATAACAACTTGTAGTAATTATTGATACTTGGTGTTATATTTATATATCTCATTATGGAAAGTAATCTTCAACAACAAAGACAAAGTATAAAAAAAGAGGGACAACCAAGTCCCGACATTCAAACTGAAACTCAAAATGACGACCCAAAAGCTGGTATTTGCCCTAACTGCCATGCGGAACTTCCCGAAGAAGCTCTTTTTTGCCCGGAATGCGGTCTTTCCATAAAACAGCGTGTCTGCCCAAAATGCAACACACCAGCCTCTCTGACTGCGGACATTTGCCAAGTTTGCGGGGCATGGCTTTTGGAGGGTAAATGCAAATTCTGCTATGCAGATCTTTCTTCTTCTGACGCGCTGTTCTGTCCCGAATGCGGCAAACCCAAAGACGGTATTCCCTGCCCTCATTGCGGAAAATTAAGCATATTTGATTTTTGTTCCAAATGCGGAAAGCCGGTTACCGAAGAAGCCATTGCGGAGCTAAAACATGCCCAGGAAGAAATGGCAAACCAGGCATCGTCCGCCGCGCCGGAAGCGGCGAAGAAAACATTTAATTCAAATATAATTTCCGATACACTTCTACAACCGGATGCCGCCGACAAATTGTTAATGCTTACAAAAGAAAATGGCGGTCTTGATAACATTTCAATCATCACCATAAAAATAGAGGAGCAAGAAGAATGAGTACCGAGAGAATGAACGACAATCAGGGCACTGCCAGAATGGACGGCGGAACCGACCGCATGGACGCGGGAACCGCCAGAATGGGAGCGGCCGCGGCGAGCCCCCAGAAAGCCGGTGTTGTTTTCGCTTCCGGACAGACCATTGTTTTAAGCGGCAAGAACTGCGTCATAGACAGCACGATCAGTATGGGTTCAGGCGAAGCAGTTGTCTATAAGGTAATTATAGACGGCAAGCCTTACGCTTTGAAACTCTACAAACAAGAAACGCCGTTGAGCGATACCGCGAAAAAAGTTATAACCAAAATTAAAGACAACCCCAAGAACAGGATTATAAGAATATATGGCTTTGGCAAGTATAACGAGCAGGATTTTGAAATCATGGAATATGCCGAAGGCGGAACCCTTGACCAGTACCTCAAAAGCAACGGCGCGATACACGACACGACCAAAATAAAAAACATTGTAAAGATGATAACCGAAGGGCTTGAACAGCTTCACAGCGAGTATAAGGTTATTTATCAGGACTTAAAACCGGAAAACATCTATTTCAGAGACGCGGCTAAAACATCTCTTGTTCTTGCCGATTTTGGGATTTCAAGCATTATGGAAGGTTTAGATGAAAAAATCGAAGTAACCGCCAGCGTTACGGATCTGTACGCCGCGCCTGAATTGGCGCACAAAGGAAACACAACAAAAGTAATGGTGACCCCGTCTGTTGATTATTTCGCTCTGGGGATAACCATGTTTGAACTCTGGCTGGGTGAAAAACCGTTTAAGGGCGTTAAGGCGGTCATACGAGAAGACTTAATCACAGATGAAAAAGTAGATTTCCCTATTGATATGCCGGACGATTATGCAACAATTATCCGGGGCCTTATCAGGCCACAGCGAAAAGACCGCTGGGGAAACGAACAGGTAAGAAAATGGCTTAAAGGCGAAGCCCTCGCGATTGAGCCCAAGGTTTCTCAAAAAGCAAGCGCGGCCTATGACCCGTTAGAGTTCAGTAGTACGGAATCCGCTGCAAGCCCCAAAGAACTTGCCGCCCTTATGGAAAAATACCCCGACATAGGGAAAACCTGCCTTTACGACGGCATTATAAAAGAGTGGTTTAAAAAAGCGGGCAATCTAAGGCTGTACAATGAAATCCAAAATATCGCATCACAATATGCCCAGGATAAAGACGCGGGGCTTTATACCGCGATTCTCGCCCTTGATCCGGAAAAGCCTTTCAAGAGCCGCAGTGGTAAAATCTGCAAAACGACCGAAGACATAGCGGACGCGATAATGGCTGAATCTGCTTATTACATGGAAGACCTAAAAAAGCCTAATGCAAACCTGTACCTGTATCTTGCGGCCACCGAAGGTTCACAGGGGAAGGAAGCGGCGGATTCTTTTTGCAATTATTTTAAAGAATACTCCCCCAAGCGGGCGCTTGCATTGTTATATTTGAAATTACAGGGTGACGGCGGCATTACCATAGGATCAAAACATTACCAAAGTCCGGATGAACTCAAGCACGAGAAAGACAGCGCACAGATAACCCTTATAAAAAAAGCTGTAACAGAAAAAGATTCCATACTGCTTGTGTGGCTGTCCGATATATACGGAGACAATCTCAAATCAACGGATACATTCAGCAAGCTCAACACACTGGAACAGTTCTTTCTGTTGGGCTTATTACCCTATCTTTCATTCAAAGAGTTTAAAGGCAACAGTTGGGACGCATTACAACATCTAATCGATTCCTGCCCGGGGAGGTCCGATCTTTTTGAAATATACGCCGCACAGGGTTTACCGCTTACCGGGCAGGGCTGTAGTGATAAAAGGACTCCAATCGACTACGTAGTGTGTAACTTCAAGAAATTAAGCAAAAAACACAATGCCGATACCATTCGTAATCTTATTCGTCTTCTGCATAAATTAGGAGCGGATGTCGATGAATATTCTGGTGATGGTACATGTCCGCTTATAAATGTCTATAACGCGGAAGATAATAATCTTGTTAAACTGCTGCTTGAACTGGGAGCGGATGAAAAACAGTACCGTGTATATAAAGAGAACGTTGAAGAACGTATTTCTGTTTTGGCTGAGATTCATAAAAAGATTGCCAAGTACCAGAGGTGTATTGCTGTCGGTTTTTGTACAAGCCATACAGTCGGTTTAAAAGCGGACGGTACAGTGGTCGCGGTTGGAAATAATGATTATGGTCAATGTAATGTCAGCGGTTGGGGTGATATTGTCGCAATTGCTACTGGTTCTGGTCATACAGTTGGTTTGAAAACGGACGGTACAGTTGTCGCGGTTGGAGAAAATTTATATGGTCAATGTAATGTCAGCAGTTGGGGTGATATTGTCGCGATTGCTACTGGTTATTATCATACAGTTGGTTTGAAAGCGGATGGCACAGTTGTCGCGGTTGGAAGCAATACAAAATACGATGATGATTATAAAGAAGTACATTGTGGTCAGTGTGACGTTAGTAACTGGCGTGATATTATAGCGATTTATGCTGGTTATGATTATACAGTCGGCTTAAAAACCGATGGTACAGTTGTCGCAGTTGGAGATAATGAAGAAGGTCAATATAATGTCAGCGGTTGGAGTGATATTGTCGCAGTTGCTACTGGTTCTGGTCATACAGTTGGTTTGAAAGCGGACGGCACAGTTGTCGCGGTTGGAAACAATACAAAATACGATGATGATGATAAAGAAGTACATTGTGGTCAGTGCGACGTCAGTAATTGGCATGATATTGTCGCAGTTGCTACTGGTTATTGTCATACAGTCGGCTTAAAAGTGGATGGTACGGTTGTCGCGGTTGGGGATAATAAAGAAGGTCAATGTAATGTCAGCAATTGGCGTGATATTGTCGCGATTGCTATTGGTTTATATCATACAGTTGGTTTGAAAGCGGATGGCACAGTTGTCGCGGTTGGAAGCAATACAAAATACGATGATGATTATAAAGAAGTACATTGTGGTCAGTGTGACGTTAGTAACTGGCGTGATATTATAGCGATTTATGCTGGTTATGATTATACAGTCGGCTTAAAAACTGATGGTACGGTGGTCGTTGTTGGGGATAATGGAATAGGTCTGTGCGATACCGGGAGTTGGCGGGATGTTGGGCCTGTTCCTGAAGAGCAAGTTTTGAAATGGAAACAAGCATTAAAAGCTCAAGCCGAACAGGAGGCAAGAGAAGTCGAAGAAAGACGGCAATCAAAAGCCGAACAAGAAGCAAGGGAAGCCGAAGAAAGACAGCGAGCTGCAGAGCAACAACGGCAATGGCAAGCTCAAGGTTTATGTCGTTACTGTGGCGGCAAATTAGGCGGCCTTTTCACCAAGAAATGCAAGGATTGCGGCAGGGAGGGTTAAGGGGTGTGTGTAGAGGGGTGAGGGATGAGGGTAAAAGCACGAGTGAGAAGCGAATATCATGGCTGGTATTAAGGAAAGTTTTTAATATGAGCCTTGACAAGTATAAAATCTAGTATTAGAATATTAATCATGACAGACAAGACAGTTGGCGAGGCGGTTGAGCAGAGACTGCCAAGAGAGACACTCAAGATTCGGAACTTCCTCTCGATTAGGAAGGCAGATTATGAATTCGCACAATTCAATATAATTACCGGAGGGATGGCTTCTGGTAAGAGTCTCACTATAAAGCTACTCAAATATTTTCAGGATGTCATAACACGATTATTCTATGAACCTAATAATTTCTATAATTATCTGGAGGGTAAAACTGATTACTTTAACGTATTAAAAGAAAAATTTTTAAACATTTTTGCTCTATTTACATTACAATCTCTGAACTCTCAATTTTTTGAAATAGAGTACATGTTTTCCTGTGGGGGAAATGAATTTTCCATGAGAATAACTGGCAAAAATAAAGATGATATTGATATTGAGAGTTCTTATTTGAAAAATATATTGGAAAAATGGAGAAAACTAGCGATAGAAAAGAAAAAGCTTCTTCCTGAAAAGATGGATAGTCCTGAGGAATTTATACATACATTTTATGATGCTATGCAGACAGAATTCAATCATTGTTTTCCGATTTATACCACATTTGTACCAGCTTCACGAGCAACACTGATGTATTACAAAAACAGTGGCTTAAAAGAAAAAAATTATTTTTTAGATAAATATTATGAATGGGTAGAATCCGTAAAAAAGAATCCGGATACTATAGATTACGTGAATACAGTAAATGAAATGCTGAAAGCCAAAATACAGACAGAAAACGACAACGACTTATCAATATCACTGTTATCATCTGGCGATCGGAAAGTTCCGTTTGCATATGCGTCTAACGGTCAACAGGAAATCTTATATATCCTTATAGGACTATCGAAACTCAATAACTGTAATTCATATTATGAAAAAGTACGGTCATTATTCATAGAAGAACCGGAGGCTCAATTGTACCCATTTGAGCAAATGAAAATAATCAATTTTATTGTTCAGGTATACAATGACCGAAAAGAAAATAAAAAGCCGATACGGTTTTTTATAACTACCCACAGCCCTTATGTATTAAATTCCTTAAATAATATACTAAGAAAAGGTGCCTTACTCAAAAAATATCCTGAGCAAGATACGAAAATTAACGAAAATGAAATTATAGCCGATACCCCTGTTCTCTTCGCAGAAAAAGAAGTGTCCGCTTATTTTATTGACGAGCACGGGAATGGGAATGATATGTTCGATCCTAAAGATAAGGACTATATTTATCCAAAAGAAATAAATAAGATATCGCATATTATTAATGATATTGATGAATTACTTTCAGATCTAGATGATGATCTAGATGATAAATTTCAGGAGTAGGAAAGAATACTGTATCATGATTACTTCTCGCTTATTCGAAAAAATTTGTCCCAGATGTATCGTTAGAAAAACCAATAAGAAGGATGATTCTGGTAGTTTAAAATTAATACCTTCCAGAAGGACAGCAAATCTCAGATGGATATATTATAATATGCCCGAACCTATTTTCCTTCGATTGCTTTTATGTAAAGAGAGTAATAAACTTTCCGATCCAGATTGTTGCCCATATCCTAAATATAAAAATATGTTTGCAATTAAAAGATTATGCTTATGCTCATCAAAGGAAAATTTAGCACATATTTATTTTGGATATGAACAGCCCGAAAAAGTAAACAAAAAAGGGACGCGGAGTAGTATAGTATTTTTTTCTAAAAATAATCAAGATACTGATAAAGTTACACAAACGCTGAAAGCTACAGTAAAGCAACTTGAGCAACTTGGTATTGGGAGAGAAAAAATAGATTTTTATGTGGTACCATTTTATTATGAAAAAATACCTCTTATACCAATTAACAGACGCAAACTAATAAAAGGAATTATAGATGAATATGCAGATGCCAAAGTTGAAGTCAAAGAAACAATTGCATTGAATGATAATAATCTGACGACATTAGAAATTAACCAAAATCGTGTAACCAATAGTTTTTCGATTGAGATGGTTGTTTATGACTAATACGAACTTGCTATTTGAGAGACAAGCATATAAAATGTATACCATAGGTTCAAGAAGAAAGAATAGGAAAGTTAAAGATTGGCTTTTTGTCCCGCTTTTATTTTTTTGTCAGATAACAGAAGGAGGTCTTTATTAAAAGATCGGAAAAAGATAATTGTATAGAAACTCTGGAAATAAAAAATTTTCTCTCCATTAGTGATATTACGTGGAAAATAGCAGATTTTAATATAATTATGGGTGAAATGGCAGCAGGAAAAAGTCTGTGTTTAAAGCTTTTAAAATTTTTTGAAGATATAATCCCAGATTTATTTTGTTTACCGTACAGTAGTTTTTATAACAATCTGAATATAGATAATATGTATAATAATTTAAAAAATAAATTTTGTAATATTTTTTATTTTTACAGATCAAATGATAAAAAACCAATACAATATAATGTGACTTATACATTTTCATCAAAGAAAAATAATTTTATAATGAATATATCAGGAAGTACTGGTATGGATACGGAATTTAAGTGTGACTATCTGGAAAAAATGTTAGATAAATGGAAGCAAAAATTTTACAATGATGAAAATTTAAAACCTGAAAGCGTATCGGTAGAGTATTTTTTAGATGTAAAACATAAATTTTATCGTGATATGTTGAAAGAATTTAGATACCTTTTTCCTTTAAAGACTATCTTTATTCCTGCTTCACGGGCTGTGCTATTGTCTAGTTCGAGTTATAACGATGAATACTTAAGCGACTATAGTTTTTTCTTACGGTTTTTACCGAGATATAAAAGTAATGAATTACCGACAGATAAAATTTTAAAAGCTAAAATAGTATACAACGATGATTCATATTTGTTGGAATCAGCGGATGGTAGAAGAATCTCGTTGGGATTGGGATCAAGCGGACAACAAGAAATTGCGACTATTCTTCTGTTGTTAGATAAACTTGGTAATTTCGATTACACCTATGGTATTAAAAAATCACTAATTATTGACGGGTTGTCGGCACATATTTTTCCAACGGATCAAAAAGAATTCATTGAGCTTATCGTTAACGTGTATAAGAAATTAAAAGAGAAAGATAAAGATAAAACCCCTCAAACACGTTTTTTTATAACAATCCATAGTCCTATTATACTAGATTGTTTGAATAATATGTTAAAAAAGGGAATACTGCTTATAAATCATAAGGATATAAGGAATGATATAGAAAAACTAGATATTCCGTCACTTCACCCAAATGAATTTTCTGCAATTTTTATTAAACAGGATGGCTCTATGCAAGATATATTTGCCACTGAAGAAAAGATAGAAGTAAAAGAAATAACCGAATTATTTAAAAAAATTGATGATGATAAACAGAAACTTTCCGAATTTGATAAAAAATATTGATAACATTACAGATACCTAGAAATTTATGAATAATATTTCAAAAAATAATAAGATGATCTGAAAAGCAATATTACGCCAAAGTAACAAACACATAAATTCCATAGCGTACAAGTTATATGATTTACACTATATATAGGCCTCTGCCTGTCCAAATACCGCCTATTATCTGGCATATTTTGGGAGGAAAAGGAAAACTGGGGCAAGACCATATCTGTCTGCCCCAACAATTTAAAGTTTTACTAATATAGCAATGCCGATATTTATTCAAGAACATACAATTTATACTATCCAAACACCATAAGGTTTAATTTGATAAATATTACCAATTGTTTTAATATGTCCAAACACACCTAACGGCATATTCTTACATTGACAAGCGCGAAAGTAAATGGCTAAATGTGACGTCATTCCACCATACCCCCTCATTTTGTCAATTCCCATATTCATTATTATTCTTTTCCCATATGTAGCTATATTTTTATAATATAAGTCGCTTTCATCATATGTATCACTTTGACCTCTATTACCCCCTATATAGAATGTAATATATCCAAATTGTTCAGCATTTTTCTTTGCAACAAACCAGTTTCTGTAATCAAAGTCAGTATTGAATTTGAGTGTTGCATATATAAAATTCATTTGGTTATCATTATATTTTTGCATAATATCATAAGAGTTTGTTATCAATGATCCATTACCCTTAACATAATCAATTATTTGTTGGATTTTTGCCTCATAAGGAATAGATGTTTTTTCATCAAGAATTTGAGTATATTCTGATTCAACAGATGCACCTATTTCCACTTTTAGTAATTTGCTAAGTAATTCAGATAAGCCTAACTTTCCCTTAACATTACTCTTTCCCTTTGATATAGTCTGTACACGTTTTTCTTCTGTTTTCGTTGCCAAGATTTGAGCTAAGATACTATCCACACCGATATTATCCATATAAATATATCTTTTCATATCATTCATTGTAAAATCCTTCACAGGTTACGCAAAAGTGAAAGGCACATAACTTCCATAACATACCAGTTATGCAGCTTACGCTATATCGTGGCCCTGTCTGTCCCAAATGCCGCCTATTACCAATAAAAATACTTTCTTTAATTACCCCTATTATTTTTCCTTCTCATATTTCCTGTAACTCTTACCTTACCCAGTCAAGATTTGTATTCAAATTGAGCGCCTTTTCAAAATCCTGTATTGCTTGTTTTTTTTGGTTATTAAGCCGGTAGGCTCTTCCGCGATAGGCGTAGGCTTCAGCATCATTCGGATCAAGCCTGATAACCTCGTTAAAATCGCTAATAGCGGCGTCATATTGGCCATTTTCCCGGCAGACTTCTCCGCGTATGACGTAAGCAATGACATCATTCGGATTAAGCCTGATAGCTTCGTTACAATCGTTAATCGCGTCATCATATTGCCCATTAATCAAATATGTCCCCCCACGACAGTCGTAGCCAAAGGTAGAATTCGGATCAAGCCTGATAATCTCACCAAAATCGCTAATCGCGGCATCGTATTGGCCTTTATAGCCGTAGATATTTCCACGTTCTTTGTAGGCAAAGGCATCATTCGGATTAAGCCTGATAGCTTCGTTAAGATCGTTAATCGCGGCATCATATTGGCCTTTAAAACTGTAGGCATTTCCGCGTCCTTTGCAGGCAAGGACATCATTCGGATTAAGTCTGATAGCCTCGTTATAATCACTTATCGCGGCATCATATTGGCCTTTCTCCCGGTAAGCATCTCCACGCCTGCTGTATGAAAAGGCATGATTCGGTTCAAGCCTGATAGCCTCATTAAAATCATTAATCGCGGCATCATATTGGCCTGTTTCCCGGTAGGCATCTCCACGTAGAGCGTATACAAGGGCATCATTCGGATTAAGCCTGATAACTTCGTTTAAATCGTTAATCGCGGCATCATATTGGCCTGTTTGATAGTAGATTTCTACACGTTTTGTGTATGCAAGGACATCATCCGGGTCAAGCCTGATGGCTTCGTTAAGATCGTTAATCGCCGCATCATATTGGCCTTTAGAAATGTAGGCATCCCCCCTTAATCCCAATTCAGGCTCCATGAATTATCTCCTGTATAAAATCACTTCTGTCGCCGGTAAGCTCCCAACTGGTAAGAACCTGCGCTTTGCCTTTATCTACCGACACAATTACATACGAGTAAAAAGGCAGCGCATGATCTTTATCGTAACCGGACGGCGCTGACGGATGATCGGGGTGCGAGTGGTAAAAGCCGATAACGTCAAGTTTCATCGATCGCGCGGTTTGTTCCGCTTTCATCATATCTTCCGGCGTTATGAGAAAGCGGTGGTATTGCTCTCCGTCTTCCCTCGCGTTATCAATGGTTAGCGTACTTCTGGCTGTTTTAACTCCCGCGTTGTCAACTTCGCCCATTAAAACGCCGCAGCATTCATTGGGATAGGCGGCTTCGCCGTCCGCCCTGATATTTTTTTCCAGTTCAGGAGAAAGCCGCAGCATTATGTGATGTCCTTCCACAGAGGTTGTGACAAATAGCGGTTACCGTTATCGCACAGTATGGTAGCGACACGCGATCCCGCGGGCAGTGTTTTTGCCAATTCCATAGCGGCGTATACATTTGCCCCTGAGCTTATCCCGACAAATACCCCTTCTTCCGCGGCAAGCCGCCGCGCTGTTTTGTAAGCGTCTTCTGTTTTAACCGTTATATGCAAGTCGGCAATGCTCTTGTCAAATATTTTCGGCGTTATGGTTGATTCCATGTGCTTCATTCCCTCAAGTCCGTGGAACGGCGAATCCGGCTGCATGAGCGCGATTTGTATGGACGAATCAACTTCTTTAAGCCGTCTGGAAACGCCCATAAAAGTTCCTGAAGTGCCGGTTCCGGCGACAAAATGACTGGGCTTGCATTGGTTATACAGTTCAACCCCGGTTGTTTCATAATGCATGCGCGGATTCTCATGGTTATCGTACTGGTTGGGAAAGAAATACAAATCCGGCTCTTTTTTGGCTAACTCTATTACCGTGCGGTACGCGCCGTCAGAGCCTTCAAGCGGGTCTGTTTCTACAATTTCCGCGCCATAAGCGCGAATAAGTTTTTTTCTTTCCTCGCTGGCGTTTGCCGGCATAAACAGTTTTACCCGGTAACCAAGCGCCGCTCCAAACATGGCGTACGCAATGCCGGTATTGCCGCTGGTGGAATCCAGTAAAATTTTATTTTTGGTAAGCTGTCCTGAGTTAATGCCATGCAGCATCATGGCTTTTGCGGCGCGGTCTTTAACGGAGCCGCTGGGGTTAAAATATTCCGCTTTGGCAAACAGGGAAACCCCGTTTGACGCGTCGAATATGTTTTTTAGTTCAATTACCGGGGTGTTACCGACAAGTTCCAAAATATTCATATTATTCCCTTTCCACATTTTTCCAGTCTATATTTTTTAACCGTTCCAGCGCGTTGCGCAGTACGGAACGGGGGCAGGCGGCATTTATGCGTTCGAAGCCTTTTCCGCCTTTTCCAAATGAAGAACCGGCGCTCAGCCATAATTTTCCCTGATGCGTAAGTGTCTCGTTCAGTTTTTGCGCGGAAAGCCCAAGTTCGTTACAATCCAGCCACGCAAGGTATGTTCCCTCAGGCTCAATAAGTTTAATTTGGGGAATATCCCGGGAAAGAGATGTTTTAAGCAGCAGCATATTTTCAGCAAGGTAGTCCAAAAGTTCATTCAGCCATTCGGCGCCGCCTTCATACGCCGCTTTGCCGGCAACCAGCCCCATTACACCCGGCTGGCTTAAACCGCACCGCGTGTATTCCTTGTTAAATTTATCGCGCAATTCCCTGTTGGAAATAAAAATATTGGCGTGAAGCAATCCCGCAAGATTAAAGGTCTTTGATGGGGATGTGCAGGTAATGGTTATATCGGCAAAATCCGGGTTAAGAGCGGCGAACGCAAGATGCCGGTATCCGGAAAAAACAAAATCCTGATGAATTTCATCGGTGATAACAGTCACGCCGTGGCGCAGGCATATTTCACCCATGCGCGTCAGCTCATCAGCTTTCCAGACGCGGCCGACCGGATTGTGCGGATTGCACATAATGAACAGTTTCGCCTGTTTGATTTTTTCCTCAAAATCCTGAAAATCTATATGGTAACACCCGTCGCTGTACACCAGCTCATTGATCAGCGGCAGGCGTCCGGTTTGCCGTATACTCGATTCAAAGGCATAATACACGGGCTGTTGTATAACAATGCCGTCTCCCGGTTCTGTTAATCCGCGGGCGGCTATGTACAACGCGTTTACTATTCCCGGAGTAATAGTCAGCCAGTCGCGCTGAACAGTCCAGTTAAAGCGTTCTTCAAACCATTTTTGCACAACATTAAAATACGCCGCGTCCGGTTCGGAGTACCCGAAGATTCCATGTTGGGCGCGGCGGACAAGCGCTTCCTGCACGCAGGGCGGCGCCGCGAAATCCATGTCGGCAACCCATAAGGGCAGTACGTCAGCGGGCTTTCCGCGCCAGGCAGGCTCGTATTTGATGCTGTAGGTATTGCTTCTGTCTATTATGTCGTCGAAATTATATTTCATATATTTACCTGAATGCCTGTTCAAGATCGGCGATTAAGTCATCCGCGGCTTCCAGTCCGACGGACAGGCGCAATAAACACTCGTCTATGCCCCGCGCGCTGCGCTCGCTTTCGGGCAGGTCGGCGTGGGTTTGAAGCATCGGATAGGTAATGAGGCTTTCAACGCCGCCTAAACTTTCGGCGTATTTTATAACTTTTACGCTTTCCAGTATGTGTACCGCCGTTTGTCCGTCCCGCACGGAAAAAGAAAGCATGCCGCCAAAACCGCTTGTCTGCTTGCGGGATATTTCATAATCGGGGTGTTCCTTTAATCCGGGATAATATACTTTTTTTACCGCGCTTTGTTCCAAAAGCCAGCGCGTAATTTTTTGGGTGGTCTCCTGCTGGCGTTCCATGCGGACGGCAAGCGTTTTGATTCCGCGGATAATTAAAAAACTGTCAAAGGGCGAAAGACACGCGCCGGTTGTTTTTGCGATAAACCTGAGTTTCTCCGCAAGTTCATCGCTCTTTACCACCAACAGCCCCGACAAGGTATCGTTATGTCCGCCCAAATATTTTGTTCCGCTGTGCAGAACAATATCCGCTCCATGGGAAAACGGCTTCTGAAAATACGGCGTAAGGAATGTGTTGTCAACAATAAAAAGCGCGTTATGTTTTCGCGTAATAGCCGCGGCCGCCGCCATGTCCGTTACGCGCATCATGGGATTGGAGGGCGTTTCTACAAACACGGCTTTTGTGGACGGGGTTATTTCATTTTCCAAATCTTTCAACGTGGCGGCATAAGAAAATTTTATGCCGTTCTTTTGGGATATGTGCGAAAAAAGGCGGACTGTGCCTCCGTACAGATCATCGGAAGCGATAATATGGTCGCCCGGCGAAAACAGTTCCATCAACGCCGAGACCGCCGCCATGCCGGAAGAAAACGCCACGGCGTGGCTGCCCCCTTCCAGCGCGGCGATAGTGTCTTCCAAATGCACATTGGTAGGATTGAGCGAGCGGGAGTAGTCAAAACCGGTACTCTGCCCCACACCCGGATGGGCAAAAGTAGCCGACGCAAATATCGGAACGGCAACCGCTCCGGTTGTGTCGAACTTCTTTTCACAACCGTGTACGCATAGTGTGCTTATATCCATGATACACTATTTATACAATGGGTTTACTATGTTTTCAAGCCCTTTTATTGGTTAATATTCATGATATCTGACACTGTTATTTATAACCAGCCGGCGATGGCAGTTCCTGGCCGTCATAGGGGGCAAGGGCGACATCCATGTCTTTACAAATATCTTTGTCAATTTTTCCCGCGTCCGCCATTTCACAGAGTATCTGCATGGTGTCTCGGTGGCTGCGTCCGGGGTGATAGGGTCTTTCTTCGCTGATCGCCTGATATAAATCAAGGCAGGCCAGCAGCCGGGAGTTAAAGTCAAGTTCAGGAGCCTTTTTTCCAAAGGGGTAACCGCTGCCATCCAGTTTTTCATGATGGTTGGAGCCCCATTGGCATATAGTCTCAAACCCCTCAACCTCATTAAGAAGTTCCCAGGTCAGGCGAACATGGTCCTTGATAATTTCAAATTCTTCACTGGTAAGTTTGCCGGGTTTTTCCAGAATATCGGAGGGAGTCGCCAACTTACCGAGATCGTGCAAAGACGCCGCAAGATACAGTTCCGCAAGTTTTTCCGGCTCATACCGGTAGTATTTCCCCATAAACCAGGCTCTGTGGGCAATCTGGGTCGAATGTTTCTCGGTAAAAACCGATTTGTAGTCGATGATCTTGGCGACAAAATCGGCCAGGCCAAAAATAGTTTCTGTTTGTATATCGACAGTCCAGGGAGACAGGGAAGCCTCCGCCGTTTGTTTAATGACATTATCTTTAAGAGACAGAACGGCAGGCCAGTCGAGAATTTCCAGCATCGTTTCCGCCGCTTTTTTACTGTAGTGTTTTCCGGTTTCATTAACAATTATGTTTCTGATAACGGGCAAATCTTCAGGTTCCAGTCTCTGCAGATGGTGGGCGACATCAATTGAGTCGGCAATGGTGATAAGTTCCGCTTCAAGGGGGCCTTCTCCTTCCCGTATGCCGAACGGTCCCGTTCCATCGGCGTGTTCATGGTGATAGAGAACAAAGTCCTTTACATTTGTTTTAAAACAGAGGGCATCCACATTCCGCTGGCCGATTTCGCAGTGTTTTTTCATGGCCAGGTCGCGGTCGCCGTCCGCCCTCTCGGAAAGAATATATTCAGTAAGAGCGCTGTCATGGAGCAAAGCGCACACCGCCAGGGCGGTAATTTCCTCTGTGTTTTTTCCCAGGACTTGTCCCATTTTGGCGCACAGAACGGCAATCCGTTTACCGTGATTGGTACTGGCTCCTATAAGCTGGCCCTCTACAATATCCAGAGCGGTAGCTATTGCCTTGATAAGCAAATCCATTCGTACAGTTGTCATAGGTGTATTCTAAATCTCGTAATGCCAAAAATCAAGCTGATCCAGTTCCATGTGGGTGGAAATATTACCGCTGCTCTTAAACTGCAATTCGGGATTTTTTACGCTGACGCGGGTGTTTTCGGGAACAGACCGTATAACAAAAGCGTTTCCGCCGACTACCACGCCCTCGCCGATAATGGTGTCTCCTCCCAAAATGCTGGCGCCTGAGTATATCGTAACATTATCGCTTATGGTGGGATGTCGTTTAACGCCTTTTATGCTCTGGCCCCCCTTGGTGGACAAGGCGCCCAGCGTTACTCCCTGATACAACTTTACATTGTCCCCGATAACGGCGGTTTCGCCGATAACAATGCCGGTGCCATGGTCAATAAAAAAATATTTGCCTATTACCGCGCCCGGATGAATATCTATGCCGGTAACGCTGTGCGCGTATTCGCTCATGATTCTGGGGATAAGCGGCACCGACAGCAGATACAGTTCATGCGCTATTCGGTAAACCATGGTGGCGTAAATGCCGGGATAGGATATGACAATTTCCGCCTTGCTGTACGCGGCGGGGTCGCCGCTGTACGCCGCTTCAATATCTTTTTCCAGAAAATCCTTGACAGCCGGAATCTTGAGGATAAACTGGCGCGTTATTTCCCACGCTATTTTGTCAATTTCGTCCTGTTCGGTATCTTTATAGCGCAGATCATAACGCAAAGCCAATCTTGTCTGCGCGGCTAAATCATTGGAAACTTCTTCCAGCATAACGTTGAGTTTGTTTTTTGCCGAGCCGCCGCTTAAAACGCTTTCAAAGATTCCCGGAAACAGGAGGTGCTGCAGTTTTTCGATAATATCAATTATGATTGATTTTACCGGCTGTTTGGCTGTATCGCGCTTCTTCTGAAAATCGCTCAATAATTCAGCGGCGATTTGTTCGATTTCATTGTCAATTTCCATTTTATTCCCCAAGAGTTCACACAAAGATCACAAAGGTACAAAGAACACAAAGAGGAATCAAGGGTTTTTGTCCGTTATCTTGTCGTGAAGTTCACGCATGGATTGCTTACAAAAATCCCTTCTTCCTTTTTTCCTCTTCCTTCGTGTTCTTCTCTTTCTTTGTGTTCTTTGTGAGAAATTCTTTCTCTACAACGCAATTTCCCTGATTGCGATAACCAGTTTGTCAATTTCTTCGGCGGTGTTGTAGAACGCGATGGTCGGGCGTACGGTCGCTTCCAGTCCGAAGCGGCGCAAAATCGGCTGAGCGCAGTGATGTCCGGCGCGTACGGCAATGCCGTGGCTTGCAAGATGTTTGCCGACCTGCTCAACGCTTGCGTTGTCCAGCACAAAGGACAGAACGCTCGCTTTTTCCGCCGCGGTCCCGATAAGGCGCAGTCCGTTGATGCGTTTCAGTTCGCGGGTCGCGTAATCAAGCAACTCGTGTTCATACGCGCTGATGTTCGCTATTCCTATGCCGGAAACATAATCAAGCGCCGCGCCCAGGCCGACGGCGTCGGCAATATTGCCGGTTCCCGCCTCAAACTTGGAGGGCGCGGGATTGTACACCGTGCGTTCAAAGGTTACGTCCTTTATCATATTGCCGCCGCCCTGATACGGTTTGGCTTCTTCCAGCGCGTCCGCTTTTCCGTACACCGCGCCTATGCCCGTAGGAGCGAAAATTTTATGCCCGGAGAACACAAAGAAATCCGCGTCCAGCTCGCTGACATTCAGCGGCGTATGGGCCACCGACTGCGCCCCGTCGATAAGGATGCGCGCGCCGTTTCCGTGGGCAATCTGAATCATCTCCCGAACCGGGGTAATGGTTCCCAAGGCGTTTGAAACGTGCGTTACCGAAACAAACTTTGTCCGGGGGCAAAAAAGCCGCGCGTATTCGGACAAAATAATCTGCCCCGTATCGTCAACCGGAGCGACTTTTATTACCGCGCCGGTTTCCTGCGCTATCATCTGCCAGGGGACAATATTGGCGTGGTGTTCAAGAATGGTAAGTATTATTTCATCGCCGGGACTCAGCAGGGGTTTTACATAACTCTGCGCGACAAGGTTAACGCCTTCCGTTGTCCCGCGCACAAACACGATATTGTCCTTTGACGGCGCGCCCAAAAATTTCGCGGTGGTTTCACGCGCCGCTTCGTAAGCGTCGGTGGAACGGGCGGCAAGATCATGCGCACCGCGGTGGACGTTTGAATTTTCGTGCCGGTAAAAATACGAAATACGGTCTATCACGGCGTTGGGTTTTTGCGTTGTCGCGCCGTTGTCAAGCCAGATAAGCGGTTTGCCGCCCGCGACTCTCTCGTTCAGGATGGGAAAATCGCCGCGAATACGGTTTACGTCAAAACCGGCGCCCAAAGGAGAGCTTTTATAAAGCGACTCTTCAGAAGGAATGCCGGTAGGCGTACTGGTATACGGCACGACAACGGGAGAATACCCGGTTTTGGCGTCTTCGGCTTTTTCAGCCTTTTCGGCCTTTTTTTCCTGAAATTCGGGAAAATAAGTCAACGCCCACTTTTCAAGTTCTTCCGGATCCGGCAAGCCGTAGCCGTTAGCTGTAATCATAGTAGTTACCCACTTCCACATCTTCAAGAACGGCTATGGCGTCGTCTGAAAGAATTGCGGCTGAGCAATACAGTGACAGAAGATAGGACGCAAGTCCCTTGTTATCCACTCCCCTGAAACGCACGGAAAGTCCCCTGCCTTGTTCGTTCTGCAAACCTGTCTGGTACAGGCCGATAACCCCGCGTTTTGCTTCTCCGGTACGCACCAGCAGAATGTTGGTTTTACCGCCCTTGCTCTTGGGATTTTTCAGGCCGTCCACAAACAATTTATCTGTAGGTATGATGGGAATGCCGCGCCACAGGATAAACGCGCCGCCAAAAAGTGAAGTGGTATTGGGAGGAACGCCCCTGCGCGTACATTCCCGCTGAAAAGCGGCAATAGCCCGCGGGTGCGCCAGGAAAAACGCCGGCTCTTTCCACACTTTTGAGATCAATTCGTCCAGATCGTCGGGCATGGGAGAACCCGCTTTGTTTCCGGGGCTTATGCGCTGGCTGTCCGGAACATTTTTCAACAGGCCGTAATCATCGTTATTGATGAGTTGACTCTCCTGCCGCTCACGTAAACTTTCAATCGCCAGATGCAGTTGTTCTTTTGTCTGATCATAGGGCGAAGAAAACACATCTTCCACGGCGGTATCCACGTTGATAATGGTGGAAATCGAATTGAGGATATATTCCCGCGGTTTTGGCTGATACTGTACATAACCTTCGGGAATTTCGGCGCTCTTTTTTTCCGATGAGCAGAGAACGTCAAGCGGCGTTTCTCCCTCAACCACTTTGTTTACCCGGTAAATACCGGCTTCCAGCCCCTTGAATTCCAGAAAACGCGTCAGCCAGCGCGGGGTAATCGCGCCAAATTGCGGCGGGGTTTTGGTAATGTCCGTTAATTGGTACGCTTGCGTCTTATTCAGCGCGTTTAATTCTGCTGTTGCCATAAGATCTCCTTAATTTTAGTAGCCTGACCACAGAATATAATAATATTCCCTGCTCAGGCTATAAAATAATACAATTTAATTAACCTTTTGTATACTAATCATATTCTCAATGTTTTCAGTGGCCGGATCATTCTTCCCACAGCCATGTTGACAGGTAACGCTCGCCGGTGTCAGGCAGTACGGCTACAATGGTTTTTCCGTTGTTTTCCGGCCGTTTGGCGACCGTCAGCGCCGCTTCAAGAACGGAACCGGACGAAATCCCCACAATGATGCCTTCTTCCTTTGCAAGCCGCCGCGCCGCGCTTCCGGCTTTGACTTCATCGGTCTGATAAATCTCGTCAATAACGGACGAATCATAAACCTGCGGCTTGAATCCCGCTCCGATACCCTGAATTTTATGCGGGCCGGGCGCTCCGCCTGAAAGCACCGGGGAAGCGGCAGGCTCTACGGCGACAATCTTGACGCTGGCTTTCTTTGATTTAAGGAACCTTCCCGCGCCGGTCAATGTTCCGCCGGTTCCCACTCCGCCGACCACAACATCAACCTTCCCGTCGGTATCATTCCAGATTTCCGGGCCGGTGGTTTTTTCGTGTATGGCGGGGTTGGCGGGGTTATTGAACTGCTGGGGGATGAACGAATTGGGAGTCGCCGCGGCCAGTTCTTCCGCCTTTGCGATTGCCCCTTTCATGCCCTTGGCCCCTTCGGTAAGCTCCAGTTCGGCTCCCAGCGCTTTGAGCAGTTTGCGCCGCTCTATGCTCATGGTTTCCGGCATGGTCAGAATTATCCGGTAGCCTTTGACCGCCGCGACATAGGCCAGCCCGATACCGGTGTTGCCGCTGGTCGGTTCGATAATAACCGTCCCATTCTTTATTTTGCCTTCTTTTTCGGCAGCTTCAATCATCGCAAGCGCGATGCGGTCTTTGACGCTATGCAGAGGGTTAAAGCTCTCCAGTTTTACATACACCGTCGCCCCGCTCGCATTAAGTTTGTTAATTTTGACCAGCGGCGTATTTCCGATAAGATCAGTGATTTTCTCTACTCTTGCCATAATTTTCTCCTCTTACTTAATTTTCGTAATCATATAGGATTACTAGGAATATAATGCTCTATAATACCTGATTTGTCAAGAGGAATTTGTTTTTTTTCACCATGGCGGCCCTTTTCTTAAATTAGTTTTTTTGCAGACGGTAGAATAGCTTATCCTGACGGCTTTCTTCCTGAATTCTCATACCCTCGATAATCCAGTCCAATAACACCGTGATTCGCCTGTTCATGTTCGGGGTAAGATTTACTCTTTTAGCGATAAAATTGGGTAAATAAAGCCCGGACATACCGTAGATAAGCATTCCTTCTTTTATAGGTTCAACGTAAATAATGGCTGAAAACCGTCCCGCTTTCATAACCCGAAAAATAGAAAAAGAAACGTCCCTGAAATTGGTCATACTGTAAGTTATACCGTACAGGCTGACGGATACATCTCCCCGAAGATACAGATCCCCCAAATACGGGTCCAAAAAAAGAACGTACATTGTTTCCTCATAAGGAAGTATATTGGTGGGCGGAGGATCGGGAATAGGTTTTCTGTTCCGGGCGCTTACCAGACGGGTTGTTTCCGTAAAAATGGGGATATCCATGCCATTTATGGAAACCATGTGGTCTTTTATATTTTTGACCCTCCCCAGCGCGTTATAAACGTCAAGCATATCAAGCTCTCTTTTGTTGTAGGGCACTACAACGAGAGCCTCGATAATATGAGAAGGTTTTTTTGCCATGATGCTGCTGAGCAGATCGACCCCCGAATCCGGATCGGGAACCAGCGTCGGAAAACCATCCTTTTCAAATGAATATCTGAGCCCTGTATCGTTCATCACCATTCTTTTTCTGCTTCGCGAAAAGTTGGGGAAAATATCGTCAAAGGAACGGGGTTCAAGAATGGGAGAAGCCTCAAAAACGAGCGGAGGAGCCTCAAAGAAAAAGGTATCATCATCGGGCGGAGGATCGTCATCCAGGAGCGGATCCGCCCGGAGGAGAGGAATGAGAACCAATGCACAAAGGAAAAGAAAGCCCAGACCGGCGGTTTTCCTGGTCGTCGAATACATAAACATTCTCCTGCTTTGGGGAATATTATAGCTAAATGGTAGAATTTATTAAAGGCAACGGCGGATAATAATGTTTTTTATAATTCATACCTTACAGCGCAGGGCCGATATTGTGTGTCTCGACAAAGGAAGTATAATAGGCTATCTTAAAAGAAGAAGGAGAGCAGATATGCCGCTTGAACATTTTAACCGCATAACCAATGACCCCGGTATAATGGGCGGTAAACCCTGTATTCGGGGTATGCGCCTGACCGTGGGCAGAATACTCTCCCAAATTGGCGCGGGGGAAACGATTGAAGAACTGCTGGTTGATTATCCCTATCTTGAGCGGGAAGACATTCTACAATCCCTGCAATACGCCGCATGGCTTGCCGAGGGCCGTGAAGTTGCGCTTACTTGATAACGATTCCTTATCAAGAGGGGAACCTTCGCCCTGCGGGCTCGGTTGAGGTTCATGAAAATTATTGTTGATGTGAATCTTGCTATTCGTTGGGCGAATATGCTTTCCAGCCGGGGAATTGAGGCAGTCCATTGGACCACAATCGGCGCGGCTAACGCACAAGACATTGAAATCATGTCCTATGCCCGACAAAACGGTTATTCTGTCTTTACCAATGATCTTGATTTTAGCGCTATTCTGGTTTCTACCCGCGCTACCGATCCCAGTGTTATTCAAATTCGCGCCGAGGATACCCGACCTGAGGCGCATCTTGATCGGGTAGCCGAAGCGCTTATTAAGTATTCCGCTGCTATTGAACAAGGCACAATAATTACTATTGACCCTCATAAAACCCGTATACATATTCTTCCTTTTGCGCTTCCTGAAAAGCAGGAATAGGGATAGGAACAAAGTTACACCTAATGACACCACGGAATTTCGGTGTCCGGTACCATTTTCAGTTACGAATGATAAATAATTGATTACCAATAAAAAGGGAATAGTATAACTACTCTTTTTTGCTTGCCGTTTGGGGTGGGAATGAGTATTTTTTTATTAGAAATAGTACTTACTATTGGGGAGAGCGGTATGGTAACAATGGATGAAATACCACCTGTTGAGACTGGTTTAATGAAACAAAGTAATACGCCGTGGGAACCTGTTTATAGTTTATATACCCCGAATGGAATGAACGAAAATACAACCGACATAGTTATACAGGAATTGATTAACCAGAAGATTATTTTTGAGGCCCTGCATTATTTTTCTATTGCGGGTTTGGGTTGTGGCCGCACGGCGTAGCCGGTGATTTTATTCCTAGAAAAGTGGTGCCTCCTATGATTATTGTCAAGGGGAAAATTATTTTTTTCCCCTTTGACCGCTCCCGCTCCTTTTATGCACTATTTTTAAGCTCTTTCAACTTGGCTAAATACTCCCGCCTTCCAGTC
>Ga0268262_10001339_pt1 | contig 30751 bp, 24 predicted proteins | sample TergutNc150P3_FD_190354 | JGI IMG/M metagenome (GOLD analysis project Ga0268262, IMG submission 190354) | Nasutitermes corniger P3 segment gut microbial community from laboratory colony in Florida, USA - Nc150 P3 (SPAdes) (version 2) | ecosystem: Host-associated > Arthropoda: Insects >... | reverse complement strand
AGAAGCGAGCAAAATTTTCCCAGCCTGATTGACCGGCGCGGCGAAATCGTATTATCATATTTAGGAAGCAATAGCTGATAAGGACTAAAAATGAGCGAACGAATCAAACCTACATCCGATCTAGGAATGAAGAAAATCACGAGTACGCCGGAAAGCAAGGATGTTCTGCGCGGACTTATCGGTGATTTTTTCGATTTATGGATTCCTCTGGAAGAAATCCATATCACCGCTCCGTATGACATCAGGTCTTATGAGGAATATGTAAAACGGCTCAGAGGCGGCGAGGAGATCAGCGAAACGCTCCGCCAGACGGTACAGGACGTGGTTGCCGATATAAAAATCGCCGACTTTTCTGCAGAGGCTCAAATCCGGAGGGATAATTACTTTTCCGTCCGCTCCATCCGCTATTCCTGCACAAGGTTTTGCGCAAACTATAACGTGCCGGGCAAAATGATTACGATGTATGACGGTACGCCGCTTCGCTATTCCAGCCTAAAACCGGTCTATTCGCTTAATATTCTTGGTTATCCGCATTTCACGGGCGACGATGACGCCTTGCGGATTTTTGGGTTTTACGACCGAAAACGCAATAAATCATTTGACCGTGAATACATAACAATAGCTTATTTCGAGCTGACGAAAAATTTAATTGAGACAGAAAACCAGCGCCACTGGAAAACTTTCTTTCAAACAGGCGAAGCGCCTGCGGACGCGCCTGACTATATTAAGAAAGCGGCACAGTTTATTGAAATTGCCAATCTTACAAAGGAGGAACGCGATATGTACGAACAGATACAAAGGGCTAAGGACATCTATGATTCCGAGAGATACACAGCCCAGATCGAGGGAGAGAAAATCGGCGCGGCCAGAGGCGAAGCCAAATTGAAAGAAGAAATGCTTGCCGTAGCGAAAAGTCTTCTGGAAGCGGGGATGCCAATAGCTGAAATTTCATTGCACACAAAATTATCAGAAGATGAAATCAGAAAGCTCGCGCACTGATTTAATTTTCTCAACAATCCATTGCCGGTAAAAAAGGGCGGGGATCACCTGTGAAGGCTGTCCCCGCCTTTTTTATTCAGACTTGGTTTTTTTGTATTCTTCCACATATTCAATAGTGTCGCAAGCACACTCGGAACACTCCCATATATGGTCGAGTACTTCTTTACATAATTCGGGCGCGACTTTACGATGGAAAGCAATATCGCGGATAATGTTTGTATCAGGACAGCCGATGCGTTCCGGATTCGGATTTTTCCGCGCCAGATATTCCAGTAAAGCTTCCGCGAACATTTCTTCCTGCTCTTCGCTTGAAAAAGGATATTCTTCTTCCATTTGGTCGCCCCCCATCCGATTTACCGCCGTTTTTTCCTTGTTTTGATTATTTCCTCATAATCCGACGCCCTCATTTTTCGCGTACAGGTTCTGCGCATTTTTTTGAGCGCCCGACTGAGAGTCTGACGAGCGGCGCTATTGGACAATCCCAGCATTGCCGCCGTTTCCTCACAACTATACCCCATAAATCGCAATTTAGCAGTGTTCTTTTCCTCCTCCGACAGGCCGCTCGTTATTTCAACGCAAAATATGACGTTTTCAAGCGCGTCGATAAAGCATCCGTCATCCGACTGTTTTTTCGGATTCGGGTCTTGCGGCGCGATTCCGATGCTTCCGATAATCCGTTTCAATTTCTTCACATATCCGGCGAACATGTACTTGTGGATATTGCGGATAGGCTTGCCCGTGCCGTTGGCGATGTTGTCCGTAATGACGTTTACGACGTGAATCAACGCTTTGACGGCATCAAGCTCGTCCATACCCAGCAGGATGGCCGTTTGCCTTGCGCCGCGCCATATCGCATAAGCCGCAGTCTGGACATGGAACGGGATCGCGTTGCCGTCCGGCGTTCTGGGATTTATTAAGAAGAAGTCGTTGGTTTTGAAAATCTTATGAAAAACCATCGGCAAAAGCCAGGGATGAACGCTGGTTCCGTCCCTTTCAATTTCCATTAAGGATTTCTCAACGGCATTAACAATATTTTCTTTTCTTATTCCAAGAGGTTCGAGTAACGGCTGAATTTTTCTGATCAATCGGACTTTCAGTCTGGTTCTTTTTTGAACGTTCATTGGTTTCCCTCCGCCACGCCTATTTTCAAAAACCATTTTGAGAAAGAGGCACAGCAATATTGTTTCTAGCAGCTTTTCGGCCTTTTCAGGCTTTTGCCGCCACTGTGGGGAAACCAGATTTGCGAATAATACAAGCAATAACACGAAAGACTTATTTAACAAAGCAATAAAAGATATAACGCAAAGATTAAATATCCATTGTATTTTCATGTATGCAATAGTGTGTTGTTGCGTGTAATAATGCGTTATTGTGAAACAACGCTACTGGCTGTCTATTCCGTATAATTTAAGCAACATACTGTAGATGCAACAAGTTATATCTTTTATTCCAATAAACAGGCGTTCTATCGGTATTTTCAGAAAACCCGTGTTTGATACGACCGTTTTTCAATAGACGTCGCGCCTGCTTTTTGACTCCTTCCGGCAGTGATTTTCTTATAACGCTCAAAAGAAGCGAACGTCTATTTGTGCGCAATAGCGTACTTATCGTACATAAGTACGCATAAAACCCGTCGATAACCAACGAAATAAAATGACATTTAATTAACTTTTTCTGTCACAAAACGCCGTTTTCAAAGCCTCTATATATGAGGGGGAAATTTCAGATTTGCGAATAAATGGAACCCTTAATTGTTTTAGTAAGCGAGGAGATAAAAGTATTGAACAAGGCATTGTTTAAATCAGATCGCGAAGATTGGGAAACGCCGAAACATTTGTTTGATTCATTAAACAGGGAATTCGGCTTCACTCTCGACCCATGCGCCACAAACGAAACCGCCCTGTGCGCGAAGTATTACACGCCATCTGAAAACGGACTTACGCGGGACTGGACGGGAGAGGTTGTTTTCTGCAATCCGCCGTATGGTCGCACTCAGAACGCATGGGTACGCAAGTGTTCCGAACATGGAGCAAAGGGAGGCGTCGCCGTGATGCTTCTTCCGGCGCGGACGGACACGGCGCGATTCCACGATTTCATTTTGGGCAAAGCCGAAATCCGTTTTCTGCGCGGGCGATTGAAATTCGGGAAAGCGGCGTATCCAGCGCCTTTCCCGTCAATGGTCGTCGTTTTTCGCAGTGAACAAAACACACAACCCCACAGGAGGGATCAATGAAGTCTTTTCAACTGATTATGTACGTTTTTTACGCGGTAATGGCGCTTGGCGTTATCGGTACGGGCGTCTGGCTTTACAGAAAACGCAAGGAGGACGGCGAGTAATGAGATACGCAAGAAAAGGGCTTATCGCGCTTGCATTGATGGTATTTGCCGTGCCGCTGTGGGCGCAATCGGTAGCGCCCACGTTTCAGAGCGCAATGGCCGACATCAGTTCGATTGCCGCCGCAGCCGGAGCGCTGGTTGGCGGAATCATCGGATTGATTGGTTTAGGGCGGACGGCATACAAGCTGGCAAACGGCGACGGCGACGCCATGACGACGTTGGTAATGGCGGTTGTCGGACTGTTTATCGGTTTTCTGGCTAATTCATTTCTATAAAGGCGGCGGAAGCAATGAGGGAACTGCGAATATGCCGCAATATCCAGCACGTCCCGAAAGTGTGGGGAGTTACGTACACCAAGCTGTTTTTATCGCTTGGTTGCGGACTCCTCATTACTGCTGTGGGATTTTCAATAGGTTCCGGCACGGGAACCGTCGGAAAAATCGGGATTATCTGCGCGGGAGCCGTCATCACGGCTTCAATCCACTGCGTTTGCCGGTGGTTTGAGAGTCGGGACATGATCGACTGCGACGCGCCGTTTTTGAAATTCTTCGCCAACTCGCAAACGTCGGGAATCCAGGTCATTCAGATAGTTTAGGAGAAAGTATGCCGTACTGCCGCAGACGATGGAGTGAGTTATACAGCAATATCAGCCGCGTGGAGCAGAAGCTGGACAATATTCTGCTTTACGTGGATTTTCTGCCCGGAAGCGAGCCGCCTATTATTCTGCTTAAAGACGGCTCGCTTATGAGTCTGTTTTCTCTCGACGGCCTTGATTACGAAGGTCTGTCCGTGGAGCAGAGAGAAAGTTTCAGCCACTACATACGCTCCGCCATAGAACTGCTGCCTGACGAAGGCGCGGGTTTCATGCTGTCGAATCTTTTAATAAGAGATACGCCGAAGCCTGTGCCTTTAGTGTCCAATCCCGCCGCGCCGCCGCTGATACAGTTTGTGCAAGGGAAGAAACAGGCGTTCTGGAACGACCTGATTTCAAAAAGTTTTTCCAATCACATCCTTTGTGGGCTGCGTTATTACCCGGTAAAGCGCAAGGAACCGCCGTGGAGCGTCATGGTACAGGAAAGAAAGGTTCACCGCTTTTACCGCGATCAGCTTAAAGAGGCGGCGGATCAGCTTAAACAGGGATTCGTCAACCTGTCGCGCGGATTCGCGCGTTTCGGGTTTCGGACGCTTACACGCGAGGAATCATTTACCGCTCTGTACAGGCTTATCAACTTTTCAAATCCGGCTACGTACCGCGCGGACTTGTCGCTGAACACGCAACTGGCGCAGAGCCGCATCCGGTTTTACGACGAGTACCTTGTCGTAAATGACACGGAGTTTATTTCGCTTATCGGCATGAAATATCCGCCGCCGTCATCGGTCGCAATCTATCTTCGCCGGTTTTACGAACTTGGTTTTCCGCTGATTCTGCGGCAGGCAATCGGTTTTGCCGGAAAGGAAAAGCTCTTTAAGAAGCTGGACTTCAATCTGCCGATAGCAATGGCGCTTTCAAGAATCGACCCGAAGAACCTTATCTACGCCGAAGAAGTCCAAAACTTCCGCGACCGTATTGAAAACAATAAGGAGCTTCCGCTGTGGTGGCATTTTTCCATACTGGTACGCGCGGGAGATAAGGAAACCCTGCGGGTACGGCGGGCGGAGGTTATCGGACTGCTGAAAGAGATCGGTTCTTTCGGCGTTACGGAAAAGCGGAATCTCAAGGCCGGGTATTTTTCCATGCTTCCGGGACATGACCGCTTTTACACGCGGCGCGAGCCTTTATGTTCGGCGAACGCGGGCGACCTTTTGAGCGCTTTCGTTCTTTATCCAGGCGACACGAACCCCGTCGATTATCTGCAAGACCGTCTGCGAGGCGTTTTCGCCTACAATCCCTTCACGCACCGTGAAAAGGCGCATCACCGCGCCGTCTGCGGTCCGACGGCGGGAGGCAAAAGCTTTTTCGTCATAAAAGATTTGATTTCCCATTTGATCGTCAACCCTATGGTTTGGGTGGTCGATCTTTCGGCTTCATATCTTGACCTGTTCGAGCTTTTACAGGAGGAATTGCCGAAGGAAACCGCAATCATGCGGGTTTCACGCAACGATTCAAACTTTGCCTTCAATCCGTTTCTGGTAAAGAACCCGCAAGAGGAAGTGCCGGAAGAACAGTTCGAGTTTTGCATGGGTTTTCTGAAACTCATGGCAGGGACTGAACTGGCGACGCCCGCCAATGAAATGGCCATCAGGAGAGGATTGAAGGAGTTTTTCAACAACTACCGCGCTCTGCTTAAAAACCAGACGGAACCGGAACCGATTCCGCCGTTAGGCTTGCTTGCCAACATTCTACAGATGGAAGCGCGAAGTCCGGGACTGGCGGCGGCATTTGAACTCTGGACGACGGGACGGCGCGGAGAGCTTTTCAACTCAGGACGCGACACGTTACAGAGCGCACGCTACTGCTATTTCGACCTGCGCGACCTGGAAGGCGAACCGGAACTTACAACGGCAATCGTCTATGTGATTTTCAGCAAAGTCTACAGGGATATTGCAAACGAAAACCTGCGGGCGGTTCAAAAACGCTTCATTCTGGACGAAGCGCACCGCTACATCGCCGATCCCGCGTTTTCATTCTGGATTAACCTGATTGCCAGAACAGGACGGCACTGGAACATCATGCTCGATCTGATAACGCAGTCAATCAACGACCTGCAATCGAACGCCATTCTGACGAATCTGAAACAGGCGTTCATGTTCCCCGGTCAAAAGAATATTGATGATTCATTCGACAAGCTGCAATTGACCGAATATCACATCGAGCAGTACAAGAAGCTCGATCCATCACGCTACGAAGTCCTCTATTGGTCGGACGGCGGATTGCGCCGCATTTTGCGTTCCGTCGCAGACCCTTATACCTACTGGCTTGCCACGACGGACGCCGGCGAACGCGCCATGAAGCGAAAGATGAAAGAACGCTTCGGCAACGTCCGCGACGCCATAGAGGAGCTTGTCCGCGTTACGGCGGACTGCCGGAACATCAAAGACCGCATATCAACGCTTCAAAACTATTTCGGAGAGGAACTATGAAAAAGACGCTGGTTAACACCATTATCTGCTTATCAACATTTGCGCTTTTAGCCGGACAGTCCCACGCCTTCATATTTTCGGACGTATCGGCGCTGGCGCAGCGCGCGGCGAAGTTTTCGCAGGACGCGTCTCAATACATTCAGCAGAACAGCCACTTCGCGCAGTTTATCAACTACGTCAAGGAGTTTAACGGCTACAAAAAGCAGTTTGAGTCTTACCAGAACACCTTCAATCAGGTGTACCGGAAGATCGACAGCGGCTACTACGGAAAGAACTTCGACGTGTCCAAATGGGACTGGACGAAGCTTGACGATCATATTTTGCGGACATGGAGAACCGTCAATCAGGCGCTCTGGGACGCGCAGACGCTCACGGTTCGCGCTTCGCGCCTGTATGACACCAATCCGGCCTATCGCCGCTATGCCGACAGGGTTATACAGCTTGGCAATGAAAAAATCGAAAACATGAAAAAAGAAGAAGCTCTCGCGAAAGACCTTGAAAAGCGCGGCGGAGAGCGGCGGCAAGCCATAGAAAAACTCAAAGCCACAAATGCCGATCTCGCCAAACAGGAAAACAACGGCGCTCATCTTCAAGCTCTGCAAAACCAGATATTGCTGGAACTGACGGCGCTTCAAACGGAAGCGGGCGTTATTGAACAACAGCGTATGAGAAACGCGCAGGAACTACAGAATCTCTCAATGGAACTTGAACGGCTTATGAGCGAAGCGCAGGCGAACGAATCCGAGGCTTGGGACTTCATTCTTAACAAAACCACCAGGCAGTAGAGGCGGTTATGAACCTATTTGATTTTCTAAACATGCTTTGGCAGTCGGCGCGCGGACTGAATGGTTCAGGAATAGATTTCGTCGCCGTGTATGCCGGTATCGGCGGGGCTATCTGGGCATTGCTGCTTTTCAAGGTGTTTCTTGCGGAAGGTTTACAGATAGCCTCCGGGCATCAAACGGAACTGCCGCGTATTCTCGTGAAATACCTGTTTGTGGCGATGATGTTCACCATATGGCCGTGGTTAGCCACAAAGCTCTGGGACGTTGCGGCGGTCGCGGCGCAGTCTTTCTTTCCCAACCTATCGGATTTATTCAGCACGATGACTATCGCGATGAACCGAATGTCGGAACAATCGCGGGCGGAAGGCAATTTACAGGCGTTGACGATGGCGATCGTTGATCCCGTGGGAGCTGTGGGAAGGACGATATTAAACGGCCTTCTTGTAATAATCGGCATGTTTACCCTGTTTGTCTGCTACATGCTGATAATTATCAACGTTGCGGGTTCGCTTACCATCCTTGCGATGAATCTCGTCATAGGCCCGGTTTTCTTCGCCTTTGCCTTCGACCGTGATTTCCGCTCAATAGCCGTGCATTGGCTCACGGCGGCATTGTCCTACATGCTGCTGATGCCGTTGTACGGACTTTCACTTCACATGGCGGCGACAATAGCCGGAGCCGCGATACCGCCGAACTGGACGGGATTCACCTCTATCGGACAGATAGCGGCGCAACTGCTGGGTCCGTTTATGGCGCTCGGCATCGTTTTTTCAACCAACAAAGTCATAAGCGCGCTTGTCGGCGGCGCGAGCGGCGGCGGACTTGGTTCTTCCGTTCTGGGCGCGGCGGCTATCGGAATGAGCATTATTCCAGGCGGCGGGATGCTGAGCGCCACGGGAAGCGCGGCGACTCAAATAGTCAAAACATCGTATGACGGCGGCGGCAGCGGCGACGGCGAGTCATCCACAACAACATCCGCATCCGCATCCAAAGGCGGCAGCGGCGGAAGCAACGGAAGCGGCCAAAGTCAGACGGCGGCAGCCTCTCAAATGGGCGGCTAACACAAAAAGGAATTTAACAGTATGAGTGATGATTTTATCCGTTCAGCGGGCAACCTTGCCTATACGAGCGCGTGGTTGAAACTTATAGCGCTTTCGCTTCTGATTATGTGCCTCGTTCTTACGGGCGCTGTGATTGTGCTGATAATCGACCGTCGCGCCGAACATGTCATACCGATAGCAATCAATCAGGCAACGGGCGACGCTATGGCGGTTGACTACAAAGTAGTTGACGCCGCCGGCGAAGAACGCGCGCCTGTGGAAGTTAGAAAATTCTGCGAGGATTTTCTTTCGGACGCCTTCACATTCAACCGCTTCACCGTTCGCACCAATTTAGAAGCGCTTTCAAACCACGCAACGCCGGAAGCCATGAGCCAGATCAGGGAAAGCCTCAATTTGCCGCGGCGTTCCGAGTTTTTAGGTCGAAACGCGCAGGGACTGTTTGAGATTTCGAGCTTCATGATTACGGATTCGCGGCCATTGAAAACGCAAATCTATTTTCAGGCGAGAGTTTTCAACGGTTCCGGCGAACTCATAGAAGAAAGCAACTGGATTTCAATTATGACAATCAGGCCGGTAAAGCGTTCCTCCAGGAATCCGCACGGTCTGATCGTCATCGAATACCGTCAAACACCATTCAGAAAAATTTCGGAGGAATAAACCATGAGATTAACACCATTGTCCGTATTCACACTATTCACACTGTTACTTGCCGGAAGCGCGTTCGCCCAGCAGTCGCGCAGCCGGATATGCGATTTCGACGGCGAAAACGCCAATGTGATCTATTCGCTTATCACAACGCCGGGAATCGGCACGACGTTCCTTCTGCCGGACGGCGTAAAGATCAAGGATTTTGTCGTTACCGATCCGACGAACTTTCACGCGGAGAGCAACGGCGTCATAGGTGTCGTTACGCCGCGCAAAGCCGACAAAAGTACGTCCATCAATATCTTCGGCGACAACGACAAGCTGTACGTCTTTCACCTGACGGCGGCGGCGAATCCTTCACACGTGGATCAATTAGCCATTGTGAAATCAACCGACTATCAGCTTTTCAAGAACCGCGTGCGCGGCGAAGCGCAGTCAATAGCGGAGGAACAGCGGGCGGCTATGGCGTCGCGGTTTGAAGCCGATCTCGAAAAGGAAACCGCGCAATTACGGAAACATCTGCTGTTTTCGATAAACAGCGATTATCGCGTCACGGGCAATATTTTCAGCATCGACCGCGTTTCAGACGACGGCGTTTTCACCTACGTCCGTATGGCGCGTTCGCAGGAGCGTCCCGTCGTTTACTTCGGCGAAGCGGGAAAACCCAAAGACCTCGAAGTAGTCAAATACGTGGATGAAGGCGATTACTACATCATTCACCGCGTTTTGCAACCGGAAGATAAGGGTTTTGTTTTGAAGCTCGGCAATAAGACCAGCGAAATAAAACGGAGATAAAACCATGTCGGAAGATAAAAACACAATTGTTGACTGTAACGAAAAACAGTCCGGCGACAAGAAGAAGATTTCCATGAAACCGCTACTGATAGGCGGCGCGCTTGCCATTATCGCCGCAGTCGTCGCGGGCTTCGCAATCATGTCGTCTATGGGTAAGGACGACGACTATAAGCCGACTGCGGAGGATGTTAAGCAAATTGAATACGACTCCGCGAAAGCGGAGCGCGCGCAGCAGCGGGCTGACCAGATTCACGACGAACCGTTTCTTATGCGTGAAGAAAACGCGCAGGCGACGGCGACAGCTCCGCTGCTCAAAGGTTTTACATTTTCAAAAGAGCCTGAAAAACCGCGCGAGATTCAGAAGGAAGGAGAGGCGATAGATTACATTCTCCATTCCACTCCGCCGCCGAAGACAACGGAACCGCAGCATACGTATAGCGCGCCAAACAATCAGGCGAACGGAACGGCGAACGGCTCTAACAATAACGCGGCCAATACGCAGATGTTTATCTATTCGCGCGATTTCGGCGGCGCGAAGTATGTCGCGAAAAACGAGAAACCGCCTGAACCGCCCGCCGCGCAGCCTGACGAAATGACGCGCGCGCTTGCCGGACTGTTATCGGCGGCGGAAGCGGAGACTGCAAAGCCGGACGGCGCGCCAAACGAACAGGCGCGGATGCCTGAAAAGACACAGCTTATTTACAGCGGTCTCACGCCGGTTATCGTACACGAAGGCGAAATGCTGGAAGCCGTGCTTGTCAACCGGCTTCTTGTCGATGTTGAGCCTTCGCCGGTGATATGCCATTTATCGCGCGACCTGTTTGATAAAAGCGGGCAGTACGTGATATTTCCGGCGAATTCCCGCGTTATCGGCGCTTCGCAGGCCGTTACCTACAAAGGCGCTTCACGACTGTTCATCAGCTTCCATCGGATCATCCTTCCGAACGGATTATCCGTTGACCTGCCGCAGAGCCGGAAAATGATGAAAGCGATGGATGAAACCGGCGCGCTCGGCGTCGTCTCCCACGTCAATCGCCACTGGATGCTGCAATTCGGCGCGTCGATCATGCTAGGCGTTCTTGACGGCGTAGCGGGATACGCGCAGCGCAACAACCAGACCGTTACGGCGGACGGCATGGTTATCAACCGGACATCGGATAATTTCGACAAGGTGCTCGACAGGGTTATGTCGCAGTATTCTTCAATCGTTCCGACCATCCGCCTGGATCAGGGCAAAACTCTACGAATCTATATCGCCGACGACATGGTTGTCTCGCCTTACGCCAGACTCGCAGACAGGAGCTATTATGGAACTCGCTAAACTCATTCCTATTTTCTTTCTATCCGCCGGATTGCTTTTCGGACAGGAAAAACCTTCGGACATGACGGAGGCTGAATTTAAGGAAGGATTAGCCGTACTTGCGCGTCTCGGCGCGGTGAATACTTTTCTTAAAGATTCTTCCGACGTTCACCTTGAACCGCAGAGCCTCAACCGGTTTTTTACGGACAGGATTTATCAGCGTCTCGAAGGCAACGCCTATTTCGGCTACAGATGGAACGAAGGTTTCACCTGTTCTGAAAAAATAGTTTCGATTGATGAACTCAATGATTTGACGGGGACGGCGGGAACGGCATACCGCAAGGCGTTGGAGCTTGCGCTTGACGCCGCGAAGTATCAGATAAAAACCGATGCCGCCTGCCGAATAGGTCTATCAATCGTCGGCATTGAATCGCGGCAAACGGATAGAACCATTCCAGGCGTTCTTGTGGAAGCGTATTTTCGGAACGCTTCCACGAAAAAATCATTCTTTATCCGATTCGGCGCGGGCAGTCCGCGCGGACTTGCCGGAGCGATACAGCTTTCAGCCGAAATGCTTGCCGCTGAACTGGAGAAGCGTCGTGGCGAATAATCCGCTTAAACACCTGCTTAATCCGATTGCGAAGTGGCTTAACGATCCGGAAATCACGGACATTCTTGTTTACGGCAGCCGGCACGTGTACGCGCGAAAGCGCGGCGGCGGTTTTGAACAGATTTATGTTTCGTGGCAGACGGACTCCGATTTAATGACGGCGGCAAAAGCCATCGGCAGGGAAATGAAACGGCGGCTTGACGAGCGCGAGCCGATTCTGGACGCCCGACTGCCGGACAAGAGCCGCGTCAATATCGTCGTTGAACCGTGCTACAACCACGGCGCTTGTATCGTCATCAGGAAATTCCCGGAACAGCACTACACGCTGAACGATCTCGAACGTTTTGGCGCGCTTGACCTGAACGGGCGAAAGATTCTGGAAATCATCATGAAGTACGGACGGAATGTTCTGATTGCCGGAGGCACGGGAAGCGGCAAAACCACGCTGCTTAACAGCCTGTGCGGATTCATTCCAGCGCACGACATTGTTGTTACCGTCGAGGACGCGCGGGAAATCGCTCTCCCTTGTGAACTCTGGGTAGCTCTTGAAACCAAGCGGGCGCTGGATAACGACGACCGCGACGTAACGCTGCGCGATCTTATCCGCACGAGTTTGAGGATGAACCCGCGCTGGGTTATTGTCGGCGAAGTGCGCGGAGCCGAAGCGCTTGATCTTGTCCGCGCCTTCAATACCGGACACTACGGCGCGGGAACGATTCACGCAAATTCCGCAGACGGCGCATTAAGCGCGCTTGAAAGCCTGATCCTACAGGCGGGGCTGGACGTTTCGGCGCGCGCGATTAAAGAGATGGTACACCGCGCCATTCATATCGTGGTTCATGTCGAGGCATTGCCCGATCATTCACGCCGGTTGATGGAAATCATCGAGGTGGAAGGTCTGGATTATGGTAGGTCCTCAATAGAGCCGCCGTACAAGACGCGGACCTTGTACCAATACGAATTTGACCGCTACGACGAAAACGGAAAAGCCGTGGGACGGTTTTTCGTTAAAGAACCACCGTCGTGGCTTAACAAACTGAAATTGATTCCAAATTTTCAAATGCCGGACTTCTGGAAACAACCGGAAGAACAACCAACTGAACAATCAGAAGAACAACCATAAGGAGAAAACATCATGAAACCGATTTTGCTTTTGATAATCACAACGCTGACGCCGGTCGTAATCACATTACAGAGCGCGGAAAATTTCAATATTGAAGAAATCAGCGAAAACCAAAAACCCATGCCGTTTTCAATCACGCGGGTTGAGCAGCAAACCGGAGAAATACGGCTGTGGATTGAATCGTCAAAAATCGCCGAAGTTTCAAAACTGCTAAGAGGCGGCGTTTTGCAAGCTCAGTCCTCAAAAGGCGAAAGCTCTATAACCGTGCCGCTGTCGCTCTGGAAAGCCGTGGACTGTAAAAATCGCGGTACGTTTCACCTCGGATATTCAGAGCCGCTGCCGAATTACAAAATTGAGCGAATCCGCTATTACTTCCGCGTTCCCGTAACTCTTGGACAAGGCCGCGAGCTTGCAATCGGCATTGATCCTGATTTCCTGTGGCTTATTGAGAAAAAGTAAAAATAATGCGCGAGCACATCCTTCTTTACAATTTTCGTCCTGATGACCGTCTGGCCGTCCTTTGCAAGCGCGACCGGGTTCAGCAGCGCATTGTTACCGCTGATGAACTCATAACGCCGCGCTTTCAATCGTGGCTTAAAGAACAAAACGGCGGCGGTGCGAATATCCATGTCAGCATGAATACGCTCAAACCGGAAGCGACCGGGCGTAAAAAACAGGATATTTCAGCCATACGGCATATCTACCTTGACATAGATCATGACGGACAGGATGCGCTCGCGCGGTTAATGTCGGACGCGCCGCCGCCGTCTTGTGTTTTGACCACTTCGCCGGGCAAATATCAGGTTATTTGGAAAGCCGAAGGTTTCAGCCACGCCGAAGCCGAAGCGTTGCAAAGAGCTATGGCTGTGAAGTACGGCGCGGATCGAGCGGCTATTGATATTTCCCGGCTCCTTCGACTTCCCGGCTTTACCAATCGTAAATACGATCCGCCATGTATGGTAACGGCGGAGAAAATCTCGGATCGAATCTGCCGCCCGTCGGATTTTCGCATTGAGCGGATGTATGAACTCACGTCCGCGCGAAATCTTGTCCGCCCCGGAAACGCCGGAAAAAACACACGGTCTCACAGCGACTGGAACGAAGTCTGCAAACGCATTGAAAATGGCGAACATCCCGCCGCCATACAAGCCTGGCTTGAATCGGAGCGGCGCGACAAACCAAATCCGAAGTATTACGCGGAACGGACAGTCTCAAGAGCGCTCAGTCATTGCGCCATGCAGACGATTAACAAACAACAACAGGAGAACATCATGGAAAAACAACAAAAAGAAAAACCAATACCTTTGACCGGAGACACATTTCCGGTTAAAGACGAATTGAAAAAAATAGGCTGTTATTACGACCAGAAAACAAAGCAGTGGTACGCCCCGACGCCGGAGATTGCCAAAAGCGCGAAAGAGATTATTCCGCCGATTTACATTATCGGTTCCGCTCCGAAAGGACTTGCGGACACGTTAAAAGAGCTTGGCTGTAAGTGGAATGAAAGAGACGGATGGAACCACACAGACCCGGAAAAGGCGAAACAGGCGCATCAGAAAATATTGGAAGCGTCTTCGCCCCGCTACTATCTGGAAAACAAAGACGGCGTAAACACGCAGAACATCAAGGAACAGTTGAAAGAAAAGGACTGCCGTTGGGATTCTTACATGAAGCAGTGGTACGCCCCGACGCAGGAAGCCGCAAAACAGGCTCAAGCCGTAATCGACAACGCGCCGAAAAAAATCATCATCGGTTCCGCTCCAAAAGGACTGGCGGATACGTTGAAAGAGCTTGGCTGTACTTGGAATGAAAAGGACGGCTGGAGCCACACCGACCCGGAAAAAGCGAAACAGGCGCATCAGAAAATCCTTGACGCCTCTTCGCCCCGCTACTATCTGGAAAACAAAGACGGCGCAAACACGCAGAACATCAAGGAACAGTTGAAAGAAAGGGATTGCCGCTGGGATTCCTACAAAAAACAGTGGTACGCCCCGACGCAGGAAGCCGCAAAACAGGCGCAAGCCGTAATCGACAACGCGCCGAAAAAAATCATCATCGGCTCCGCTCCGAAAGGACTTGCGGACGCATTGAAAGAGCTTGGCTGTACTTGGAACGAAAAAGACGGATGGAACCATACAGACCCGGAAAAGGCGAAACAGGCGCATCAGAAAATCCTTGAAGCGTCTTCGCCCCGCTACTATCTGGAAAACAAAAACAAAGCAGACACAACTGAACTGAAGGAAGAGTTAAAAGAAAAAGATTGCCGTTGGGATTCCTACAGAAAGCAGTGGTATGCCCAGACGCCGGAAGCCGCAAAACAGGCGCAGCAAATTATTGATGAAAACGCTGCCAGATACTACGTGACGAATGTTCCGCGTGAGTTGAATGAAAAGATGATGGAACTTGGCGGCAGGTGGGACCCAAAGGAAAAAAGCTGGTATTTTACCGACAATGAATCGGCTAAAGCCGCAAAAGCCGCGGTTGACGCCTCAACGCCGCGAGAAAAAACCCGTGATACCGGAATTGGCCGCGCTGTTGAAAAACTCGAAAAAGAAGTCGCTCGCGAGATTTAGCCTATGTTTACCTGCGCGAAAATACGTAACGGAAGCACATATTTAAGCAGCCACCTGACGGCAAACGATTATTACTGTGAAGGTGAAAACGTCGTCGGCTGTTGGATAGGCAAAGGTTCCGTCGAACTGAAAATCGAAGGACAGTCCATAAGCGCGGGAGATGCCGCGTTTGAAGCAATCAGGCGGAACCTTATGCCGGACGGTTCAGGAAAGCTCACGCCGCGAAGCAATAAGGATAAAAACAGCGTCAGGTACTTTGATTTTCAATGTTCCGCGCAAAAGTCCGTTTCCATCATGGCTGTTACGATGAAAGACCGGCGGCTTTACGAAGCGCACGACAGGGCGTCGTTAAAAGCCTTTGCCGAGCTTGAACGCTTCGCCGCTTTTCAGACCGGCATGGCTTGCGCGCGCGAGGCGAAAATCAGCGGGAACCTGTGCGCCGCCGCTTTCCGCCACGATGCTTCACGTTCGCTTGACCCGCAACTGCATACGCATTTCGTTGTGGCTAACGCAACCTTTGATTACGAGAAAAAACGCTGGCGCGCGCTTGATACCTGCGAGATGTTCAGGGCGATTCGTTACGCCGGAAAGGTTTATCAGAACGAACTTGCCCGCGAGTGCCGCAGTCTGGGATATTCGATTGAAAATGTCCGAAATGAAAAAGGCGTTATTGAAGGTTTTGAAATCGCGGGCGTGTCAAAGGACATCAGGGAACGATTCAGCAAACGCCGCGCCGAGGTTGACGCAGGAATTGAACGGTTTCAAAAGGAAAAAGGGCGTATGCCCTCCGCTCAGGAAATTCACGTAATCGCGAGGGAAACGCGCAACGTCAAACTCCACGAAATCACAACGCCGGAAGTCCGCTCGCGTCAGCGTGAACAGCTTACATGGAACGAATTAGACGCTCTGGAAGCCGTTAAACAGCGAGCGGACGGCAATAAGAGCGTTTCCCTCAACTCCGCGAAAGACGCCATTAAAAGAGCCGTGGAGCATATTTTTGAACGTGAATCCGTTGTAAAAGGCCACAAAATTCTGGCGGAAGCTCTGAATCGCAATCTTGGATTCGTCGATCCTGATGAACTGCGCGAATGTATGACGGATAAAAGCATCATTCAATTGACGAAGGATGCCGCCAATCCGCTGCTTTCGGCGCAATGGGCGTCACGGCGCGGACTGAAGCTTGAACGCTGGACTGTTTCATTCGTCGATCAGACGCGGAATAGCTGCGATCCTCTTGGTAAAACCGAAAATACAAACTTCGATTTCAAGAGCGACGAACAGCGGCGGGTTGTACTTGACACGCTGAATAACCAAGACCGTGTTTATGCCATTCGCGGACGCGCCGGAACGGGAAAAACCACATGCCTTTCGGAAATCAGAAAAGGACTGGAAGCGGCCAATCGGCAGGTTTATTACCTTGCGCCGACAAGCTCCGCCGTGGAAGTCCTCAAAAAAGACGGCTTCACCAACGCGACCACCGTTTCCGGCTTTCTGACGAATCGCCCAAAAAAACTGCGCGACACCGTTGTCATCATCGACGAATCCAGTTTGCAGTCAAATGAAATGGGCGCTGCCGTCATCAATGCCGCTCGAAACGCGCGAATCCTTTTGGTCGGCGACATCAGGCAGCATGTATCCGTTGAGGCGGGAGATTTTCTGCGGGTATTGGAACAGCACTCGAAACTGCGCTGTTCCGAACTGAAAGACATACGCCGCCAGCAGGTACGTGAATACAACGACGCGGTACGTAGCCTGTCGAACGGCGATGCCATTGGCGGCATGAAACAGCTTGACGATCTTGGCTGGATTGAGAACGCGCGGGGAACGTATATCGAACAGGCCGCCGACGAATACATTGCCAGAACCGAAGACGGAACCGATCTTGACCAGTGCATAGCTATTTCGCCGACATGGGCGGAAAACCACCGTTTCACCGATGCCATACGGCGGAGACTGAAAGAACGCGAACTGCTCAGTGAAGGCGTCTCCATAAAGGTTTGTAATCAGCTTGACTGGACAAAAGAACAACGCGGAGATTTTGAAAACTACCGCGCCGGAATGATGCTCACGTTTAACGCGAAAACGGGAACCATTTCGCGCGGCGAGACGCTTGAAGTTGAAAGGATTGACCGTAACGGACTTTGGGTTAAGGGACGGCAAAAACCGTTAAATGTAAAAGCATACGCAAAAAGATTCTCCGTTTCATTGCCGCGAACCATAGAGCTTTCCATCGGCGATAAGGTTCTTATCAGGCGGAATCATCACGACACCGGATTGATTAACGGCAATGTTCTTACCGTTGACAGGATTAACAGGGACGGTTCAATAGAAACCCGCGAAGGAAAGCATATACCGCCGGAGTTTCGCCACTTCGCCCACGGTTATGTTGTAACAAGTCATAAAGCGCAGGGCAGAACGCATAAGTATGAAGTGGTCGCCTCGGAACGGCTTGACGCCAAAGCCGCTTATGTTGCGCTTTCTCGCGGGATACAAAAAGCGCGATTGTTTACGCCGGATATAAAGAATCTTTTTGATTATCTTGGAAAGATGACCGACCGCGCGGCGGCGCTTGATGTTCTTAACAAAAATCGTCGTAACGTCATACAGGAAACCGAAGAGCAGGCGTTTGAGCGAAACATCAAAAACAACCTTTCTGCTGAAGCCGTTGCTTACGCGGAAAGCATACATTATAGCGCCGATCAGGATTTAGATTACGAAGACGATTTTAGCCGAGAAGACGATTCAAGTTACGGAGACAATTCAGGTTACAAAGACAATTCAGGTTACGAAGACGATTCAAGCCGAGAAGATGATTCAAGTTACGGAGACAATTCAGGTTACAAAGACGATTCAGGTTACGGAGACAATTCAGGTTACGAAAACAATTCAGGTTACGAAGACAATTCAGATTACGAAAACAATTTAAGTCTATAAGGAGATAACACTATGACGTACCTATCGCATACTTTAAGCCACAAAGGAGAAACGTTCATTTTTCCAGATGGAACAAGACGCTTTATTCATCATCGTTATTTTGTCCAGGCAAAACTTATGAATGATGAAACTTTGCTGAAACTTTATTATTCGTTCTGCCGTGTCGAAATTGCCGGTGAGAATCTGAATTATATTTTGACCGACCTCGTTACCGACAGAATGGGCACAATATTCATAGACCCCGAAGACTACGGCAATTCCCCGAAGCGTGTGGTAATCACAAGTATTGTTTACATTGCCGACGCGCCGGAAGAAGAAGCGGAGTCGCAAAGCGAGGTCAATCATGCGCCGAAATCCTAAGCGTAAGGCAATCCCTCGCCGCAAAACGTCGCTTCGCTCCGTTTCGCGCAATGATGGAAATTCTCTGGTTTTTGGGGCACGGGTTCCCACCCCATGCCCCAAAAACCAGAGACGCAATACTTCACCACGGTGTGTAACTTTTTCCGGCAATCCGAAAAAGCGTTTATGATGAGTTTATGATGAGTTTACGAAGGGTTTACAAAGAGTTGCCGCGTAAACCCTTCGTCAACTCTCCGTTATCAATTCGTTAATGAGTCGTTAGTGAGTCGCTAATGAGTCGTTAATAAATCGTTAATGTTTTATCAGCTCTTTATTAACTATTCGTCAACTGTTCACTAACTCTGTGTTGACGCTTTTGGGAGATGATTTTAATGGCAGGAAAACCGTATCAATCAAGTTTGACGCCACACGAGGCGGAGATCGTCGCTTTACGCCGAAAGAGGCCGCCTGTGTCATATTCCAAAATCGCGGAATTACTGCGCGAAAAACATCAAATAACGATTAGCAAAGTTGGAGTTTTTGAATTTATTAAACACCGGGTGAAAAAAGATTACAAACCATGTAAATACGACGCATGGGATATTAAACTGCCCGAAGCGAATAATCAGCCAATCACAACAACTGCGGTTATAGAAAAACCGACAGCTTCAAAACCGTCCGTTACGGAAAAACCGAAGGAGCCGGAGGAGTTTATTCCGCCGGAAGTTGAATTGAAGTATAGCGACGAGTACAACCTGACCATACTGCCGCCTGAAATAGCGAAAGCATGGTTAAAACGCATTGAAGAAAAGGAAAAAGAAAGGAATAGAAAATAATGGCAACAATCATTTTTACGGCGGGCGCAAAAGGCGGAACCGGCAAATCAACAATATTGCGGTTCCTTATTACTTATCTCAGGGAAAACGGTTTTAATCCGACGCTTTTAGATATGGACGACGAAAGCCGCACGCTGGCTCGTTACTTCCCGGAAGCGGAACGGGTTGAAATGAAAAAAGTGTCTTCAAACGACATCCTGATTCGCAAAGTGGTTACGGAAGGCGAAAAACTCATTATTGCCGACCTTAAAGCCGGAACCGGAAGGGATACTCTTAAATGGTGGACGGATGTGCCGTTTGAAGAATTAACCGGCGTACGGTTTATCTGTATCGCGGCCATAACAAGCCAGCCGGACAGTGTTCATTCCGTAATGAATTGGGCTGCCGAACTCAAAGATAAAGTTTCTTACGTCATATGCAGGAATTGTAAAGACGGCGAAGAATTCAGCGATTATGACTCCTCAGCCGAATCGCTGATATTTCGTGAGAAACACAATCCCATACACATTATTATGCCGGTCATGGACGCTGAATATATGGCTCCGCTGGAACGGAAGAATCTGACCGTAGCGGAAGTTCTTGAAGCAAACGGCGCGCCGAACATCAATAACAAGGAAATAGAGCCGATCCTTACGGAATACATGGTCCGCGCGCGCCTCCGCAGCTATCAGCGGAACATTTATAAGCAGTTTACGCCTGTTATGGAACTTTTAAGACAAGGAGAATAATCATGTACGAAATCTTTTGTGAAATAGGACAACAGAAAAAAACGGAATCGCGGGACGGTAAAAAAGTGTCGGACATTCTTGAAGCCGAGGTATTTAAGAACTTATCCAAACAGGAACAGGATGAGTTTTACGGCATGTGCCGGAAGCTCAAAATAGACAAATTCGATACAGAGATGTTTCGACTTATGCTTATTTTTCAATACCACAAAATGTGCCTTACGGAAGTCCCTGAAAAAATCGAAAAGCTCAAAAATGACCTTGAGCAGCTTGCGGAGACGGTACAGCAGAACGCCGAGGAGAGCGAGAAACATCTTGACCGCATCAGGTATGAATCCGAACCGATTGATTACGCCGTATCCAGTTTGAAGACGAACGCGCAGGAGGTCGTAAAAAAGGCGTCTCTCAGCCTTTCAAACAAGTTTACGGAAACGATGGAAGAAGCGAAAAAGATCATGTCGGAAACCATCGGCACGGTTAGAGAAGCCGCGAACAGAACGCCGAAAACCATCACAGACGGCGTAAACGCAACCCTCGCTAATACCATCAAAGAGGCTTTGCCCATTGCGGGTTCCGACGCCCATAAATCCTTTATGAAAGCAATTGAGGAAAACAGGCAGGCTGCGGAGTTGTTGCGGGAAAACGCCCTTAACATGCGGCGGTCGCATTATATCGCCTACGTGCTCGCCGCAATTGGGCTGATTATCGGAGGATGGGCATACACGTATTCCCACTACGAAATACGCCTGTCAGAGGCGCGTGAGGCCGCTATACGCCAGATCGGAGAAAACCGCGCCGTACTGATTGAGCTTGGCAAAAGCAACCACAAGATTGAACTGACCACAAACGACAAGGGACACAGGCTGCTTGTCATGAAAGACGCCATAGACGGCTGGATTTCAACTGATAAACACGGCGTCATTGAATTTAAGTAAGGAGAAATGTCATGCCGAGCCGCGCTTATATCGCCCATGACCGCGCCGTTACCACCGCCAGAATGTATATGCAAATGGCGCTTGTCGGGCTTGTAATCGGCGGTTTTATTTATGCGGGAATCATGAATCTTGTGCTTTCCCGCATAACCGGCAGGATTCCCGAACCCGTGAACGGAAAATACCTCGTTCGCGCGAACAGTCCGAAACTGCGGGTAAAATCGCTGTTAAAGTATCACTATTCGCTGAATCTAAAGAATCACATCAGTTTAAGGCGTCCGGCGAACTGGGTTCCGGAAGAAACCGTGGAGCCGGAGCTTCGCGTCCTTTTCGACGGAGCCGACAAGGTTCCCCGCGAGACGTATCGCCGGGCGATTCTTTTCGTTACGCATGGCCGCGTGGAAAAACTGACATGGATTATTCCCATAAGCCTGATTTTCTTCCCGATCTTCGGCACGGGATATTTTTTCCTGTTTAGCTGGATCAACAAGCGCACGGAGAAAACGGAGTTTGTACGCGGTGACGACGTAATGCCCTTCGCCCGGTTGAAAGGCAAATTAGACAGGTCTATCGGCGAAGAAAACACGCAATCGCCGCTCCGCCTCGGCGAAGTCCTTTTGCCTGATTCCGTATCGCGCCGTCATATGCTGATACTTGGAACGAGCGGAACGGGAAAATCCGCCTCGCTCAACAGATATATCGAATCACTGCGTGAAAAGGACGGGAAATGCGTCATTTACGACGTTAAGGGAGAGTTCTGCGGCAAGCATCTTACAGACAGGGACATCATCTTTTATCCCTTCGACAAGCGGACTACGGCGTGGAGCTTCTTTAATGAAGTGCGCGATTATCCAGATCTCGATATTCTTTGCACGTCATTGTACGAGCCGCCGAAAGACAGCAAGGATACGTACTGGTATAACGCCGCGCGCGACGTTTTCCGGACGGGACTTTTTTATCTGCTCAGGCAGGGCACGAAGAAAAACCGCGACATCTGGGAGTTTTTTTCACTTCCGCTGACGGACATTAAAGCCAACCTTGAATCATTGCCGATCCGCGAACAGGGCGCGTTAAAGCATATCGACAAGGCCGACAGCAATCAGGCTGCATCCGTTATTTCCATCCTGCAGGAAAGATTGACGTTCTTCCGCTACCTGTGCGATTCCGACGGAGATTTTTCATTCCGCGACTACATCAGCAGGGAAAAAGACGAACGGTATCAGGGCAGCCTGTTTTTGATGAACATCAGGAATTACGACGCCATTTTCAGGCCGTTAATGACGTTCGTAATCGACATCATGATCCGCGAAGTTTTATCCCTTTCAGACAGCTTTAACAGGCGCATTACCTTTGTTGTTGACGAGTTTGGTTCATTGGCGAAGATGCCTAGCATCTTTGATTTTCTGACAATGGCCAGATCGAAAGGCGGATTTCTTGTTTTGGCCAATCAGGACTTGGGCAGCGTTTCAAACGTTTACGGGCATGACCAGAAAGAGACGTTTTTCAATAATTTTAACGTCCATCTTGCCTTCCGTTTGAACGACCCGACCACGGCGGAGTTTCTGTCAAAGGCTTTCGGCGAGCGCGAAGTGGTCAAAAAATTCAAAAGCAGTTCATTTTCGCCGAATGATCTTGGCGACCGCTTCACGCTCGGCGAACAGGAAAAGTTAGAGAAAATCGTTCTGCCAACGGAGTTTCAAAGCCTTCCCGATTTTCATACATATTTGAAAATCGCCAACTACGGCATTGCTCGCATGGAGACGCAACGGAAATTTATGAAGACGAAGACGGCGGAATTCATTCAGCGAGACTTCGCGCTTGAGGAAATGCTGCGCCCGAAACCAAAACCGAAACAGTAGAAAAACGCTTTTATGACGAATGAAAAGGAAAAACATGTGGATACTCCCGCGATCAATATTATTTCAGTATGTTCCGGCATCGGCGGACTCGACAGAGGCGTCGCCCGCGCTCTCCGAAGAATGGGCTTCACTGCTCGAACGGTCTGTTACGTGGAAAGGGAAGCCTTTGCTTGCGCGATACTGGCTGAGCGCATGGAATCGGGCGATCTGGATACCGCGCCTGTTTGGACCGACATTGCGGATTTCCCAGCAGGAAATTTTGCGGTTTACGCTGACATGGTTATCGGCGGAATCCCTTGTCAGGATTTCAGCGTCGCTGGACACCACGCCGGAACAGACGGCAAACGATGGCTCTGGCCGGACTTCTGGCGCGTCACCCGTGAATCAAACGCAAAAATCATATTCGTTGAGAATGTCCCAGGCTTCATTTCTGGAAAAGGACTTAACGCCGTCCTGTCTGATCTTGCCGCCTGCGGGTGGGATGCGCAATGGGATTGTTTTTCCGCAGCGGAAATCGGCGCGCCGCACAAACGGGAAAGATTCTTTTTACTGGCCTGCCGGAACAGGCTGGCGTACTCCGCTGACATCAGAAGCGAAATGCAGCGTCGTATTGCCAATGGACAAACGCGGACAGATTCAACTTACGGCGCAGGCGACTCAATGGCAAACGCCGACAGCGAGCGATGGAATAGGCGGAATCAAGGAAGTGCGTCCGGGAACCCACGGGAAATACAAGCTCCGAGACTATGCGCTGCAATGGGCGACGCCGCTTGCGAAGGACTGGAAAGGGACGAACTCCGAAACGCATGTAACCAGAACGGGACGGCGAAATCACATGGATCAGTTGCCCAATCAGGTGAAATATCTGTTTGGCCGCCTCGCCCCACAGACAGAAATGGTTGGGAACGCATTGCCATTATCAGACCAGACCTTGTTCCCGCCGTCAGAGGCAAATTGAATCCGCGCTTCGTTAGCTGGCTGATGGGATTTCCACCCGACTGGACGGAAATCCCAGGAGCAAAGGGAGTGGACAGACTGCGCGCGCTTGGAAACGCCGTGGTTTCCGAAACGGCGGAACTGGCGCTTTTAACGCTTTGGAACAGATTCATAAACAAATAACTTAATAAGGAATTATCATCATGGCGCAAAAAACCGTATTTTACGCAAATCTCGCGGAAGAAACCGCCTGGCGAATGAAAGAGGAATGGCCGGTATTTCTAGCCACAGCAGCGCGGATGTACAAATACCCGTTTCAGGATCAGCTTCTGATTTACGCGCAGAAGCCGGGCGCCACCGCTTGCGCGTCTATGGAGTTTTGGAACAAGGCGATGAACCGTTGGGTTAAACGCGGTCCAAATGGTATCGCCCTTTTTGATTCAAAAGCGCCGGGCTGTCTTCGCTACGTTTTCGACGTGTCGGACACGGCGGAAGGACGCGGCGCAAGCCGCAGCTTCGAACTCTGGAATCTTAAACAGGAACATGAAAAACCTGTTCTGGACGCGCTTTTAGTTGCATACGGCGAATCCGGCGACCGTCTGACGGATGTCATAGACAGGATTTCAGAAAAGCTCTCAAACGAATATTTTGAAGGCAATAATTACGATATTAACGGCACTCTCCCGTTTGTTACCGCCACGGAATTTCGCAATATCGCCTCGGCAAGCATTGCAAGCGTCATCCGCGCCCGCTGTGGGCTGGACATTGATTTCCCCGAAGGTTTACAATTGTCCGAACTCACGCCGGACGGTTTTATGTCTTTAGGCAAGACCGTCAGCGAGCTTTCGGAACGTGTATTACGTAGGATTGAAACTACGGTTAAACAATATGAAATAGAAAGGAAGCAAAATGAAAACGCCAATGGAACTGACTTATCGGAAAGCAGGGGATTATCTGATTCCGAACATCATATTCCCCGAACCGAAACCGCTGAACAAATACGGACGGATGCGGGAGGAATATCTGGAAAACCATCGTCCGATTTTGCACAACCGTCTGATTTGCAAGGGAGAATTGAACAGCCATTGCGCGGAGATCGGCGAGACGGCCAAAGCACGGATAGACCGTATGGTGGAAGAAATGACGCTGATAGACCCGCCACCGGACAAGGCGACAGACCAGATGGGATGGGTTGGACACATGAACAATCTGCGCGACACGGCGGAGGAAATAGTCGTAAGGGAACTGATTTACGACAAACCCTCTTCGACTTTGAATCTGTAAAAAACGAAATACCCGCGAAACCCATTACCGTTTCGGCAAAGCAGGACGTAGTTTCCGCGCCGGCAGAGGAAGATAACGAGATTGAAACGCCGGAAGCGGAAACAGAGCTTGATATTGAAGAAGGCGCGGAATCATACGAAGACGAACCCGATGAAGCAGACGATTTTGACTTTGACGATACGCCGCAAAACATTGAAATCGGCGCACGCTACAAAATACAGGAGCGGACATATCGGGTATCCGCTATTAACGGATATGACGTAAGTCTGCTAGACATTGACTTTTTGAAAGAACCTCACGGATACCCGGTATTCCGTACCATGCCTGTTGAAGTCGTCAGGATGTACACGCCGCTTAATTTGCAGGCGGAACCTGAACAAACCAACGCAACATCGGCGAAGCGGGACGCGCCGGCATCCGCAGGCGAACCGCAATACCTTCTCAACTACAGATACGTCAACGACCGGCTGATTGTTTACAACGCCGCAAACTACGATCCTGACGTAATTCCCCCAATCGTCGCCCGCGTGGAACCGGACGGCGGCATCGTCATAATCGACAAAAACCTGCCGGAGGAAGAACGCCGCGAAATACAGCATGTCGCACTGACAGAACTTGAAAGTTACAAGGCGCAGGCGGAAGGCAATCTCCAGACGATGATTGATTCCGTTTTACAAGTCAACGCCGATATGGAAGCCAACGCCGATATGGAAGCGGAGGCTCAGGCCGATCCTGTTCCTGACGCGCGGACAAAAGAAAATTTCCGCATCACGGATTTCAGCCTTGGCGAAGGCGGCCAGAAAACCAAATACGGCTATAACGTCGAAGCCATACGCGCGCTCAAACGGATTGAATCAGAAAACCGCGACGCCACGCCGGAAGAACAAACCATTCTGTCGCGTTACGTCGGTTGGGGAGGACTGCCGCAGGCGTTTGACGGCGAAAACGCGCAATGGCCGCGTGAATACGCCGAACTTAAAAAACTGCTTACGGAAAAGGAATACGAATCGGCGCGCGCTTCCACGCTTGACGCTTATTACACAGCCCCCACCGTCATTCAGGCAATGTACGAGACCGTTGAACGCATGGGATTCGAACGCGGCAATATTTTAGAACCGTCATGCGGCGTCGGAAACTTTTTCGGCATGTTGCCCGAAAGTCTAAAAGATTCAAAACTCTACGGCGTGGAGCTTGACGACATCACCGGACGCATCGCCCGAAAACTATATCCGAACGCGGATATTCAGGTGAAGGGATTTGAGAATACCGACACGCCCAACAACATGTTTGATGTCGCCATCGGCAATGTTCCCTTCGGCGATTACGGCATCTCCTACGGCGGGCGGAAACTTCACATCCACGATTACTTTTTTGCCAAAACGCTTGATCAGGTAAGACCAGGCGGAGTTATCGCCTTTATTACATCGCAGGGAACGATGGATAAGCAGTCAACCGACGTGCGCGGTTATATCGCGCAGAGAGCGGAGCTTTTAGGCGCTGTTCGTCTGCCCAATAACGCTTTCCTTAAAAACGCGGGAACGGAAGTAACGGCGGATATTATTTTCCTTCAAAAGCGTGAGAATCAAATAGACATCGGCAGTCTGGACGCGGAAAAAGCATGGATTAAGACCGGAAGGCTGGAAAACGGCATACCTGTAAACGAATACTACGTAAAGAATCCCGAAATGATTCTCGGCACAATGGAGCGCGGGAACAAGATGTATGGCGACCGGGAAGGAAGCACATGCTGTAAAGCCATAGAAGGCGCGGACCTTGCCGGACAGTTGCGCGAAGCCTGTAGGAACATCAAAGGCTTTATCTTTGAACCGGAGCCTGGCAGCGAAACAAATGAAACCTCGAATGAAGCAAACGATAAATTCATTCCCGCCGATCCAAATGTACGCAATTTCAGCTATACCGTCGTAAATGACGCCGTTTATTTCAGTGAAAACTCCCGCATGAAGCCCGTTGAAGCGCCCGCCGCCGCTTTGGAACGCATCAAAGGCATGATTGCCCTGCGCGACTGTACGCGGGAATTGATGGACTACCAGCTTGCCGGACGGCTCGACGGCGACATTCAGGCAAAACAGGCGGAACTTAACAATCTTTATGAGGCGTTTACGGCAAAGCACGGTCTGATTAACTCCGCCGGCAACCGACGCGCTTTCGACGACGATTCCGGCTATTACCTGCTTTGTTCGCTTGAAATTCTTGATAAAAACGGCGGTCTGGAACACAAGGCCGACATGTTCACCAAACGCACAATCGCGGCGCGTGAGGTTGTTACGTCGGTTGACACGTCAAGCGAAGCTCTTGCCGTTTCCATTTCCGAAAAAGCCCGCGTCGATTTGCCCTATATGGCGTCTCTTACCGGATTCACGGAAGAAAAGATTATCGCCGATCTGCAGGGCGTAATCTTTCGGGACTTAACCCGGTGGGATGATGTTGAAAGCCGCCCCTTTGTAACAGCCGACGAGTATCTTTCAGGAAACGTGCGGGAAAAGCTCCGTGTGGCAAGGCATATCGCCGACAACACGCTGTATGCGGAAGCCGTCGCGCCGAATATCGCCGCGCTTGAAATGGCGCAGCCGCGAGACCTTGACGCATCGGAAATCAGCATCAATCTTGGCGCGTCATGGATAGATAAAAAATACATCGAGCGATTTATCAATGAACTTCTGGAGATTCCCTACCACCGCACACGCCTTGTGGACTACTGTAAACAAACCGGCGAATGGAATGTTTCACGTATGGATTCGGCAAATCAGGTGTTGGCAACCGCCACATACGGAACCGGAAGCGCAGACGCTTTCCGCCTCATTGAGAACGCTCTCAATTTGCGCGATACGCGCGTTTACAAACCATCCATAGACAAAGACAAAGCGCCGCAGATTGATGAAAACGAAACCATCAAGGCGCAGCAGAAGCAGGAAGTCATCAAGCAGGCGTTCAGAGACTGGATTACCAAAGACCAGACGCGGCGGCATGAGATTGAAGCCGTATATAACGAAAAATTCAACTCCACGCGGACGCGGGAATATAACGGAGCGCATTTGACTTTCAGCGGCATGAATCCTGAGATAAAACTAAAACCGCATCAAAAAGACGCCGTCGCCCGCATACTCTACGGCGGTAATACCATGCTGGCTCACGTCGTTGGAGCGGGAAAATCCTACGAAATGATTACCGCCTCTATGGAATCAAAACGCCTCGGCCTTTGCCGTAAATCCCTTTTCGCCGTGCCCAAACACCTCACGGAACAAATGGGCGCGGCGTTTATAAAACTGTACCCGAACGCAAATATTCTGGTGGCGACGGAAAAGGATTTTACGCCGGAAAACAGGAAAAAGTTCTGCGCCAAAATCGCGACGGGCGATTACGACGCCGTAATCATCGGACATACACAATTAGGCAAAATCCCCATATCGCAAGAGCGGCAGGAAAGACTTCTTAGAGAGCAGATTGACGAAATCACGGCGGGAATCAGAGAACTGAAAGGCAATCGCGGCGACCGTTTTTCCGTTAAACAAATGGAAAGAATGAAAAAAAGCCTTGAATCACAGCTCAGTGAACTGTTCGCCGAAGGCCGCAAGGATGATGTCGTTACTTTTGAGCAGCTTGGATGCGACCTGCTTTTTCTCGATGAAGCCCACGAATTTAAGAACCTGTATTTCTATACGAAAATGCGCAATGTCGCAGGTCTTTCGACGGGTTCCAACGCTCAGAAATCAACCGACTTGTATCTGAAATGCCGCTATATGGATGAACTCACCGGAGGGAAAGGACTTGTTTTTGCCACCGGAACGCCGATTTCCAATTCTATGGTTGAGCTTTTCACCATGCAAAGGTATTTGCAGCATGACACGCTTCAAAAACAGGGATTAACCCTTTTCGATTCATGGGCGGGCAACTATGTCGCCGTTACGCCGGAAGTCGTCCTTGCGCCGGAAGGGAACGGCGTCAGGGTAAAGAATATCCTCAAAAACTTTACCAACCTTCAAACGTTGATGATGACGGTTAAGGACTTTATGGATATTAAAACGTCCGACATGCTGGAAGACGTTTTGAAACGCCCGAAGGTTCATTACCATACTGAAATCGCGGAGCCGTCCGAACTTCAAAAGGAATTGATTCATGGATTGTCCGACCGTGCGGCATTGGTTCACAGAAGACAAGTGCCGGAGACCGAGGACAACATGCTTACAATCACTAGGGACGGACAAAAAATCGGCCTTGACGTAAGGCTGATGAACCCGCTCTATCCCGACCACCCGGACAGCAAGGTTAATAAATGCGTCGAAAATGTTTTCACCTCATGGAAAGAAACTGAAAAAGACAAGCTCACCCAGCTTGTTTTCTGCGATTTCTCGACTCCGCACGGCAAAGGTTTCAATGTGTACGACGACATTAAACAGAAATTGCTCGCTCGCGGCGTGCCGGAAAATGAAATAGCCTTTATCCATGACGCCAAAACGGAAAAACAAAAGGAAAATCTTTTTGAAAAAGTGCGGCAGGGAGATGTAAGGATACTTCTGGGAAGCACAAAAAAGATGGGCAGCGGGGTGAATGTACAGGATCGCCTGCTGGTTCTTCATAACCTTGATTGCCCGTGGCGGCCTTCCGACCTTGAACAGCGCGGCGGACGCATTGACAGACAGGGAAACAACAATCCCGAAGTGCATATAATAAACTATGTTACGGAAGGCACTTTTGACGCCTATCTCTGGCAAGCCGTACAGATAAAGCAGGAATGGATTTCCAAGATAATGACCAGCAAATCACACTTGAATGAAATCGGAGACATCGACGAAACCGCTCTTTCATACGCTGAAATCAAAGCCCTGTGTATTGGAAACCCGCTTATTAAGGAAAAGATGGAGTTGGATATTGAAGTTTCAAAACTAAAGGTGCTGAAAACGGATTATCTCAGCCAGTTCTACAGATTGCAGGACTCTATAGCAAGAACATATCCAGCCGCGATTGAAACCGCAAAAGAGAAGATTGCCGGATACAGGGCGGATATGGAACGATTGGAAGCGGGAACCATCCCGAATAAAGACGGATTTTCACCTATGACAATCGGCAAGGTGAAATACACGGAAAAGGCGCAGGCGGGACAGGCTTTGCTTGACGCCTGCAAAAGCATTGTTGGAACAGAGCCGACGAAAATCGGCGAATACCGTGGTTTTAATTTATATTTATCCGTCCGCGCCATTGATAATGACGTTACGGCCACGCTCAAGGGAACCACGCAGTATTCACTGGTTTTAGGCGAGGACGTTTACGGAAATATCACAAGATTAAACAATCTGCTAAGCGATATGCCTGATTTTCTGGAAATGGCGGAACGCAAACTTACCTCACAGGAAAGAGCGCTTGAAAGCGCAAAGGAAGAAATTGAAAAACCTTTTCCGCAGGAGGAAGAACTAGAGCTTAAATCAAAACGCCTTGCCGAACTTAACGAACAATTAGATTTGGATAATAAACCGAAGGAACGCCAGGCTGAAACTGAACAGGAAACGGAACAGGACGCAGAGTACGAACCTGATGCCGAATACGAAGCGGAAACAGAATATGAAACAGATGCGGAGTATGAG
>Ga0268262_10001338_pt1 | contig 30752 bp, 25 predicted proteins | sample TergutNc150P3_FD_190354 | JGI IMG/M metagenome (GOLD analysis project Ga0268262, IMG submission 190354) | Nasutitermes corniger P3 segment gut microbial community from laboratory colony in Florida, USA - Nc150 P3 (SPAdes) (version 2) | ecosystem: Host-associated > Arthropoda: Insects >... | reverse complement strand
GGGGGGGGGGGGGTATCAGATATGGCTACAGCAACGGCAATCACCTTGCTACGGCGCACATCCCAACGATGCATCGTAGACAAAACCAATAATACTGCTACCAGTGAAGCCGAAGCTACCAACGCCATAATACCGCCTTACCCCAGAAATGTCTTTTCGCGGAAGCCGTAAACCGGTTTCCGCCGTGGTGTCACCATCATATACATATTAAGATAGTATATGGGATTTAAAAAAGTCAAATATTTTTTATTATTATTTAAGACGCAATATATTGGGGTATCATTTGGAGCGCCACAAGATATTGTGCTTTATGAGGGTTTCAGTCTCCGAGATGACGATTTCGGAGGTGATAAAACTGCCGTCCGACGACCTTAAAACCCTCAAATTAGCGTCCAAACGCGGTTTTTTGAAGGATTTGGATGAAAAGTAAGGTGGATTTCTGAGGATTCCGTGGGATGACGTTTTAAAAAAATCTAGAAAAAATTGACTTCAGTAGCGTAAGTATAGTATATTATATGTAGAGGGAGGTCTTAAAATGGACTTAAAAGACGAATTAATGACTGACAGAGGGCAAGCTGTGGGCTTCGGGAGGGTAAAATTCCCGAAAATCCCAGATGCTGAGTTCAATTTAGATGCTCCGCCATTTTCGTTCGTGATAATCGAGCGAGATGACGACCTTCTGAAATATATCGCGTCATGCGTTGAATTGCCGATGGACGGTTATGGAAACACGATTAAAGACGCTGAATCGGAGATGTCTGTAAATATATATACGTTCCTTTATGAAAACTATAAAGACGCCGTTTGCAGAGAATCCTTTTGGGAGAACCTATACTTATTATCAAAATCAAATTCAAACTCAAGTGTATTGCTAGATAAATATTACGCTTTGCAATACCTCTGCGCAAAGAAAAACGGCGCCATTGCGGAAGAATTAAAAGATAAACTTGTCGAAAAAGAGTCAACCGGATCACCCCTGATCACTGCCCATATCCCTGAGGCTATGAGCTACGATGTGGTGGAATACGGTGCGCTGGAAACGAAAGATGAGTTTGCGTTCGCATGAGAGAAGCATATACCGCAAGTTCGCTAAAACAAGCGTTAGAAAAGATACAAGACGCTGTAGGAGTGCTTATAGATAAGTCGGACATAGCCTTGTTAAAGTGCCCTATAACCGGAAAATACACCTTTAATTCAAAAGAACCTTGTTTTGGAAATCCAAAGGGATGCCAAAGAGCGCGTTTTCAAGAATGCTTGCGGTCTGTAAAGATTCAAGTAAATGACAACACAGGGTTTTGTCATAGACTCCACATTCGATTCACCGTTTCCAGCACTAATGATGACGGATACATAGAAAAGTATGACCAAACATTAAGATGGTTAATTTATGACAGAAAGCTCATTGATAGGAACGACTTGGTATCGGTAGATGTTTAGCGATCTCGGCGGGTGGAAATTAAGGCGTATTTCTGAAATACAAGTGGGTTTTCAAATTCTTTAAAATCCAAACAACTCACAAAAACGCCTTAACCTGAAACGAAAACACGTGCCGCATAGGCGCGAAGGTCTTTTCCTCCGGTTGTTTCGTCGATTCGCCTCTGTACATCCCGGACAAGTTAAAGTGTTTGCCGGCGTCTACGTCGCTGGCGCAGGTTATTATGTGCGATGTGCCGCGTTGCTGGCCGCCGGCCATTCTGTAGTCTAGTTCGCCGCCTTGCGGGACGTAGGAGAAGGTGTAGGAGAGTTCAGCCGTGCCGTTCTTTGTAGGACGGTAGACTATTCCCGGTTTTATCTGTACGTAAGCAATGCTGTCTGATAGCGGCGGGGTAAAGCGTCTTTGGTCTCTTTCGTAGACCATTCCGCCCCTTTCGCGGATGTAAAGCTCAAGTTTTTCCCCTTGACCTATGCTTTGGACCGCTTCGGCGCCGATGTCGCCCAAGTCAAAATTACCTTGCTGTACGTCATGTGATTTTGATAGGTACTCCCTCTTGACCGTCAGATAACGCGGTTCTACGCTCAGCAGCAAGCGGTTCTTCTTCCTCTCTACTAAGAGTCCGGTCTCAAAAACAGGTTCTTTATAGGTGCGGATGATCCGCATTCCGGGCAGCAGATAGAGCCTTGTTCTGTAGAGGCTGTTCTGAACTTTATGCTCTATGTCCTGACGGTACGAGAGATCGGCGTAGCTGGGATATTGCGATATTGATACGGACGAAGGTCCTCCCTCATTCTCTGCCGGAAATAGCGATATCAATCCCGGTATGTACGATTTGATATTCCCGTTTCTCGAGTCGACGTGCTCTTCCAGCGACATTACACCGCTCCAAGACAGGTCGCCCAAGATACCGCTGATTTTTTTTGTCGGGCGGTAGTACCAGTCGGCGTTTAATTGAGTTTTACGCACCGTAGACAGAGACGTGTTGTCGTATATTTCCACCTCTTGGATGATATAGTCTCCGTTTACGCTCGGGCGGAACTCTCCGGCCGTAGAATCGAACGCGTGCGTTCCTAGGCCCTTGCCGATGTAGTACATTTTTTGCTCGAATCGCGACGACAGCTCTTGGTTGACGCGGTACTCTTGGCGTGATGAGAACCCGCCTTTTGTCGGATCTATCTCGCTTACTGCCGACATCAGGAACGTTGACGCGTTATTCTCTCCTTTGATTTCAGTGTGCCGCCACTTAGCGTCGCCGTTCAGTTTCCATTTGTCAAACGGGTTAAAGGCTATGGATTGATCCCACGTAAAAGCGTAGCCGGTGTCGGTTGATCCGGGAAAATGAGCGCCCTTTCTGTATTGGGTGAAATTGGCGCTTTGCCGTAGCTGTATCGGCAGGTAGGCGAGTTCCGCCGTGCCGGAGAGCCGTCCGCCGCCGCGCCCGGATGTGTCGGTACGCCACTCGTCCCTATAGTCAACGGCGGTTTCCCACGGCGGCGCCGGTTTCGCGGTGAGTTTGCCGTAGCGTCTGTAGCTGACATCCATATCGGAGAGATGGTGTTTAAAGAGCGCTGTCCCGGTGTTCAAAAACAGTTTATCCCGTATGAAATGCGCCTCGGCGTCGATGTTCGCCCTATCGGTCTCCGCTGTTGAGTCAACGTATGTACGCCCGGCCGTAACGCTCAGCGCCGCGCCTTTGACAATCGCGGCTCCGACTGTAGACTCAATGCTGTGAAAGGTGTGCCCGTCGGATTTATCAACGATACTGCCGCCGTTGTTAGTATCGTTCGCGGCGTAGGACCCGTCGACGTCCCAGCGGCTCTTCCGCTCGTCAGCTGAGAATACCTCATTGGTAAATTGTCGCGATTTGTATCGATAATCAGCGCCGCCCCAGAATCCCCGTTTGTCAAGCTGCCGTTTACCTGCGTCCAACTTGAACATCACCGCTCCGGAGAGGTTGCCGCCGTTGTCAATTTCCGAAAAGAGGTTGTTGTCAACCTCTTTACCGACAAGATTGAGAGACGCTTTGACGTTTCGCGTCTTCAATCGAGCGATTACTTCCGCGGCTGATTCTCGTCTAGGCGCGGCGATCGGCGCGAGCACAGTGTGGTCGCCTTGATCCGCCCCGACGTATTTGTAGACAAACTGACCGCGTTCGACGGTCGCGTCAACGGCGTAATCAGCGCCTTTCTCCCCGCGCTTTATAGGCGTGAACAGGGCGGTGTGGAATCCGTAAACGTCCTCCGGTCTCAGCGGGTCGTACGGGGTATAGACTAGGACGCTATCCTGCGCCGAAGCGTCATAAACTTTCTTATATAGCGGATAAAAGATGCTGGTCTTCGCCACGTCCAGCGGATGTACAGGCCTCGCGGTGGACGATAGGTAAGCCGGTTTATTACCGCTGTTTCTCAATACCTCCTTGTCCTCCTCGCTAAGCTGCATTTCTATCGGGCTGTTTTTATCGTCGCTTTCGCTCCAGACGATCCCTTCCACGGATAACGCGCTGTCTCCGGCGCGAAACGCCGCGCCGCCGCCGGCAAACGTCCGGCGGTAGTCAAATGATTTGTACTCGTACTCCATCCGTATAAAATCATCTTTACTGATGAGAACGCGCGGGCTGAACGTTACAGAACCGATATCGTAGTCTACGGTGTAATCGCCGTCGATCCCCTCGGTCATTTCCTTGGAACCTAGACGTACCCGCACTGTCCCGGATACCGGAGTGATGATACCGGCCTCGCCGTTTCCCGTCATGTAATATGGCCCCTGCACCCCTTCGCGACCCCTGACGGTCTGCACCGTGTGGTTCCCGCCGGAGAACGATCCGAAGGCGTTCAGCGTCAGCCGGTTGTCGGCAGTCGGCATAACGGACGCCGATATTCCCACGATTTTCTTTTCACCTGAAAGCACCCCGTCTTGCGGCCATTTGGAAAACTGATCTCCGGCGGTGACGGTAAATTTCTTATTTGTCAACTCTATAAACATCATATCAATATCGCTTATCTCACGTGTAGACCCCTCAAGCTGCGAGGCTTGGTCGCTGAGTTGCGCGCGGAGCGTTGTGCCGGGGCGTATCTCGCCCTCTATCAAAGCCTCTAACCCCTGTTCTAAGTTGACCTCGCCGAGTTCGCCAATGGAGACGCCGAAGGACTTGTAGCCGGTGATGGAGAGGTTGCTTTGGTCAATCTCGCTGGGCGATGGTTTAGATTTTATCGATAGAGAATCGGCATTTGCGGATCGGGCGAAACGTGCGGAAAGGCTGTCTATGGATTTGACGCTTTGTTTCTCATGTAGAAAAAAGACGGCGGGTGTTAGGATTGGAATGGTGTCTTCGGCGTTGGATTTGGTAATCAGTATTAATGCCAATAACAACGCCGATGTTGATAGAAATAAGTGTGTATGAAGGAATCGCATCATTAAGACCCCAATTCCACCCATCTCTCCATCAATCCGTCCAACTCCTTCTTCAATCCGCCTATCGCCACCGATGTTGAATGCAGCAATTCGTAATTCAACGCGTTATCCGGATTGTTCAGTATCAATTCTTGCTCCGCTATCTGCGCCTCTTTCTTCGCGATCTCCTGTTCCAACTTTGATGTTTCGCGATCTCGCTTTTTTTTCTCGTCTCGCTCCTTGATCCTGATTTCCTTTTCGTCAACGATATTTGACGGCGCGGATTTGCTCTTTTTGCTTGCCGTGCCGTCGTCTTGTTCCTTAAATAATTTGTCGACATAGTATCTATAGTCCGCCAAATTCCCCGGGAAATCTCTTAAACGCATAGGTCTGACTTCTATTATTCTGGTAGCTAAACGCGATATGAAGTATTCATCGTGGGAGACGAACAGAATTGTTCCGGCGTAAGAGGTCATAGACTCCGACAACATCTCTATTGATGCGATATCTAGATGGTTCGTCGGTTCGTCCAACAATAAGACGTTCCCCGGGCTTGCCAAAATTGTCGCTAGCGCCAGACGAGACTTTTCTCCGCCTGACAACGCTTTTACCTGTTTGTCAACTGCCGATCCGCTGAACAAAAACGCGCCCAGGGCGTTTCTTATATAGTTTTTGTCGCTGCTCGCCGAGTGCGCCGCCACGGTATCGTACAGCGTAGCCTCGCCGTCGAGCTGTTCTAATTGATGTTGCCCGAAGTAGCGCAGTTCCGCGTTGTGGCCAAGTATCATCTCCCCGTCAATAGGGGTAATCATTCCGGCCAATAGTTTTAACAGTGTTGATTTCCCCGCCCCGTTCGGTCCGACGATGGCGGCCTTGTCGCCTCTGTGTATTTCCAAGTCTATATTATTGAGCACGACCTTATCCCCGTATCCGGCGGAGCAGCGTTTGAGGCGCAGTGGCGCGACGCCTGACTCCCGCGAGCAGGTAAACTTGAAGCTGACCGTTTTTGCCTCCGATTCTATTACAGGCAGCTCCGCCTTCAGGCTCTCCACCATCTTGGCCTTGGATTGCGCTTGTGCGGCCTTGGTCGCCTTGGCCCTGAAGCGTTCCACGAAGCGCTCGGCGCTCGCGATCTTCGCCTCAAGGTTTTTGGCGCGCGTCTCCGCCGCGACGGACTCCTCCGCCTTTATGGCGAGGTACTTGTCGTAGTTGCCGTTGTAGACGCGGACGCCGCGGTTGCGGATGTCGGCGGTATGCGTGCACATACGGTTGAGGAAATCGCGGTCGTGGCTGACGGTCAGCATACCGCCGCGGTACGACGCCAGAAAGCGTTCCAGCCAGATCAGAGAGTCCATGTCCAAGTGGTTGGTGGGTTCGTCGAGCAGCATGAAGCCGGGATTTTGGAGGAGCAGCCGTCCCAAGACCGCCCTCATTCGGAAACCGCCGGAAAGCTCTTTTAGCGGCCTGTTCCAAGATTCTTGGGGAACGCCCAGCCCGTCGAGGATCATCTCAGCGCGGGAAGCGATTGAGAACCCGTCGCTTACGTGCATCTCGCGTTCAATCTCGTCGAATTTTACAAGCGCGCGCTCATCGCCGTCGGAAATCTGCGCCGCCGCCTCGCCCAGACGCTCCTCGTAGCGCAAAAGGTGCTTGAACGGCTCAAGCACGGTCTCTAGCGGCGTGGCCTCGGAGAGCGTCTCCACCTCCTGCGGCAGCCAGCCGACGGTGAGCGAGCCCGGCATCTTGAACGACCCGCCGTCGGGCTGCTCGACCCCCATGATCATACGCAGCAAGGTGGTCTTGCCGGCCCCGTTGGGCCCGATGAGCGCGGTGCGGTGCTCTTCGTTTATGTTAAACGTCGCCCCGTCGAACAGTACCGTATCGCCGTACTGCTTGGAGACGCCTTCAAACGCAATCATCGTCAGCCTTTTTTTATCCGGGTGAATGGCGCGGTTTCTTTACAAAAATATATTATTCCGAGCGTTCTGTACGGAAATTTCAGAAACAAGCGCCATAAACCGTCAAGATAGCGAAGACCGCGTTTATCTCACTACAAATTTTATATTCGGCGTTCCGTGCGCCTTGGCGAAGTACACGCCGTCGGATAACGATAATTTCACCGTTTGAGTTGAGCCGGATATATTCAGGATTGCCTCTTTACCGCCCTTGATATTGTAAATCTCCACGACTGTAGGCGAGGTTGCCGTCATAAACAACGTCTTTCCGCGCACGCTTATAGAGAAAGGTTTACGGACGTGAGTACCGCCTACGTTCGCGACGGAGGTCGGCTGGTTCGGTAGAATCTCAATGGTGCCGCAGGATACCGGCGCGGCCGGGGTTACGTTGACGCCGTCGCATTCAAGGCTGTTCAATAGGACTGTTCTCGTGCCGTCGTTATATAGTTTATGAGTGCCGCCCGGAGAGCTCCATCCCGTCACTTCCGTCCCGTTAATGCTGAATGATGCCGCTCCAGCCGCAATCCCTTCGCCGCAACCTACGTTCGGTCTCGGAACGCTGCTTCCGGAAATGTAGCTCGCGTCGAGGTTCTTTACGTTGCACGTTACGTTGACATTGTCGCCGCCGCCGCTGCTGCCGCCCAATGTCCCGACAAACGTCGTTACGCTTTGCGCCGGCAGGGAGGCGGAAAACTTCCCGCCGCTCACGGCAATCGTGCCGGCCGCCTTTACCATGTTTTCCGTCCCGGAGGTCCGCCAAGACTCCACACTGCCCGTCGCGGCGCCTCCGCTTACGGTAAAGTTCATGTTTGAGGCTGAGGTCTTCTTGTTGACCGCGACGATAACGACCTTGCTTCCGCTCTTATAGGCGGACACGAAGACGTTGGTTTCCGGGGCTTTTGTGGCGTCGACCCTCACGTATCCCGGGCGGACGAACTTTGAAAAATGGGCCATCATCCAACCGCGCTTGCTTATCGCGCCGTTCTCTTTAAGCGGGCCGTACGACCTGCGGATGTACCACCACACGTACATTTGGAACTCCGCTTCGACCATCGCGTTGTGCACGTGCTGCGCCACGTCCAAGGCCTCCGGCCATTTGTCGGCGTCGCTTGAACTGTTGGGGTGGTACACCTCCGTCATCCAAAGTTCCTTTCCGGCCCCTTTCGATTTGAAAAGCAGGTAAGGGAAATTGGCGACTTGGGTACCGTATAGGTGCGCGCCGAGAATATCCGTATTGGCAAGCGCTTGAGCGTCATTCAAAATAGGGTCCGACATGCCTTTAACATATTGAAAGGATTCCGGCGCCATAATACGGCAATCTATGGAACGCGCGTTGTTTTTCAAAAAATTGACAATCTCGGTCGGCGTCCAATAGAGCCAGCCGGCATCGTAATCTGGTTCGTTCTGTATGGAGATGGCGGATAGTTCCACGCCGTTGTTTTTCATAAAAGTTACGAAATCGTTGAGATGTTTTGCGTAATCCGCGTATTTGTTAGCGCGCAGGCGATACGTGGTTTTTCCTTCGGCCCCGCCGCAATTGCTTACGCAGTTATAAGTCTCTTTCATATCGCTGGGAGGGTTCCAAGGCGATGCGAAAACGATATGACCGCGCTCAAAAGCGAACTTAGCGGTCGCGACCTCTTTTGTCCAATTATTCTTGTTTTCGTCCACGTGAATCCTTAATACCGTAAATCCCAATTGGTTATTCCCGTTCTCGAAGACCGTCGTCCGCTGAGCGGCTGTCAAGTCGTCGATCCAAGTCGGGTAGTTCATCCCCCCGAACCCGCGGATTACCTGCTTATTAGAGGAAACATTGATGGTCGCGTCCGCCGCGAACGCAATTCCGCCGCTAACCGCGCACGATAGCGCAAGAGCTGTAGCCGCTAAACGTAATTTTACGAAACTGTTCATAATAATCTCCTTATTTCAAATGGGTAAATCAAATTTCTTACTTCATGTTAGTTCTCTTCACAAGATTACGAATGTACTCTTCCACTTGCGTTGCGGACAGATCCAACAACTCTTCCGGTGTCTTCAATTTGAAATACTCCATCATATTTTGCATATACGATCTGTCGAATTTAGGCATACCGTCATTCAAAATTGTGTTCAACATAGCATTGACGGTCTTTCGCAAATCAAGTTCAGTCCCATAAAATGTTTTTCCGTCCTTAGACATTATCCAAGGGTCTGATGCCGCCTTTTCGTGTACGAAATCAACGTCTTCGATATCAGACAGATTGTTTACGATCATCTTGTTCTTACGCCTATACGCCCGATGCCATGACTTTTTATCGTCAGCTTCCGATTCGGCGATAGTATTTCCTCCGCCCATCACTTTTTTGCTACTGCGACTCATAGGTTTCCCCGCTACGCTTCTGGAAATTTTGCTAATAATATATTTATGCTAACGTGAAAGATACTGGACAATTATCTTCATCGTATTCGACATATTCACAAATCTTTATTATGTTTCGCATTATTTGATGTACTCCAATATTGCGTTCGATGAATGTTTCGTGGCCGAGTTCGCCTACCGTACTAAGGATATCTTTATTCATAGTAATGAGTGGTTTATCTTTGATACCAAACAAATCTTTATTATCAATTAGATCAACAAATTTATCATAAAAATTTTCTTGAATGAACGATAATACTTTTGTGTACAAATCGACCCATGAGTTTACTTCAAATTCATCGCTATCTATTGATACGGTTGCGGGTTTTTCACCGGATTTTATCTCCCAATTATATGGGGAATAATACTCACAGTCACCATCGTTATTGGAAGACGGAAAAGTTGTTTTCGGATATTTCCAAATTTTAGCAATCTGTCTCGAAAGCCATCGTGCTCTATCCTTGAGTGATTCCTCATTCCACAAGTCAAATTCTGCAATGTACTTATTCAAAGGAAGGGGTGACTTTGCGAAACCGTGTTCCATCGTCTTTTTTTGGGCAAAAGAATGATTTGAATACGTTTGATTATACGCGGTTAATGTTAGATTTGCCAAAGTGTGTAACCACTTGTCGTGAACATTTTCCCAATCACTGCCTAAATCCGATCGCCATTTAGGCCCAATTTTCCGAGGCATAATATGTTCCACGGATAATCTTATTTGTTTATCGTAAATACTATGCAATAACGTTGATTCTTTTGACAAATGATCACAAATTTTGGCCAATACATATTGTTGTTGATATGTTTTATTCCCGTAAAAATTCAATGTTTTTATCGAAATTGTTATATCTGCATCCGTAGGTAACGAAGATGTCCTTCCTCTTGTTTCCAACATCCACGCCGAGAGGCAGTCATCGTATGTTTTATCTGAATATTTTTCCTGCTTTGCTCTAATTGCTTTATGCAATTCAGGAAAACGTGTATTCAAACCCTCAGCTTTAAAACCGCCGATAAGTCTTCTTGCCAAAAATGTTTCTACGAGGTAAAGTGAATTTGTAACTTCTTCCGTTGTTAATTTGTTATCAATGAAATCAACGAAAATATTTATTATAGCAGTATTTATAATTTCTGCTTTAAGAAATTTCAGAGAAAAAATTTGCTCTCTAAACATCTCTAATTGAGGATTTATTTTCATAAATTTTATGGATAAATAAGCCAACAAGTATTTCTGTACATCGTTATAAAATTCTTTAATACTTTCTATATTGTTGTCATCTATATCTTTGAGTAGCTTTTTAAATTCTGGATGAGTAGCCTCTTCGCTAATAAATTTATTATTTTTACACATTAAATATGTTCTGAAAAAATCAGAAATATAATCAACTTGTTGATCTTTTTCAACGCGAGTCAAGTTATTTTCGATGTTTTTCCAATAATCACCGTACACGATCCGCCTAGCTTCTTTATTTTTCAGCATCAATGCCCAATTTCTGATTTTATCACCGGGAGAAAGCGGTTCTCCGAGGGAATTTATGCTTTCAAAAATCGACTGTGGATTATCGTCTTTATCGTCCAATGTGATTTCTACTATCTCAAATTTATGTAAGGCTTCAATATAATTATTAATGTTGTCCTGTGCGTCCAAAAATTTTTTAAATAACATATAAGCTTTGTATAACTTATTTGCTTGTTCGTTGCTATCAAGTTCTTTACCGATAAATATCTTTTCTAGAACATTATTGTCGGTGGTTACGGTTCTTAAGGTTATTTTTTCTCTATTCCGTATGTCGGAACTGCGTGTATTTACGAGAAAAGTATCTTTTAAGAATTTGTCGGTGTAGATATTATCTAAACTTTTCGCAGGTGTTTTTTTAAGGATGTGATAAGCTGCGTTAATCAGCAATAACGATGTCGTAAGTCGCTGTTGTCCGTCAATAATCACGGAGTGACCATCTTCACGAATAAGTACTATTGTACCAAAGTAGTGAGTATTATTCCTTTCCGCCACTTTTTTCAAATCATCCCAAAAAGTTTGAATTTGGCGTGCATCCCAAGTGTATGGGCGTTGGAAATCAGGAATTTGAAAATATCCATCGGTTCTAGAAATGAACTCGTAAATTGATCTTTTACTAGGGTACATAGTTTTTTTAGTCCTCTTGTGTGTTTTCTTACCGAGCCTATCCGATGTGCCCGTCAATTATGTAATATAATACTATTTTTCAAGAAATGCAAGAAAAAAAATAATTTTTTTAATTCATCCACCGCGATGCCCCGACAATACACCTTTTCGGCCAAATCACGCCCTATTGCAATTTCAGTTCAGATTCAAGACCATCAATTTTGGCGCATTGCCTATTATAGATTTCAATCATGAATAGATTATTCGATACAGACAGGACAAACATCAATCCCTCTTTTCTGGCACAATACATTTCGGTTGTCCAATTATGGAGATAGTTGATTAATACAGTTCACAGTGGTGTCAAAAATGTAGTTAAATGTGTATTCCGTTGGCATATATTCACCCGTTCCATGGTGTGTCGGCGACAGCCTGAAGTAATAAATCCACGTTTGGCAGAGTAAACTCTTCTTCGGAGTTGATAATGTCAGCAACAGCGTCATCAAGCAATACGTCGCCATTGCATAGTTTCATGTCATCAGTCAGCGTTACCGCCACGCGGCCTATGCCGGGAATAGCAGAGTCTGTACCGTTCATGTTCACACTCCTTATTTAAGGTAAATTATAGTAATGATTATAATATAATATACAGAGAATAGCGCTGTCAATAAAAATCGTTAAATAATTAAATGGCGAAAAATACCCCTTCGCCGCCGCCCATTATATATATTACACCTTTCAAATACATCCGCAACCCCCAAAATCCTAATCGCTAACAAAGGAGCGTCAGTTATTATGTCGATTTCAGCCCAAACCACGGCACAATCACAAACGGGCGGCGCGTTGATACCGGTGAGGCGCGCCATGATCAGCGTTTCCGACAAAGCCGGCGTCGTCGAGTTCGCCCGGACCCTTGCCGGACTCGGCGTGGAGATCGTTTCAACAGGGGGGACGCGCAAGCTCCTCTCCGAGAGCGGGGTGCCGGTGGTTGCCGTGGAGGCGTATACCGGGCATCCGGAGATCATGGACGGGCGGGTGAAGACGCTGCACCCCAAGGTGCACGGGGGGATACTAGCGGTTCGGGACAATCCTGCTCACGTTAAAGAGATGGGGGAGTGCGGGATAGGCGCCATAGACATGGTGGTGGTGAACTTGTACCCGTTTGAGAAGACGGTCGCGGGCGGGGCGGGGATTGCGGAGTGCGTCGAGAACATCGACATCGGCGGGCCGGCCATGGTGCGCAGCGCGGCCAAGAACCACGCTTTTGTGGCGGTGGTCGTCGATCCGGCTGATTACGCGCTGATCGGGCGGGAGTTGTCGGTCAACGGCGGGGCGGTTACGTTAGACACCCGTCGGCGTTTGGCGGTCAAGGCTTTCCGCCACACGTCGGCCTACGACGCGGCGATAAACGCGCATCTGTCAAAAATTTATTTGGAAGAGGATGTGCTGCAATTATATTATGGGGGTGGGGAAGTTCTGCGTTACGGCGAGAACCCCCACCAGTCGGCGGTGTTTTACCGGGACGCCCGCGCGGTCGGGGCCTCTATGGCCTCGGCGGAGGCGCTTGGCGGTAAAGAGCTCTCTTACAACAATATAGTGGACGGCGACGCGGCTATTGAGGCGGTCAGGGAGCTTTCCGGCGTTCCGGCGGCGGCGGTCTTAAAGCACAACAACCCCTGCGGATACGCCACCGGGGCCGCGCTTGACCGGGCGCTTGAGGCGGCGTGGTCGGGCGACACGGTGTCGGCCTACGGCAGCGTGATAGCCGTTACGCGGACGGTTGATATAGCCGCGGCCAAGGTTCTGGCGGGGCGTTTCGTGGAGGTATTGATAGCCCCGGACTTTGACGGCGACGCGTTGGATTATCTGAAGCAGAAGAGTTCGGCGTTACGTCTGCTGCGGGTAGGCGGTCTGGCGGATGGATCGGGCGACGCGCACGTGTACAAGCACGTGACCGGCGGGATGCTGAAGCAGGACCGCGACGCGGCCTTGATCGAAAAGTGGGAAGTAGTGACGAAGGCGCAGTTCCCGGAAGCCAAGAAGGAACAGGCGCTGTTCGCTTGCAAGGTCTGCAAGCACATAAAGTCAAACGCGATAGTCTTGGCCCAGGAGTACGAATCCGGGCAGTATCGTTTGGTCGGTATGGGTGCCGGCCAGCCCAACAGGGTAGACTCGTTGAAGAAATTAGCCGCGACGAAGGCGGAGGAGAACATCCGCGCCGACTATGAAAAACTCGGCAAGCCGGTACCGGAAGGGATATTGCCGGAATTTGGCGGATTAGTGATGGTTTCGGAGGCCTTTTTTCCTTTTGCCGATTCAATAGACGCGGCAAACGCCTTAGGTCTGCGTTACATAGTCCAACCCGGCGGGTCGAAACGGGACGGAGAGGTGATAGAGGCTTGCGACAGATACGGGATAGCGATGGCGTTTACGGGGATGAGGCATTTTAGGCATTGATATTGAAAACACTGTCTGAATTAGGGTTAGCAGGATTTAAAGGATTATAGGATTAAAAACACTCTAGATTGCCTTACGGCGAGATAAATAAGTTGCTTCGCTACGCTCGCAATGACGGTCATTGCGAGGAGCGAAGCGACGAAGCAATCTATAAGGTATCAATTAATTATGGCGAAAAATTTAGTGATAGTAGAGTCCCCGGCCAAATGCAAAGTCATCTCCAAGTATTTGGGGAAGGACTTTGCCGTTAAGGCGACTATGGGCCACGTCATCGACCTTCCCGAGCGTGAGTTCGGCGTTGAGATTGATAAAGACTTCAAGCCCAAGTACACGATCTCCAAGGGCAAGTCGCGGGTGCTGCGCGAGCTGAAGGAGGAGGCGGCTAAGGCGGAGAAGATATACTTGGCGCCCGACCCTGACCGCGAGGGCGAGGCTATCGCTTGGCACGTGGCGAATAACATCGCGACGGAGGGGGCGGCGGTTCAGCGCGTGATGTTCAACGAGATCACCAAGCGGGCGGTGCTGGCGGCTTTTGACACTCCGCGCGAGATCGACATGAACAAGGTCAACGCCCAGCAGACGCGGCGCATTCTCGACCGCATCGTGGGCTACCAACTCTCTCCGATACTGTGGCGGACGGTCTTCAAGGGGCTGAGCGCGGGGCGTGTGCAGTCGGTGGCATTGCGTCTTATCTGCGAGCGCGAAGACGAGATCAAGGCTTTTGTGGAGTGCGAGTATTGGTCTATCCACGGGATTTTCGGGTACAAGGGATCGAAGTTTTCCGCGAAGCTCGTATCGATCGACGGGCGCAAGTCGGGCAGCAACGACAAGGATCCGCTCTTGCCGAACAAGGCGGCGGCTAAGGCGGTGCTTGATCGGCTCGCTAATGAGAAATTTACGGTGGACGGCGTGCAGAGGACGGAGAAGAACCGCAAACCTTACGCGCCGTTCATCACCTCCACGCTGCAGCAGGAGGCGGCGCGGAAGCTCGGGTTTAGCGCGGCTAGGACGATGATGGTGGCTCAGCAGCTCTACGAGGGTTTGGAGCTTGGGCCGCTGGGGTCGATGGGGCTTATCACTTATATGCGTACCGACTCGACGCGAATCGCCGCCGAGGCGATCACCGACGCCCGCGAGGTGGTGAAGAGGCTCTTCAGCGCGAAGCACGTGCCGTCGTCGCCGCGCTACTACGGCAAGAGCAAGACGGCGCAGGACGCCCACGAGGCTATCAGGCCGTCGCAGGTGAATTTGGATTTCGCGCCGGACAAGGTGAAGGGATTCTTGACGCGCGATCAGCACAAATTGTACGAATTGGTATGGAAGAGGTTCTTGGCCTCGCAGATGGAGAACGCGCTTTTCGACTCCACCCGCGTTGATATCGGCGGCGGCGGGTGCGTGTTCAGGGCGAGCGGGTCTATCATGAAGTTCGACGGGTTCCTTGCCCTCTACGACGAGACAGTGGAGGACGCCGTTGACACGGTGGAGGGCGAGAACGACACGCTGCCGGAGTTAGCGGTCGGCGCCGCCGTGGAGAAAAAGGAGCTTGTTGACAAGCAGCATTTTACGCAGCCGCCGCCGCGTTACACGGAGGCGTCGCTGGTGCGGGAGCTTGAGGACAAGGGGATAGGCCGTCCGAGCACTTACGCTCAGATCATCGACACGCTCAAGCGCCGCAAGTATACGACGGTGGAAGCGCGCAGATTCTCGCCCACGGATATCGGCTACATGGTGAAGAATACCTTGATCAACCAGTTTCCGGCGGTGTTTGACGTGGGGTTTACTGCGGAAATGGAGTCGCGGCTGGACGAGATAGAGTCCGGCGGCGCCGATTGGATAAACGTCCTCAAGACCTTTTACACGCCTTTCGCCGACCGTCTGGATGTGGTGCGCGGCAACATCAAGGATTTGCGGGCGCAGAACCAAGAGGTCACCGATAAGAAGTGTCCGGAGTGCGGTGAGAATTTTCTCGTTGTCAAGTGGAGCAAGAACGGGAAATTCTTGGCTTGCCCCGGATTCCCCGCCTGCAAGTACACTGAGCCGCTTGATAGGGGCGAGACCGTGGAGACGGACGAGAAATGCGACAAGTGCGGCGCCCCGATGGTCGTTTTGAGCATGAACAACAGCAAGTTTTTGGGCTGTTCGCGCTTTCCGGATTGCAAGAACACAAAGTCGCTCTCCATAGGAGTGCCCTGCCCGCAAAAAGGCTGCGACGGGAGCGTGGTGGAGCGCAAAACGCGCCGCGGCAAGGTGTTTTACGGGTGCAACAAGTATCCCAAATGCGACTTCGCCAGCTGGGACAGACCTATAAATAGGAAGTGCGAGAAGTGCGGGAATCCGTATTTGATACAGAAGGAGTACAAGCGCAAAGGGTCGACCATACGTTGTCCTGCGTGCAAAGAGGAGGTTGAGGGGGGCGCATGAACACTCACGAAAAGGGAAAGATCGGCGAGGACAAGGCCGCCGAGTATCTTTTGGATCGCGGGTACACCATTCAGGCGCGGAACTTTCGGACGCGGTACGGGGAGATAGACATCGTGGCCATCGCGCCGGACGGGACGATTGTCTTCGTGGAAGTGAAGTCGGCCAATTCCGGGAGTTGCGGAAACCCGCTCTACAAGGTCACGCCGGCCAAACAGAGGACTATCGCTGGGATGGCGAAGCGGTATATGTATGACCGCAAACTAATCGGTCAGGCGTGCCGGATGGACGTTATCGGGATATATCAAGGAAAGATAGATCATATTCCCAACGCATATTGGGTGTGAAATATATTATTTTATAGACATGGACTTTATAACAGAATTGCGTTGGCGTGGCATGATCCACGACGTTACCCCCGGGCTTGAGGAAAAGCTTGCCGCCGGGGCTGTTTCCGGGTACATCGGATTTGACCCTACGGGCAAGTCGCTCCACATCGGGCACATGATACCCATTATGCTGCTAGTGCACTTTCAGCGTTGCGGCCACAAGCCGATAGCGCTGGTGGGCGGCGCCACGGGGATGGTCGGCGACCCGTCTGGCAAGTCGGTTGAGCGGAATATGCTCTCCGCCGAGGCCGTCGCGGCGAACGCCGAGTCGATCCGCAAGCAGCTGCAGAAGTTTCTGACGTTCGGCGCCGGGGCCGGCGGCGCGGAGATGGCGAACAACTACGAGTGGACGAAGGATGTCACCATCCTGGAGTTCCTTCGGGAGGTCGGGAAGCACATCACTGTCAACTATATGGTTGCCAAAGATTCCGTCAAAGGGCGCTGGGAGCAGGGTATCTCCTTCACGGAGTTCAGCTACCAGCTGTTGCAATCTTATGACTTCTACCGTTTGTATACCGATAGAAATTGCGCGTTGCAGTTGGGCGGCTCCGACCAGTGGGGGAACATCACCACCGGCGTGGAGTTCATACGGCGCAAGTCGGGCGGCGAGGCCTTCGCGCTTACATGCCCGTTGCTCACCAGATCCGACGGGAAGAAGTTCGGGAAGTCTGAGGGCGGGGAGAGCGTTTGGCTTGACCCGGCGATGACCAGTCCGTACAAGTTCTACCAATATTGGCTGAATTGCACGGACGACGACGCTCCAAAGCTGCTCAGGTTCTTTACGCTGATGGGTCGGGAGGAGATAGCGGCGCTTGAAACGCGGCACGCCGCCGCCCCGCACGAGAGGATCATGCAGAGGGCGCTGGCGGCGGACGTCACGACGCGGGTTCACTCGGAGGAGGAGTGCAAGAAGGCGGTTGACGCGTCGGAAATTCTCTTCGGAAAGGGTTCGACGGAGGCGCTGACGGCGCTCTCGGAGGAGGATTTCCTCTCCGTATTCGACGGTGTCCCGCAGTGCCGCGTGCCGCGTTCGGAGATTGACGCCGGTATGCAGATCATAGAGTTGGCGACGGATAAGAGCAAGTTCTTCCCGTCGAGGGGAGAGGCGCGGCGTATGATCTCGCAGGGCGGCCTGTCGGTCAACAAGATAAAGATAGACGATCCGGCGTTTGCGGTGGGGGCGGATATGCTGCTCAATGGGAAGTATCTGTTGTTGCAGAAGGGGAAGAAGAGTTACTTTGTCGTTTGCGTTGATTAGTATCAATTCGATAAATATAGGAGGTAATAATGGCTTTGACGAATGAGGAGAAGGGGTTGATTGAGGAGGCTCTTAATGTGTACTTGCAGCTGGTCTCCCAGCAGCTTCCCAAGCAGCAGGTTCAGCAGGTGGTTATGATGGCGCAAGGGGTGATCAATAAATTGGACAACTTAGGTTCCGGCGACGGGGCGGGCGTCGGCAACAAGCCGGCGGGGATATCCGACGAGTGGTTTGGAAAGGTATGCGCGTCGTGCGACAAACTGACTCCGGGCGGTTGCGAGGATAAGGTGACGCTGAAGTTTCCGGGGAAGTGCGATCCGATATTGCACTATGAGAGGGCGAAGTTATCGGCTAATAAGGGGTGAAGTTGATAATGTCGATAAATACCGAATTAACCGGCTATCTAAACGCCGCGATCCGACGCCAAGTGTTTCCGGGGTGCGCTTTGGCGTGGGTCTCTAATGGAGAGAGTTCCATCATAACAGCGGGCAGTCGTACGTACGACGACGGCGATGTCCAGATATCCGAAAATACTCTCTATGATTGCGCATCTGTCACCAAAGCCATACCCGTGAGTAATTTGGCGCTGTGGCTGATTGACCGCGGCAAACTTAGTACGGATGATCGCCTGATAGACTTCGTTCCCGAATACGCCGGATCGTTTAGGGACGCTGTCCGTATACAGCACGTATTAACGCATACGCTCGACTTTGACTTCCGCCTATCCGGTTGCAAAGATTTACCGCCTGAGGAATTACTGCATACAATACTAAGCGTGAAAATGAAATGTTCGCCCGGGGAGAAGTTCTGTTACTCCAACGCGTCAAGTATTCTTCTAGGGCTTGCAGTGGAACGCGCTTCCGGCAAACCGTTGCACACGCTTGCTCAGGAGGTATTCTTTGACCCTCTTGGTATGGTTGATACGACATTTTTTATTGACGATGACAAGCGTTCACGTTGCGTTCCCACAGAGATCGACCCGTGGCGCGGTCGCGCCGTCTGCGGCGAGGTGCACGACGAGAGCGCATACACGTTGCAAAAGATTATGACACCCGGATCGGCGGGGCTTTTCTCCACCGCCGGGGATTTGTTGAAGTATATCAAAATGCTTATTGACGGATGGGAACCGTTTTTCTCGGAGAAGACGGCGGAATCGATGCAAACTAACCAAATCCCGCACATCAGCGGAGCGTGTACCGGTTTGGGTTGGGAGTTGAACCAAGAGTACATGGGGAAAAAGCGGTCGCCGTCGACATTCGGGAAGACCGGCTTCACTGGGTGCGCCGTGGTCGTCGACAGGCCAAGGCGGTCGGGGTTCGCGTTGCTGTCTAACTATACTTGGCCCAAACGCAAGCCGAATAGGGACATGATAAACGAGGTTCGGGCTGGAGCGGCGGATATTCTGTTTGGTTATCATTATTCGCAAAATAGGAATCTTTTATAATATTTATTTTCCTATTGACTTTGTAAAAAATTTTTACTATATTAATATAGCAAACGATTATTACTTTCAACCTATAGGATACCGATATGACGCTGAACGAACAGATCGCCTTTCAGTCGAAGGAGCATGCCGAGGCTATGCGCTACATGTCAAACGCCAAAGAAACCCTGCAAAAGGCCGAAAAGCGGGACGACGGGCAGTATAAGGACGAAAAGTACGTCCGATCCGCCTGCGGAATCGCGTATCTGGGGGTCTTACGCGCCATCGACGCGTGGCTCACCATGAAAGGGGTGGATATACCGACCAAGCGTAACCACACTAACATAAATTTTTATCTGACCAACGTCGGCAAATTAGATATGAAAATGTTAAGCCACTTAAATTCCGTATACAATATTTTGCATTTGGACGGCTATTACCGCAAAGAAACAAGCATAAAGTCAATAGAGGCCGGATTCGACGAAGCATACTACATCATCGACAAAATCAAGCCCGACAACCCCATCGACACGCCGGAGACCCGGGGGGACAAGGCTCTTCGGATTTGGAATCGGTTCGTTATATCCCTGTCCGTCATGCTTATGAGGAAACCTTACTGATGACCGCCGCACTATTACACCTAATCAGATACTGCCTAGCGGTTGCCATACCCCCCCCCCCAGCAAATTACGTGCCAATCGTTTAGACGTACCTTTACTGAACAATCTGTACATACGTTCTTCGTCCGGACACTTTCGGACGCTCGTTTTCATGTCAAAATTACACCGCCTTTGTTTTCGAGTACCTATTTTTGGGCTTCGCCGTGGTATACTGCACGCGCCGAATCAACGTATTTAATCCTACAATCTGAAATTGACTTTAACTGTAACTTTAACTATCTATCAACTTTTATTTTGAAGGAATAGTGCTGTATGAAAGGTTTTAATTTTTTTTACTATCTATCAACTTTTATTTTGAAGGGAGTGTGCTGTATGAAGGACTTTAACTTTTTGACTGTGGGGCGGGCAGTGTTTTTGTTGGCGGCATTTGCATTCAGCGTGTCGGCGGAGGAAGCGCTTTTCCACAACCTGAACGGCGCGTCGGGCGGGAATGATTTGGCGTGGCTGAAGGTTGGGGTGACGGGGTTCGGGCAGAATCAGAATGTTTCGGGAGAGGGATCGGATAACGATCAGTTTACATCGGTTGGGTTCTTGTTTCCGGTCAAAGGAGAGTTTTATGCTGGAGCATATTATACAAAAAGTACTGTTATGGAGTCTGGGGTGGTTAAAGGGTTTGATTTGAACTTAGGGTTTAGGAATTGGAATGACGATGAATATCCACACTATTACATTCTCAGCGCGGGTATGGGCTTCGTGTATGGATATGATTTACGGTTGCCTGAAAATCTTCACATCATCATCGGCAGCCCCTTGGGACTTTATTTTGAATGGATGAAGACAACATTAGGGCATCACGATGATGATGATAGCGAAACGAATCGTTCAGATACGTATTGTTTTGATTTTTTATCCCCGTTTATCAAGATTCAATATTCTTACTTTGAAATCGCGTACAGAGGGCTTGTAGGCTATTACACAACAAAAGGAAACGTGACTGTCGGAAGCGGTAAGTATCAGACTTCTCAGGACATTAAAGACAGCGGATTCGACTGGACTCGGCATCTATTGACGGTAGGGTTCTGTTTCGGTAGAAATAAATAAGAGTCAACGGGGCGGCGTCCGTCGTGTCGGGGGCCGTCCCATTATCGTTAGATTGTGGGAGGGTTACTGTTGGAAGATTTCGTTGACTTTGGAGTCGGGATCAATATATATTCCTTACATGAACAACACGCGTCCGCAATTCTCCGCCGCCGATGAATCGTTTATGCGCCGCGCCTTGGATCTTGCCGGGCGGGCGAAGGGGTCGACGTTCCCTAATCCTGCCGTGGGCGCAGTGGTTGTTGATGCCGCCGGGAGGGTTGTGGGGGAAGGGGCGACCGGGGTTTGCGGCGGGCCGCATGCCGAGAGGCGGGCGTTAAAACAGGCTGGCGCGGCGGCGGTCGGGGCTGCTTTGTACGTCACTTTGGAGCCGTGTTCGCACTTCGGGCGGACTCCGCCGTGCGTTGATGGGATTATAGAGGCGGGGATAGGCGCAGTGGTGGCCGCGGTGAAGGATCCCAATCCGCTGGTGAACGGCAAGGGGTTCAGGCGTTTACGGGCGCACGGGGTCGCGGTGCGGACGGGGCTTTTGGCTAGGGAGGCGGCGATAGTCAACGAAGACTTCTTTTGGGCGGTGGCAAACCGCCGACCGTGGGTCGCCTTAAAACTGGCCATGACCCTTGACGGGCGCATCGCCGATTGCGGCGGGGGGTCTAAGTGGATAACTTCCGCCGCGTCGCGTCAGATAGTACAGGATATCCGGCGGCGGCACGGCGCGATAGGTGTCGGGGCGGGGACGCTTATTGCCGACGACTCGAAACTCACGGCTCGGTGCGGCAGGAAGACGTACTATCCGGCGCGGATTGTCTTTTCATCGACCGAGAATATCCCCAAAAACTCCTACTTTATGACGCATACGGACGAGGCTAGAACCATCGTCGTCATCAAAAATAATAATAAAAGTAAGCGGAAAAAGGGGATTGATAAAAGCGGCGGCGTTGAGTATTGGTACACCGGGGCTGGCGACGACGCCGAGTCGATCAACACTTTTTTAGACATGGCCTGCGCCGAGGGGATAAACAGCATATTGATAGAGGGCGGTCAGCGTGTGGCGAGCGCGTTTTTGGAAAACGGGTTCGTCAACAAACTGTACCTCTTCTACGGCGGCAGGATTTTCGGGGATGGGTTGGACGGGCTTTCCTTTTCGAGCGGGCTGACCGTTAATAGTCCGTTGATACTCGGCGATGTATCATATCAGCAGATCGGGGACGACCTTTTGGCGACTGGGTACGTCAAGAATTTGACTTTTTAATGATCAACTAACTATATTTATTATTAACGGTGAATTTTCTGCAATAAACGGCCGTCAATACCCGTAATTGCGTAGAAAAGGGCTGTACCGCCCGTTATTTACACCTTTTTGGTGGGAGGATTACGTTATGATGACGATAAAACGTACCGTAGCGGCAATCGCGCTTACGCTAACCTTTGCGCTCGCCGCCCCGCTCTTCGCCCAGTCAGTCGACGCATACGACCTCGGCGGCTCCTATTCCGCTCGCGGCGACTCCTCAACCGGCTTGCTCGACCCGTCGCGCTTCAAGGTGAGCCATGCTATGAGCTTCATGGCCGGCGGTTCCGGCATAGCCGACGTAAGGTCGCAGAGCCTCTACTCGACCATGATTCAGTACAAGTTCAACGCGCCTGTCGTTATGAGCCTGAACTTCAATATGCCCATCCATTCGACGTTCAACCAGTACAACAACTTAACAACGGACAACTTGTCATCCTTGGATTACTTCAGAAATATGCCCATAGACGCCTCGATAGCCTGGATGCCCACGCAGAACCTCATGTTCCGCGTGTCGGTGATCAAGCAGCCGGAGGCCGGGTACTTCTACAACGGGCTATACGCTCCTGATAGGTTCTATAGGGGATGGTAGCGTCTCGGTGACAATCGTTTGGCAGTCTACCTTGCCGGCGATCCTCTCGGCATCGCGCTTGTCCGAGGCGATCCCGATGATCGTTGACCCCGACCCGCTCATGCAGGCCGCGGCGCATCCCGCCGCCGTCAGCCCGTCGCGGATCTCCCGCAGACGCGGGTAGCGTTCGAATACGGTCAGTTCGAAATCGTTGTGAACGGCTTTAATCACCCCGTCGAAATCGTTATCCGAAAACGCTTCCTCCATTGCGTTCGTCATCGAAACGTTTTTGGCGACGCGTCTGTAGACTATCGACCCGTAGGCCTCTTTGGTGCTGACCCCGAACTCCGGGATCGCCAGGACCAAGTTCAGCCGGAGCGCCGTGTCTATCGGCCTCAGCACCCTCGCCGCCTCGCTGTCGAACGCCGTCCCGCCGGTGAAGAAGTAGGGGACGTCCATCCCGAGTTCCCGGCCGATGTCGTGGAATTGGCCGGCCGTCAGGCGCAGCCCCCAGATGCTGTTCAGGGCGCGCAGCATAGCCGCCGCGTTGGCCGACCCGCCGGCCATGCCGCCCATCACCGGGATGCGCTTGTTGATGGCGATTCTGAAAACCCCGCGATGCCCGAAGCACTCGCGGACGAGGCGGCAGGCTTTGACGCAGATATTGGTGTCGTCGCGCGGCACGCGGGGGTCGTCGCACTCCACGATATCCGTATTTGTGCCGTCGTCGCCGAGCGGTTCCACGCTCAGCGTGTCTGCCAAGGCGATCTGGTGCTTGATGATCCCAAGTTCGTGGTAACCGGCGTAGGGGCCGTCTTTAAGCCTCTTTATTATATCCAAAGCGAGGGTTACGCGTGTCGGGGAGTCGATTGTTATCATAACAATTAATATAATATCCGCGAGTATAAATACTATATCTGTTTTGATGATGTTAAAGATTTTGAATTTTATTATTTGGAACTTATCCCCGCGTTAATGTAATTTATTACGATACGTCCCGTACCCGAAAAAGGACAATATCCGTATGCAGTACCGTCCCGACAAATTCAAAAAGAACCTGTCCGTACTAGGTTTCGGCTGTATGCGCTTCCCCCGCGCCCGAGGCCGCATCGACATGGCCAAGTCCGAATCCATGCTGCTCAGCGCCGTGGCGCGTGGCGTGAACTACTTTGATACCGCCTACGTCTACCCGGGCAGCGAGGAGGCGGTGGGTCAGATCGTCGCTAAAAACGGGCTGCGCCAAAGGATATACCTCGCGACCAAGCTGCCGCTCTTTATGTGCAAGTCTTACGCGGACTTCAACAAATTCTTCAACAAGTCCCTCGAACGCTTGCAAACCGACTATATCGATTACTACCTGATGCACATGATCACCACCCCGGAGCAGTGGCGGTCGCTCTGCGGCATGGGGATAGAGGGGTGGATAGACACCCAGAGGTCGCTAGGCAGGATAAGGCAGCTGGGCTTCTCTTTCCACGGGAAGCGCGAGGATTTCGTGAGCGTCGCGGACGCGCGGGATTGGGACTTCTGCCTGATACAGTACAACTATCTCGACATCAACAACCAGGCGTCGCGGTCGGGCCTTGTCCACGCGGCCTCCAAGGGGATTCCCGTGATGATCATGGAGCCGCTCTTGGGCGGGCGCCTCGCCAATCCTAAATCCTTGCCCGACAAGGCGTTGCAAACGATGAACGCCGCCGACCCGTCGCTCTCGCCGGCGGCTTGGGCGCTCAGGTGGATCTGGAACCACAAGGAGGTCACGCTCCTTCTCTCCGGTATGAGCACGCAGGCTCAGCTAGACGAGAATATCGTGCTTGCCGAGCGCATAGCCGCCCCGGATTTCCTCTCCGAGGCCGAACTTGGGGTGATTGATAAGGTGATAGGGATAGTAAACGAGTCCAATAGGATTCCCTGCACTGGCTGCGGCTACTGCATCCCTTGCCCTGCGGGGGTCAACATTCCGGGGTGCTTCAACTCCTACAACGATTCCTACAAGGGCGGGCGTTTCGCGGCGCTCAAGCCGTACGTGATGGCTACCGCCGCGCTGACCACGAAGAGCGGGCTGGCGAGTTCGTGCAAGTCGTGCGGCAAGTGCGAGACGCACTGCCCGCAGAGTATAAAGATCGGCAAGTCGCTAAAGAAAGTGGCCCGCCGACTCGAACCGTTTTGGTTCAGGGCCGGCATATCGGCAGTCAGGTGGTTCACGGGCTTTAAGGCGAAGAAGGGGCGCTGAGTTCGCGTCCCAACCGGGTTAATGTCAATAATAATATTTTCCGCGGCAAGAAGTTGTTAATTTGCGAATGCCGCGTATTGGTAAGTCAGTCAAGTCACTTGCGGAATGCGAATAGATGAAAGGACTATTCCTTTTTCGCAAATAGCAACATTATTATCAGCGTTGCGCTAAAGGCGGTTTGCGAAAACAATTGCGAAGCGTGAAAATTCGGATTGGCCGTCCGTTTTTCTCGATAAGCCGTTGAAATCGTTTTTACCATACGCTGAGCAGTTTGTTAAAATAAGTACGGTACGGAACGCGAATAGAAGGGAGTGGCTATTCGCGTTCGGTGTTTTGTTGTATATTGACGGCGACGCCGAACGGTTGCCGCGGTGCTGTCGCGTTTGCGGCTATGCATCCGTCAATCCGGCGCGGGCGGCTCTTGCCGCGTGCTCGTCCGTATATCGACAGAATTCCGTCCGTCCGGTCCACTCCGATTTGCACAACGCAATAGGAGGTGGACTGATTATGATTAGACGGGAGGCTTCGTGCCTAATATCGACGATGGCCAAGAGCCATCGGTTGCTGATAATCGCAGGACCGCGCTATGCCGGAAAGAGCGTTCTCGCCAAGCGGATCTTGCCCAATCACACTTACATAGACCTCGAATCTCCGGGAGCCATGTGGTTTGCCAGGAATCGTCCGGTCGAATTTTTCGAGCGTTGCCGGGGGGACCTCATAATAGACGGGTTCCATCGCGCGCCGGAGCTGTTCAAGCACATAAAGGGCGCCGCGGTAAAGAGGCGCGTTGTGCTGATTACCTCGCGAAAGCCGTCGCAGCGCATCCCGCGTTGCGCGCCGCCGCCGAGCGCGCCGCAACCCCCCGCCTCGCGGCGCAAAACCGCAACCTCGGCGGCAACCGGGGCGGCAAACACGGACATCGGCATAGTCACTCTATTGCCGCCGTCCATAAAAGAGCTCAATTCCAACCATGTCTCCCTTGAGCGGGACGAGTACATTCACAGGGGGTTCATTCCCGACGCGTACAAGAAAAAGACCGATCCGAGGGAGACGCAGCTCAACTACCTGACCGCCCTCCTGCAGCAAGACATCGCGCCGCTGGTGCGGGCGGAGAACAGGGAGGCCTTCAAGCGCTTCTTCAGGCTCTTAGCGGAACGCGTGGGGCTGGCACTGAACCTCCGCACATTCGCGGAGACCGTGGGCGTGCCGCCGTCGGTAATTATCAGGTGGATACGTGTGCTTGAGGCGCACTTCGTTATCTTCAGCGTGCCCGTCTGCCCGAGCCGCTTCCATATCCGCACCGGGGCGAAGGCGATCAAGGCCCCGAAGTTCTACTTCACCGATGTGGGCCTCGCCGCTTACCTGCTCAAAATACAGACCCCGGAGCAAGTCCACCGCCATCCGGCCGTCGGCAATCTCTTCGAAAATTTAGTGGTGGCCGAGGCGCTGAAAGCGGCCTGCAACCAAGGCCGGGACGTGGATATGTCTTACTACCGCAATAGAGACGGGTTCGAGGTCGATCTAATACTGTCTAAGGGATGCTCGATAGTGCCCATAGAAATAAAATCAAGCCCGAAATTTAACGCCTCTTTCGCCAACAACATAAGGCTTTTTCACTCGTTCGCGGAAAATATCGCGGACGGATACGTCGTGTACAGCGGGGCGGGGAGCGACCGGGTAAAGGATACCAAGTATGTCAATTTTCGGGAGGTGGGGGAGATTGTGAGAGGGTAGCTGTTTATCCTACTCTACGGTGAATTTCTTTGAGTTGTCCGCGGAACGCCGGTTTCTGCGGACACGGAGGCGCGTATTTGCCCTAGGAATGGTTCGCCGGCAGGCCGCGTCGCGCCTGAGCCTCGAGGGCGGGGAACTCCGGCGGATACCGCCTAGAGCCTTTGCGGGAGGGCGCGGTCCCGGGGCTATGAAAATTTTTTATTTATGCCTTGACATTTTAAACGCCGCAATACTATATTATCATAGGGGGGTATAACGGTTATAAATAAACCTTAAAAGGAGTCTTGTTATGGATAACAATGAAATAGCGGAAATCTTGGAAAAACTCGAAAAGGCGCCGTTCGATATACAATTGGATAATGTCAGACAGTATCCGGTTGAAACGTTGGAGTTGTTGGCTGTAAAATTATACGAGCAGCGCGACTATAAACGCGCTTATACATGGGATTTATTGAATGTTATTTTACACGAGCGCGTTATTAAATTAAACCGTAACTTCGAGTGGACGGAAGAAAATAAAGACAGATTTATAAAAGTAAACGATAAAATCACGCATACGTTTGAAAAAGCGTATAACGAGGCTGTTTCCATTGCCCACGACTTGGAAAAGAGGTTAAACAACAATGACGATTTTATTCAAGACTATGAAATTGAAATAAAAATAGGCCTCTATATGGGGGATGAATTTTATGACGCCGATAACGGGAGTATCGGATTTGTTCTGTCAGAGCCGAAGTCAGACCATATCCCTATAAATTACTCCTTTGGTCACTCTAATTTAGAGTATTCTTTGTCTGAAAAACCCGTGCATCTTGATAGATCCTTAAATTGGAAAAACGAACATTTGGGAAATACGTTTGACAATGATTATATCGGTTACGCCGTACACGCGTTATTGGATGATAACCAATGGAGTTTTAAAGATATAATGAATATAACTACAATATGGGCCGATGTCGAAGTAAGACATCAATATTTTACTGAAAATGTATAAACAAACAGAAGGTTTAAATGCAGCTAAATAGATATAATCACCCATTTCTGTTTTATGGCGTTGCCTTTATTGTTCCTTGGTTATGTTGGTTTGTATTGGCTTGGTTAAGCAATAGTCAATTATGGGATAATCCGACAGTTGTTTTTTGGGGCAGTATTCTTGGATTAATTGGACTTTTTGGACCATTTGTTATTGCTATGGCATTAATACTCCCCGACAAAGAAATGAGACAGGAATTATTGTCCGCTGTTTTCAATTTTAAGGGTATTCGCCCTATTTTTTGGATATTAACTTTTGCTCTTTTCCCAATAAGTATTCTTGTCGCTCAAGCGATTTCTTTGTCTTTTGGTCATAGTGTATCACAATTTAAATTTGTTGAAAATATGTCATTTTCTGCCGGTATTTTTCCCGCATGGTTTTTACTTATAATCGCTCCTATATTGGAAGAATTTGGCTGGCATACTTACGGAATACATTGTTTGAGAAACCGCCTTAACCTATTAATGACTTGTGTAATATTTGGTATAGCATGGGGAATTTGGCATATGCCGTTATCATTTGTAAAAGGATATTACCAAAATGTATTAGTTGAAACGGGCATAATTTATTCAATAAATTTTCTGGCAAGCCTTATTCCATACCTTATTATAGGGAATTGGATATATTACAAGACAAACAGGAATATGTTTTTAGTGGTTGTTTTTCATTTATTGGCAGGGTTTTCAAATGAAATTTTCCAAACGCATCCTGACAGTAAGGTTATACAAACAGTATTATTATTAATATTGTCGGTAATAATTATTTGCAAAGAAAAAGCATTTTTCTTTAATAAATCGCATGAAGTAATATTGTAATAAAAACAATTGGTACTTCGCCTAACAGGTTGGTAACTGTACACCGCCTAACGGCGGCTAGGCTACGCAAAACACCAGTCGGGGCTACGCCGACGCTACTCATCCTAAAACGCGCTGAACCTCTTTCAACTGTTCGCGTATCGCCAGCTTCTGCGGGCACTTCGGCTCGCACTCGCCGCACTCGGTGCAATGCGAGGCGTCTTTGCCCGGCATCCATATCGCGCCGATGTTTTTGTATTCGGCTTTCGCGTATTCGGTGATCTCATATACCCTGTGGTAATTCATCAACTCGAAACAGCGCGGGATGTTTACCTCTTGCGGGCAGGGCATGCAGTATTTGCAGCCGGTGCAGTAGAGATCGGACATCTTTTTATTCTCCCGCATAGCGGCGGCGACCGAGTCCATTTCGGCGGGGCTTAACGCTTCGCCGACGCTCGCCGTGGCGCAGTTCTCCTCAACCTGCTGCATAGACGACATCCCCGACAACGCGCAGCAGATGGCGGGGTTGGTCAGCACGAACCGCAGCGCGAGTTCGGGATTGGAACGCGCCCCGCCCGGTATCATCGAGCGGATCTTCTCCGACGGCGCGCCCAAGCGGCCGCCGCCCACCGGACCCATGACAACCGTCCCCATCCCGAGCGCGTGAGCCTTGGCAAGCCCCGCCTCGTTTGAGCGGTCGAGCAGGTTGTACTGCGCCAAGACGGTCTCGAAGTTCCCCGATTCGGCGATCTTCGGCAGGTTCGCCGAGTCGTCGTGGAACGAAAAGGAGATGTGGCGGATCAATCCCTCTTCGAGCGCCCGCCGCGCCTCTTCGAGCGGGCCGCCCTTTGCGATTATCCGTGCTTTGTAGGTCTCCCATGTTATGCCCCAAAAGTGATAGAAGTCGATATAGGTCATGTCCAATTTTTTGAGCGACGCCTCCAGCCCCCGTCGGAGATCGCTTCCTCTGTCGCTCGAAACGGCGTATTTGGTGGAGACGTGCACCTTGTCGCGGAACGGCTTGAGCGCCCGTCCCGTGATGGTTTCGCTCTCGCAGTCGCAGTAGAGCGGCGCGGTGTCGAAGTAGTTCACGCCGAGTTCGTAGGCCCGCGCCATCATCCGCGCGCTCTCCTCGTAGTCGTAGACGGCCTTGCCGCCTGAATAGGCCGCCGGCAGGCGCATCGCGCCGAAGCCGAGGACGGAGATGTCGATACCTGTATTGCCGAATTTTCTGTAGAGCATTGAGGACTCCGTTCCGTAAAAGAATTTGGATTTTGTTATACAATGAATATATATTATTCCTTAACATAGGGTGCGGCGTTTTTATTTAAGCGGACGGATATCTAACGCCCGCCGCCGATTGACGGGTCAATCAACTAACTTTTTATATTCTACAACAGCGACGTGGGCGAGTTCAACGGCTACAAGAGCGGCGGGTTTTCGGTGCGTTGCGTCGCCGACTAACTAACCTCATCACAAAGATTTACAAGAATATTGACTTTATCGGTATTGACTTTATCGGTTCGGAATATTATTTTATTTATATGTATCAGTACTGTATTATCTTAAATAGGGAGGGTTTTATGGGCGAGAGAGTAGCGACGTTTGAGGAGATGATGGCGGGTTTTGCGGAGATAAGAGCAGGCTTGACGGAGACAAGGATAGGCTTGTCGGAGATAAGGGCGGGATTGGAGAAAACCGAGAAACAAATGGCGGAAAATGCCAAGAACGCGGCGGAAAACGACAAAAAATTCGCCGATATGCGCGAGGAATTAGGGAACATCGGCCATAACAACGGCCTTGTCGCCGAGGAGATCGTGTATCATTCGCTGAATAAAAACATGACGTTTGCCGGAATAGAGTTTGACTTTATTGACCACGGAATCGTGCGGACGCGTAAACTTTCCGACGGCAAGAAAGTAAAGGGAGAGTACGACGTTCTTCTTTACAACGGAACATCGGTCGCGATTATCGAGGTTAAACACCGGGTGGGGCGAGATGCGCTTAAGCGTTTGATAGAGGTGCAGATGCCGAGATTCAGACAGATTTTCCCGGAGTATAAGGATTGCAAGATGTATTTGGGTCTCGGCGGGATGTCTTTTGAAAAAGACATTGCGGAGGAAGCGCAAAGTTTGGGCA
>Ga0268262_10001337_pt1 | contig 30757 bp, 34 predicted proteins | sample TergutNc150P3_FD_190354 | JGI IMG/M metagenome (GOLD analysis project Ga0268262, IMG submission 190354) | Nasutitermes corniger P3 segment gut microbial community from laboratory colony in Florida, USA - Nc150 P3 (SPAdes) (version 2) | ecosystem: Host-associated > Arthropoda: Insects >... | reverse complement strand
CCGGGCGCCAGGCATGAGACATTAAATGAAACCAATCGTGAGGAAGTAATGGACAACCTTCTTTCATGGATAAATAAACATTGTGAATGAGATATAGATATTCCGCCACAGAAGACGGTAAATTAGTAAAAAAAGCGATTATTTACACCCGCGACGAACATGGTATAAATTTTGCCGATGTTGACGGCGAAGCTATCAGCATTATTAAAAGATTAAGAGGCGCGGGTTTTGATTCCTACATTGTAGGCGGTGCGGTAAGGGATCTGATACTTGGAAAAAAACCAAAAGACTTTGACATTGTAAGCGCCGCAAGTCCAGGACGCATAAAAAAAATCTTTCGCAACTCAAGAATTATCGGCAGGCGTTTCCGTCTTGTTCACGTATATTTCGGCGATAGAATATTTGAAGTCGCTACCTTCCGCTCATTAAAAGACGGACACACCAGCAATACATTCGGCACAATAGACGACGATGTTTTGCGCCGCGATTTTACAATGAACGCCCTTTTTTACGATCCCGAACAGCAAATTGTTGTGGACTATGTAAACGGCATGAAGGACATAAAAAACAAACAGGTAAAAAACATTATAAATCTTTCTGTTATTTTTATGGATGATCCCGTAAGGATGATCCGCGCCGTAAAATACGCCGCTATGACAGGTTTTTCCATTCCATTAAATTTAAAAATGAAAATTGTGAATCAATCAAATCTGCTTACGTCAATTTCTCCTTCGCGTCTTACGGAAGAAATTTTTAAAATTATTAACTCGGATAAAGCGGGCGCTATTGTAGACTTACTTGATAAGATGGGGCTTTACTCCTATCTGCAGCCCCAGGCTGCCGAATTAATGCGTAGAAACGCGAATTTTAGAAAAAGTTATCTGCAAACAATGGCGGCCTTAAAAGGCGCGGAAAATCAGCGCGGGCAGGCGCTATCATCTCTTTTCTACGATTATCTTGAGAGCACAAGCGACTGGAAACCCGGTCCGATTGAGAATTTTAAAGAGATTTGCAAAACCGTCCGCACTTTTGTCATGCCCATGAATCCGCCGCGCTTTGAACTTGAATACGCCGTTAAAAAATTTCTTTCCGCCAAAGGAATTACTATTAAAAGAACGCCGCCCAAACCCGCGGCGGAAGAAGGCAAACCCGCCCCCAAACGCAAACGCCGCCGAAGAAAACCCAAGTCAGGGACTGCGGCTCCTGGGAATTAATTCGAAAGAGGTTCTCACAAAGATCACAAAAATCACGAAGAGGGGATCAGGGGTTTTTATCCGTTATCTTATAATGAAGCTAACGCATAGCCTTCGGACAAAAACCTTTTATCCCCCTTTGTGATCTTTGTTTCTTCGTGATCTTTGTGTGGAATCTTTGCCTAAAATTTCACTCAATAATTTTATCAATAATAATATTCACTTCCTCAATCAATATCCCCGTGTAGCGCTCAATATTTTCAATTACGTGCTGCTGCATTTTATGGATATTGTCGCCAAGCTGGATGCCGTAGGGAACGTCAATTGTTATAACAAGCCTGTAACCCATTTCAGCGTCTTTTACAAGGATTTTTTTTATTTTAATGGCGGGATTGTATTCGTCTACGCAGAGTATTACCATCTGGCTCAGAGCGGATTGCGAAATAATTACTTTTCCGCGTCTTGAATATTCAGGGCGCACCAGGGATTTTTCCAGCAGGGTTGGGACGGGTCCCAGGCCTGTCGGCAAATTCATTGGGTCTCCTTCGGGTGTGATGCGGCGTTTTAGAATCCTTATCGCGTTAAAAAAAATGTTTGGATAGCTTTTCTTTACCTCGATTGACGGTACGGGGATAACGTGCTTTCCTTCTATGCGTCTTGTTCTTACCGCCCTGTCAATTTCTTCCTGGGTGGCGATATCTTCAATTTTAATAATTTTGGAAGGAGGGGGAAGCTGAAGGCGCACCGCGATTTTATAAACCATTTTTTCGGAAGTGCCAAGAATTAAAATGCGCTTGTATTTTTCACTTTGCAATTTGCGCGCGACTTCGTCCCTGTGTGACTTCTCGTCAAAAAGGGCGACTTTAACCGCCGCAAGGAACGTATGTTCTTTTTTTGCGGAATGACCGGCCAGGATGCGGTTATCCCGTATCAAAAGGCCGTCGTCTATTAAATAATCTATTCCGTATTTTTGAGCGACAAACTTTGCGTGGAAACTTTTGCCTGTGCCGCTGTCGCCGATAAGAGCGAAGACTTTTTTCCGTTTTAGAACAAACAGGAAATCAAAAATCATCGCTCTCCGTAAAAATTATTTGCCGTAAGTGCGTAATTCCGCTATCAGTTGTCTTGCCCGTTCCTTAACAGGAGTAATATAGGTTCCCTCTGAAATAAGGATTAAGGTTCTGATAACTTCGGGAGCGTTTATGCCGTTGTTTTTTCTGGCAATTTTCTCAAACGCGTCAATGGTGGCAAGCGCTACAAGGTTATCGTTTTCTTTGGAAGAATTCATAACGCCAAAAACCCACGCTATAGTTTTTACAGTTTCATTGTTTGGGTTTAATCCGATATCACCAAGAGATTTAATAATTTCCTGTAAAACCATCGGCTCATTTTCACTGGTACTTATTTCAATTAGGGATTTTCTGGCATCTTCCGTACCTATTTGTCCCAGGTACTTTACCGCCTGCCGTCTGACATCGGGGTAGTTGTTCATAAGACGTCCGTTTTCTCTTGCGGAAATCCTCCTGCCTTCTTTGGCAAGGAAATCCAGCGTTTGGCGTATTTCGTCGTTTGTACTTCCCCGGTTAAGGGCTTCGCCGATATATTCCAGGGAGATCAATTTTTGATCCCTGCTATACGATCTTGCGGTTTCTCTGATAATCATCATTTCTATTGATTCCTGCAGATAAGATTCCTCAGGAGTCATTTCTCTTCTTTGTTGTGCGGCTGCGGTTGATATAACAATAACAGCCGTTACTAATAAAATGGAAAAACGCTTGAATGAAAACATTTTAATTCTCCTTAATTAATTATTGTCCACGAATTACCGATTTTTTCAAGATCATACAAACGCAGCCGCTCTTCTTCGCCGGCTTTGTTTGTTTTTACTGTAAACGCTATAACTCTGTTTGCGCTGATAAATTCAATTTCTTCAACATGAAGATCGGCTCTTGAAGGAACAACGACATTAATAAAATAATCCTGAGCCGTCTTTAAAACGATTTTTCTGGCTTTTAACACGGGCGATTCCGATATTCTTTTTAAATTCTCCGCAGATGAAATTTCCGCGAAATATTCCGGAGATAAAGACCTCTTCCAGGCTTCAAAATTTCCGCTTCTTATATTTTTATTTTGTTCCTCTATAAATCTTTGTACTTCGGCCATTGTGGATGAATATTGCGCCTGACTGACTTTTTTTGGATCAAAGACTTCAACAACCTTACCTGATGTGTCTGAATTTCCGCCCGTGCCTGTCTGTTGCTTTTCAGGTACAGACCTGCATGATAATACAATTATCACCGCCAGAGACATCATAAGAAACGCTTTTTTTGTTCCCATAAGTTAATGGTATACTAATTTACCGTATTTGTCAATATTTTCTATATTATTTGAACCCAAGGCAACGTATTATAGAAGGTTTTCCCCTTGTTTTAATTAAAAAATTTCAATATGCTTACACCAGGAGGCATACTTTGTGAAAGCCGCTTTTCCGGGTTCTTTTGACCCCCCTACATCCGGGCATATAAATATTATAAACCGCGCCGCGTCCATTTTTGGGGAACTTGTAGTGGTTGTTGCGGAAAACAAGCGTAAAAAATACCTTTTTTCCGCCGAAGAGAGGGCTTCCATGATACGGGAACTGATAAAAGACCATAAAAATGTATCTGTAACGGTCTGTGACTGCTTAATTGTGGATTTTCTTAAAAAAATGGATATAAAATTGCTGCTTCGCGGGGTTCGCGGAGTGGAAGATTTTTCCTATGAATTTGAACTTTCAATGATGAACAGGACTCTTGACCCGAATATTGAAACTATTTTTATGACAACCGATCCCGAATATTTTGTCATCCGTTCATCTTCAATTAAGGAATTGGCTTCATTTGACGGAAATCTTCATGGAATGGTTCCCCCCCTGGTTGCCAAAGCGTTAAAAGAGAAGTATAATTAAGTAGTAATGTTAAATTGACAAAATTTGATAAAATGTCTTGACAGGAATATTGATTTTTGTTAATTTCGTAAATTAGTGAGAGAGGTTATATTATGGCAGTACCCAGAGGTAAAACATCAAAGGCCAGGACGAGCCGTCGGCAGTCCATTAACATGAAGCTTACGTCGCCCACAATGATTAATTGCAGTTCATGCGGCAACAAGGTTCTTTTGCACCGAGTTTGCCCTAAATGCGGTTTTTACCGTGGCAAGCAGGTAATTGTACCTGATTCTAAAGTTTAGTTAAGGGGAGAAAAATGGACGAATTATTTGAAAAAATGAAAAAGCTCATCGCCGAAAAACTTGAAGTCGATGAGGGAAAAATCACAATGGAAGCGTCATTCCGTCAGGATCTCGGCGCTGACAGCCTGGACACTTATGAATTGGTTTATGCAATCGAGGAAGAAATGGGCATCAATATTCCCGATGAAAAGGCCAATGAATTTGAGACTGTGAAGGACGCGTACGAATTTATTAAATCCCAGCAAAAGTAAAAGCGTTCTCAGTCAGGAAAGGAAAAAAAAACTGGCGGCGTTTCAAAAGGCCGCCGGTTTTAAATTTAAAAATATAGATAATTTAAATCTTTCATTCATGCACCGTTCTGTTTCCAACGAAATAGGCAATAAAGCAAACAACGAGCGTCTTGAATTCCTGGGCGATTCCATTCTGGGCGCGGTCTGCGCCACTCTTTTGTACCGCTCTTACAAAGAAAAAGCTGAGGGAGAGCTTGCAAAAATAAAAGCCGTAGTTGTCTCCGAGGATATTCTTTCCGGTATCGCGTTAAAACTTGAAATAGATAAAATGCTGCTGCTTGGCAAGGGAGAGGAAATGTCCGGGGGCAGGACAAAAAAGGCGATTCTTGCCGACGCGATGGAAGCGTTGATAGGGGCTCTGTACCTTGATTCAGGCTATAAATCGGCCTTTGATTTTGTCAGCGATTGCATCCAGCCTGAAATAGACAAAGTTACCGGTACCAATTACCACAAAGATTATAAGTCTATTTTGCAGGAATACTGCCAGAGGGAATACCACAATTACCCTGAATACGTTATTGTGAAACGCACCGGCCCCGAACATGACCGCACGTTCTGGATGGAAGTGCGTATAAATGAAAAAGTTTACGGCGCGGGAACCGGCCGTAACAAAAAAAGCGCGGAGCAGGAAGCGGCGAAAATGGCGTGTGAAACTCTGATAAAAGAGGTGTCAGATACTCAATAGTGACTCGTCTGACACCGATGCTATTACATTCAGCTTATTAATAGAATGTGAATTTTCCATTATTATCAGCTGAAGCACGAACTGTGTTAGGAGTGTAGTAAATTGTTATTTTATCTACCTTTGAAGTTGCTGTCTTTTTTGATTTTGCGGGAACATCGAATTTATTGGGGTGAAGATCACTGCAAGTTATACTTATTTTATAATTTGTCGTATTTTCAAATGTCCAGGTGTATGGGTAAACAAACTGTCCAGATCGCAGCCTGCCATTAAAAGTCCGACTACCGCTAAAAGAGCGATAATCCCAAGAATCTTTAGTTTGTTTTTCATAATGAAAAATCTCCTTTTAATGATTAGGCAAATTTGCTAATCAATTAGGTTGAACCGCTCACAAGAACGGTGTTCTACGTTTTTTAACGTATTAGGTATTTTATTATATTTATGGGTTTTTGTCAATTTATATTTTTCGAAAGATTCTCACAAAGACCAAAATGGGAAACTTCGACCTTAGCGCCTTTGCGAGAAAAAATTTGAGAATAATGTTTTACAAACGAGGATCAACAGTTTCATTTTCCAGAGCCAATACCGCAAAGACACATTCGTGGACGCGATAGAATGGTTCATTATTCACAAAACGTTCCAGAGATTCCATGCCTAGCGCAAATTCTTCAAGGGCAAGTTCCTGTTTTCTGCGCAGAGAGCGTTTTCGCAGCCGGTCCAAGTGCGCGGTTGTTGTGTAATCGGGACCGTAGATGATGCGCAGGTACTCGCGTCCGCGGCACTTTACCGCCGGCTGCAAAAGTGCGTTTTTATCACGGGCGATGAAGTCTAAAGGTTTAACTACCATGCCCTCACCGCCTGAGTTGGTAAGGGTGAGCCACAAGTCAATGGCGGTTGCAACGGAGGCGTCATCGTTCAAGTCGGCCGTTAGGTGATTGGTAGCGATAAAGATTGGATCATTTCGTGAGGTGATATAGTCGCGGATTACGGCCAAATGGCGCAGGTGGTTTTCGTTATGCCAGACCTTGCCTTCGGTAGCGAGAATGTGAAAGGGAGCGATGCGGTAGTCGTCAACTGAAGAGACTGGCCGGCAGTAACGGCGGTAAGCCTCGGTATAGCGTTCAAGGCATTTAAGGCGGTTCTGATAATCTTCCAATACTGTTGTAAGGTTCATATCGGCGGGAGTACCCGATTCAAGCGTTATATCGGAAATGCCGCTGCCGTTATACGACATTTTTGCCGCCGCGAGCGCCGAGACGGCTTTGGCAAGGCCGCCTCTCCCCGCCGTGCCTGTTGGCGCGTATTGTTCAAGAATCAGGGCGCGGGCTTTGGCCGACCAGGGCATAAGTTCGGTGTCCAAACATACCCAGTTTGTAGAAAATGCGTCCCAAAAACCGGAATTGTTCAAAGCGGTTCGTAATCTGTTTAGAATCGCCTGCTCATGGGCTTTTTCAGCGCCCGCGAAAAAGTGACGGCCTGTGCGCGTGTAAATAATTCCCGGAGCGTCTTCCGTCAGCGAATCACAGTCAATACCGAAGCGTGTTTTTGCGGTCCTGCTGTTTTTGCAGAGAACGATTACGGCGCGGGAGCCCATGTGTTTTTCTTCGCAGATGATTTTTGAAACACCGTGTTTTTTGTAATAGCCGAAAGCCTCCGGCGGATATTCCAAAAAAGAGTCAAGTTTGCTGGTTCCGCTTGGAGACATGGTAGGCGGCAGGTAGATTAGCCAGCGGGGATTTGCGGAAAATCTGCTCATGATTTCCAGAGTAAGGGAACTTGCCTCTTCGCTTATGGCGACCTCGCGGTACATTCGGGTACTGACGCGCCGTTTTCCCATAACATCGGCGATATCGGGTTCATTGCAGCCGTTAGCTGTAATGACGGCATTGTAGTTCAGAGGTTTGACGGGGGCGTAGTATTCCCGTTTTGCGGGCACTTCAATCAATTCGCCTTCAGGGTAACGATAGGCGCTTAAGTTTCCGCCAAAGACGCAGCCTGTATCAATGCAGATTGTATTGTTAAGACTCCGGGCTTCCGCGGAGGGGATATGGCCGTAAACAACCAGCGCCTTGCCGCGGTATTCTTCAGCCCAGTTGAGCCTGACAGGAAGGCCGAACTCGTCAGTTTCACCGGTAGTGTCCCCATACAGGCAGAAACCGCGGACTCTGCCGGAACTGCGGCCCTGGAATTTTTCACAGAGGCCGGCATGGGATACAACAAGTTTGCCCTGATCCAGCACATAATGACTGACCAATCCGTCAAGGAATTGTATTGTCTTATCAATAAACCATTGAGGTTCCTGTTCCAATTCTTTTATGGTGAGATCCAAACCGTGAGTCAGCTTGACATCGTTTCCCCGCAGCTTGCGGAGCAATTTTACGTCGTGATTGCCGGGAACGCACAGAGCCGCGCCGGATTCTACCATGTTCATTACTAAATGCAATACGGCGGCATTTGCAGGCCCCCGGTCACATAAATCGCCGAGAAAAATTGCCCGTCTGCCTGAAGGCGGCCCAGCGGTGTGGGATTCTCTATCCACCACGTACTTAAGTTTTTCAAGCAGTTCCGTAAGTTCATCGTAACATCCGTGAATGTCGCCGATTATGTCAAATGGGCCGTTCTCATCGCGTTTGTCATTCCACAGTTTAGTCCTGACTATTTCCACGGAATTTACTTCTTCCTGACCGCGTAAAATATGCACATAACGGAAGCCTTCTTTTTGCAGATTACGCAAACTTCGCGCTAAATCGCGGACGTGTTTTCTGACAACGTTAGGAGCGACATTGCGATCAGCTCTTGTGCGGTTTCGTTCAATGCACAAATCTTCCGGCATATCAAAAACAACGGCGGCCGGAAGCACGTCATGGGAGCGGGCAATATCAATTATTTTTTTTCGGGCAAATTGCTGGACGCTGGTCGCGTCAATGACCGTGAGTCTGCCTGCATCAAGCCGTTTGTTTGCGATGTAGTAAAGACTGTCAAACGCCGCTTCAGTGGCGCTCTGATCGCTTTCATCGTCGGATACAAGACCTCTGAAATAATCCGAGCTGAGTACTTCAGTGGCCTTAAAATGTTTTTTCGCGAAACTTGATTTGCCGCTGCCCGACGCTCCCACCAGCGCGACAAGGCACAGTTCGGGGATTTCAATTTTCATATAACGCTCTCCGCCGCATCGGGTATTGATTTTTTAGGCGCGTTTTTTCTGAAAACCGCCATTTGAGTCGGCGTGTTTTGATTTTCGTCCTTATCGCCGATGTCTTCGTAGCGAACCGAGTAATTATTACGGGCGGCGGCGGAATCGGCCCATGCATGGAATTGAACGCGGTTCCATTCAAAGCGATGGTCGCTGTGGCGAAATTGATTTTCCCTAATACCCGTGTAATTCACGTTATAGCCAAAGTTTGGCGTGGTGATGATAATTGTCTCGGGAGCCGCGTCGGCAAAAATAACCGCCTCAAGAGAGGGAAGGCGGTTTTCATCCAGATGTTCAATCACTTCCACTATTAAGAGGGCATCGTAGTTTTTAAATCTTTTGTCCCTGTAACAAAGCGAACTTTGAAACAGCGTTACGCGCTCTTTACCTTCTTTCGCCATGCGGTCAAGTTTAAGATTATCGGCCGCCCTGCTCAAAACAACGGCGGATACGTCAGTTCCCGCTATGGCGGTAAAATTTTTTTCCTTCATCAGAAGCTGCAGCAAACGGCCTTCGCCGCACCCCATGTCCAGTACTGATCTTGCGCCGCTGTTTTTCAATTCGCTCAATACGGCAGACAAACGCTGATCATTGAGGCGCGGTATCTTTACCGATATAACGGATTCCGCTTCTGACTCATCTTCCGTTACGGGACTTTCCGCGCCGCCTTCGCCGTTATCAAGACGGTTAAGGGCCTGCCTTGTGAAATGTCCCAGCTTTGTAAAATAACGTCTTGTAATAAAATTTTTTTCAGGGTGGTTTTCCAGCCAGCCTGAACCGTGGGCAAGGAGTTTGTCAACTTCTTCGTTATTTATCCAGTAATGCTTACGGTAATCAAAGACCGGAATCAATACGTAGATATGCCGAAGAAGATCCTGCAATCGAATTTTTCCGCTAATAGTCAAATTCACATAACAACCGTCACCCCATTCCGGAAAACGCTCGTCTAAAAGGCCGCTTTCCCATTTAACTTCGTAACCCAGCGGCGCAAAAACCTTTTCAATCATACCGGTATTACCGCGGCAGGGCAGCATGACAAGAGTTGCGGAAAGCTCCAGTGGGCTGTCCGCCAGAGCCTGATTTTTTTCACAGCGGCCGGACATGGCGGTTCCGTAAACGCGAGAAATTGCCGTGCTCATAAATGAAGATGAAACGTAAGGCCTGTCGTTTACATAATCAAACAAACCGCCTCCTGCAGAACCTTGCTTTCCGCGGGCGAGGTCTAACGGGTCCATGTCTAACAATAGAGCGGCGGTACAGCGGTTCGCGCTTACCTCAGGATAAAAAACATGCACTTTGCCAAAGTTGAATTCGGCGGTTTGAGGACGCGACGGATTTTTATGGAGCAGATAGCCAAGATTGGCGGCGTTCTCTCCTGTGTATGTTATTGTTAAAAGCATAGGTTATTAGTATTGTCCGCTTTTTGCAGTACATTTGCAAGATGAAAAATTAAAAAAGAAACCAATTTGCATTATTGGAATATTTATCAATAATGGGCATTAAATATTGAAGTAAAAATTGCTTTTATATTATTCTTCAATTATTTTTAATCGGATATGCCTTTATTAAATCCAATTTTATATTTTGTTTTTCTGCCATTGTTTCAAATAAATTTACTGCGATTTTAGCTTTTCTTTTATATTCCATTTATTTTCTCCAGAAGCAATTTTATTATTTAATTGTCTATAATTTATTTCTTATTGTCAAGTATTATATAATGTTTTCCCAAATATTTCAAATATTACGCATAACGTTCCAGTGGTAAGTAGCCGCTTTAGCGACATACAGTTACAGACCTGTTATGCGCAGTTGCTATTGCTTTATAATATTCTTTTTCTAAATCCTTCATAATTTTCAATATGGCTCCAATCATTTATTTCAACTCCAATTATCTTACCAATTTTATTTGCTATATTATTTGCCATATCATAATTTTTAAAAACATATATTTCATACGCATTTAATTCATTATCATAAATATCAATCTGGTAGGAATATATTTTATTACCTTCATCTCCTATTACCATCTTTTCAATTATTACGATATTTTTAATATTTTTAAATTCTACAATTATTTTTCTTTTAAATTTCCATTTACCATCTAAATAATATATTTTTCTATCTATAATATCTATATAATAATCACAATTACCAGAGAATAAATAATTAATTATATATAATCCAAAAATACAGATTACACATATTGTTAATATTATTTTACCAGAACCATTTTGTAATAAATAATTAAATAAACCAAAATTTACTTCTAAAATAAATGATCCCATATGGAATTCATTTTTATTATTATCATATGTAAATATTATTATACATAATATTACCATTATAGACATTAGAATAATTGTAAAAAGACTTACAATAAACCTGTTTTTTATGTGTTTTTTAATATATATTTTATTTCCTTCTTTCTCTAAAATCATATTCTTCCCTAATAATTATACTATAATATAATTTCAATTAATGTCAATAGCAATTGCGCATAACAATCAATAAGTGCAGTTTGTCCATATTTTATTTTTATATTTTAAATATTTCTTTTACATACTACTTGCAATTAAAAAAACAATCAAAATCATAATAGGAGTTAATATACTCGAAAATCCTATTAAAAATTTATTTATTTTATATCTTTCCTGCAATAAATAAACTATCCATAGAGGAAATCCTATAATAATACTTAAGCTCCTTAATATTTCATTTTGTAATTCATAAAAAGGCTCCATACACATTTTAATTATACGTATAAATTCCTCAACAGATAGTATCATTGGAAATACTAAATAACCTAAAAAAGATATTTTAAATATAATCTTACTATTATTTATTTCATAAATAAATAATATAATTCCCAATAGACCTTTTACCCAAAACCATGTAAAAGCATAACTATTTATCTTCCAGAAATAAACATAATTTGCCCATGTAATAATAAAAAATATAGTTATTATTATTTCAATAAGCAACAAAATTAGAACGAATATCTTTTTATTCATAAATAATTTAGAGCTTCATGGACTCCATTTTTTAGTTACCATTGCAATTATTCCCACTAGAAATGAAAAAACCATAATATTTGGTATAACGATTCCTATTATATGGTTAACTGGGAAACCCGACGATAATTTCATTCCTTTTATCTCTTTATCAATAACAGGAAAAACATGTTCATCATCAAGACTATACAATATTCTCAATATTATTATTAATTTAACATAAGCCCGATAAATAATTATACACATTAATGCTGTAACTAATCCTCCAATACATAAAATAATTAGTTTATTCTTATAATCATTTACTATAAAAAATCCATTAACAAATAATGAATAAATAATCAATAAGTAATTAAACCTGTTTTGGAAAAGTGTTTCCATAAATTCTCTTTCTTGATAAAATGTCCAAACCATATTTTGAGTCTGATATTTATATGCATTTTTTATTTCATCTTCTGTCAATATTTTGAATCTTTTCTTTTCTGCCCTTCTTGCAACTATATTCTTTTCCATATCCTTTACTCCTTATTACTATTTTAACAGAAAAATAATTTTTGTCAATAGTTATTTAATACATTTCAGGCATATTGCGCCTAACGTTTCGGTTGTATATAACGGTTTTTTGCGCCCGATGAAAGAAACCCGTAGGGTTTCACGGGCGTAAAAACTGTGGCGGAGAAGAACAGCACAAAGGGCGCAAGCCCGACTGTGTTTTTTCGTAGCCCGAGCCGCCGTAAGGCGGCGAAGCATATACCTACCTGTTATGCGACGTTTGACTTGATTTTATTTATTCCCGCTATTTTGCTTATTATTTCCTCTCTATATTTTATTAATAAATACGATACTATCATTTTTATTATTATTCCAATTATTTCAACAATTTCTTTTATTGTATAATTTTTTAAATACTTTTTATCAATGAATCTAGTTTTACTTATTACAAAATTAGATAAATAGGAAAATAATTTTGGAATAGTATCTATAATAAGAAATATTCCTATAAGGATAATGCCTACAGATAAAGCATTATTAAAATCTAATGTTATATTTATATTTTCAATTAGACTATTTCCAACAATTTTTTCAGAAATTAGTTCACTTTTTACCCATAATGTTATAATAATAATTATGTATATACACCATATTATAATAAAAGGCAAATACATTTTTAATATTTCCAATTTTCTAATTTCATGCACAAGCGTTTGGTTATATTTATTCCAACCAATAAAATTTGTTATTGATGCTGAGAAAATATTAATGAACTCGAAAAGCGTAAAAAATAAAAACACTCTTATTGATAATTTTAATACTGTTTTCATAAAATACTCCTTATATTAAATTATAAAACATTTGATATATTTATACAATATATTCCCAACAAATGTCAAGTCAAATGTCGCATAACGTTCCAGCGATTTTATGAAGGCGGGGGATCGCTAACGTTCACATAGGTGATGCACTTGAAAATTTACACAAAACTGTCTGCAGGCACACACCCCCGCTTTCATAAAACCACCCGTTATGTGCCGTTAGTAGTAATCTACTCTATCTATTAGTTTTTTTCCTCGCCATTTAGTATTTGGTTTGTCAAGATATACTGATCCGTATGTTTCATATGCTTCTATATTAAAACCAACATCTTCAATAAATATTTTCTTTAAGAAGTTTATAGTTTCTGGTAATTTTTTATCCCAGTAATTATAATCAAAATCTTTTTGAACTTTGATATTATTCAAAAGGTTGAAATATCTGTCTTTGGCTGTTGGATGACTTTGATAACCAATAGGTGGAAAGATAGAATGTTCAACTTCTTCATAAATATCAATACAAGCGAAGTAAAGTAATGCCGCTTCAAAAATTAACATTTTTTCTTGAATATTATATTTTGGTAAATTTATTGAAGCTACGTCTGCATCAAATTCGTCTTTTTGTGAATTGTTGTAAACATCTAAAAAATTGTAGTCATTTTGAGATTTAAAAATTGCTTTTAAGATTGGTGTTTTTCGGGTGTTTGTAGCTTTTAAATGACCTAATAGAAAGTGAGAATATTCGTGTCCAGCAATAAATTGCATTTGAAATGGGATAAAGTGGTACATTTTCTTTTGAATGTCAGATGGTATTATTCCTCTTGGGTCCATCAAAAAATCAAGCGACTCTGTTTGCAACATTACTCGTAAAGCAATTCTAATAGCGTTTAATTGCACATTCGGCGGCACTTTTTTGCCAAAATTCAAAAGTCCAAGATTCATAAATTCAAAAAAGTATCTTAAAGAATCACTTATAGTAGTTAATATTCCGTATTCAGTTTGAAAAATTAAGCCATTGGGGTCATTAGAAAATATATTTCCAAAAGTCACTTCATTACATTTCTTTTTTAAGTCATTAGATAATTGATTTTTAAAATGTATGTAATGATAACTGTTAAACGAATTCTCCAATGACCAATTTTTTCCTTTTAATAGTGCTTTATTCCGATAAACTCTGAATAATCTCATGTGGTCAACAATTGTATCCGCCCTTAATTTTAGCAAGTAATCTTTAGCGTTACATACATTGAAAATTCTTTCAATTTCTGCTTCACTACAAATAGATAGATAAAAAACCTTTTGATATTCTATTGGTATATCTGTCATTTTGTTGTCTTATTTATTGGCACATAACGTTCCGGCTGTTTGCGAAGTTGGCGGGTATAAAGAGGCTTTGCGAAACAAAGACCGCCGCTGCCAATTAGCCGGAATGAGGATAGGATGATCAAATATCCAGCTGTCTCTATTTTGTATTAAAGTCTTAAGAAACATTAATATATCACCACCGGTAATAAATATTATTCCCAAAAACAATAAAAATGGATTTCCAATAATTATTGAAATTATTGTCGGTATTATCCCTATAACTATTAATGGCATCATAATAACAATAATACCAAAAACATTTGCGCAAACTATATTTACAATAATTTCTTCCTTGATATAATTTTCTTCTAAGAAATCTTCGTTTTCCATATTTATCCTTCTGTGTTATTTTATATAATATATCCATTTTTGTCAATAAATCTTAGGGCAAATTGAACATAACGTTCCGGCGGTATATAACGTTTTTTGCGTCCGATTAGTAAAAACGTGCAGCATTTTTACGGGCGCAAAAGAATGTGGCGGAGTAAAACGCCACAAAGGGGCGCAAGCCCGACTGCGTTTTATCGTAGCCCGAGCCGCCATAAGGCGGCGTACAGTTACTGACCTGTTAAGTGCTGGTTGCACATTACTAATAAATATTATGAAGTATAAAATATTGTTGCAAATGATTTTAATAAACCATTATTATCAAATTCTAAATAACAATGATTAAATCCCCATTTCTCTTCATCCCATGTTACATATCTAATTGTTTTATTTTCAAAATTAACTGCTTTTATATCTTGTTCATCTCCTTCATTGTTTCTTACTAAAATTAAATCTTCAAATTTTATTGATTGTAATAAATCATTAAATAACTTTAAATAATTATTATCGTTAATATTAATTTCAAAAGAAAATATTCTATAATTTGGCATGGAATAAAATTTAGAAAATGATAATTTGATATTTTCATTCTCATAATGATACCAATAATCATCAAAATCCGGACGATATCTGTTTTTTCTAACTTCAATATTAAGTTTAGATTTATCAGTAATATTAAATTTTTTTAATAATTCCTCTAAAGTATCATAATATATTTTTAATTCTGAATTTTCATAAAGATAATCACTTGCTATAACTTCTCTTATCATAATAATTTTTTCCCGTTCTTCATAAATTAATTCCATTTTATTATCAATTTTATTGTCATCTGCAATTGAGTTAATACTTTCATTCATAATTTTAATATCATTTGTAGTTTTAATATTATTATCCTTTTTTACACAGTTAATTAAAATAATAACAATAATCAAAATCCAAAATATCTTTTTCATTTTATCTCCTATTTATTTGATTATATAACTTAATTATAAATATTGTCAATATTTATAATTATTTAAATCCATTTATGCAACTTGCACTTAACGTTCTTCATATGAAACTTTTAGCTTCTTAATTTTTATTAAACAAATCTTTATTTAATATAAACACCGTCTTTGTCGCATTAAGCTGCCAAGTGTGTCGCTTTTATCCTCGAATTTACATATTAACGGACCAAAATAGTCGGTTAATACTCAAAATTCGTTTTATATAAGATACTGTTAAATGTGATTGGCGATAATATCAAACGTTAATATGCCGATTTTTATGCGGACTATTCTTTATTTCTATCCTTAACAATCTTCCCCGCTATCTCCAACAACTTTTCACGCGTATTCTGCGAAGGATCGTCAAGCACTGTTTCCAGGAGTTCTTTTAAAATTATTCCCATTGTTTTTCCGCTCTCAATGCCAATGGTCATTAAATCATTTCCCGATACGGCAAGGTCTTTCAAAGTAAATGCATGTTTCTGTGCCATAACTTTTTCTACTCTGTCGGCAAGAGCGGTCAGGTTCATAGGTTCGGTTTCTTTTCCCGCTAGGGCAAAAGCATCGGCGCGGCGCAAACGGTAAAGGTCTTCAAGAGCGCCTTCGCCAACACGCGCGATGAAACGGCGGACGGCGGCGTCTGTCCAATCTTCAGTATAATGAAACATGTGCTCTTTTACCAAATGGCATACGCTGTCAATTACTTCGGTTGAATAGCGCAGCCGCCTGAGGATTTTATGGCACATAGAAGCGCCAATTTCCTCGTGACGGTAGAAAGTCCAAACGCCGCTTTCGTCCATTTTGCGTACTGACGGCTTGCCGATGTCGTGTAACAAGGCTGCAAGACGCGCTTCATGTGAATAGTTTTTTGCGGCGGCATAATCGCAGGCAAGAAGCGAATGATCTAAAACGTCAAACTTATGAAAGCCTTTTTGTTCAACGCCGCGGCAAACGGCAAGCTCTTTTAAAAAAAGTTCCAAAAGACCGGTTTTTTCCATTAATAGAAAGGCGCGGGAGGGAACGGGGGAGGCGAGTATTTTATCAATTTCATCCCTCACGCGCTCCCATGAAACTTTCGCGCTTACCTTTAACGCGCCGGGAATTGCGTCAATGGTGGTTTTATCGATCTCAAAGCCGAGCTGCGCGGAAAAGCGGACGGCGCGTAACGGACGCAAACCGTCTTCGTTGAATCTTTCGCCTGCGTTCCCCACACAACGGATTATTCCCGCTTTAATATCATCCGCCCCGTTAAACGGATCTACTGTTTCTCCGTCCGGCAGGCGCAGTGCAATGGCGTTCATCGTAAAATCGCGCCTTGAAAGGTCTTCTTTAATGTCTGTTGAAAACTTAACTTTATCCGGCCTGCGCCCGTCCGAATAATCTGATTCAGTCCTAAAGGTGGTAACTTCCGCGCTGTGCTTTTTGTACAGGACGGTAACAGTCCCATGTTTAATGCCCGTAGGTATAACCTTCCCCCCCGCGCGCCTGATAAGGTTGGTTACTTCTTCCGGCAGCGCGTCCGTAGCCAAATCCCAATCGTGTATATCTTTCCCTCTTATCATATCCCTCACCGCGCCGCCCACAAGGTACACCTGTTTCCCGTTGTTATTAAAAGCCGCGGCAATTTCTTTCAGTATAGGATGAATGGTCTTTATCAATTGATTTTCTCTTAATTATATGTATAATATTTATTTAACTCTCATATTATACCACAAAGTAAAAGAAATGTCAGAATTGAGACATCAGCTAATCTGAGACAACTTGGTGGTTTTTTGGAGGTAATTTGCTGGGAATAATTTTTACAGGCGGACAGGGACCAAAAGCGCAGGTTGTAAAGGGCTTGCTGAATAACGAAGCAAAAGACGCGATGTTTATCGCCGCCGATTCCGGTTTTCAGGCGGCCTTAAGCGCCGGTGTAAAGCCTGATTGGATTATCGGCGATATGGACTCTATTGAAGACCAATCGCGTCTTTCAACCTGGCCGCCGGAGCGTGTTATCCGCCATCAACAAGACAAGGATTTTACCGATACGGAACTGGCTCTCTCTCTTGCCGTGGAAAAAGGCTGTGAAGATATTTGGCTGGTAGGCGGCGGCGGCGGCAGGATAGACCATCTCTTTGCCATTCGTTCTCTTTTTGAAAGAGAACTTTTTCCGTCCCGCTGGATTACTGACGCGGAAAACATCTTCTGCATTGACGCGGACACAACGCATAACGAACTCTCCTTCCGCCTTGCCGTAAACACTCATGTTTCAGTGTTTCCGCTTTCATCAGGCCCGTGGGAAGCGGCAAGCAAAGGTCTTAAATGGCCGCTTACAGGCCTTCCCTGGGATCGCGGTTTTTTCGGCTTAAGCAACGTCGCGGTAGAAGGTGATTTTTCTGTAACGGCGGTAGCAGGGCGTTTTATGGTTATAACGCCTTTAGAGGAGAGATGAAATACGAAGAAGTTCACACAAAGATCACGAAGGAAAGATCAGAGGTTGTTGTCCGAAGGCTATATATGGGCTACACGATATGATAACGGACAAAAATCCCTTATTCCTCTTTGTGTTCTTTGTGATAAATCTTACGATATTATTTGGAGGAAAATGTGTCAGCAACATTAATGGACGGAAAGACGCTTGGGCAAAAAATACGCGAGAGCGTTAAAATAAGAGCCGCGGCGTTACGCGCAAAGGGAATTACGCCCTGTCTTGCGGTAGTGCTTGTAGGCGAAGACCCGGCAAGCCTTTCCTATGTAAAGTCTAAGGAAAAAGCGTTAGCTGAGGCAGGTATGGAAAGCTGCGACATCAGACTGCCGCAAATCACAAGCGAGGCGGAGCTTCTTTCCCTGATAACTAATCTTAACAAAGACAAAAAAATACACGGCATTCTTGTTCAGTCTCCTGTGCCAAAACACATTGACGAGGAAAAGGTAAATGCGGCCGTCGCCCCGGAAAAAGACGTTGATTGCTTTCATCCTGTTTCGGTTGGGAACATGGTGCTGGACAGACCCGGATTCTTGCCGTGTACGCCGCACGGCGTTCTTGTTTTTTTAAAAGAGTACGACATTCCCGTAACAGGAGCGAATGTCGTAGTGGTGGGAAGATCAAACATTGTCGGGAAACCGCTTGCAAATCTTTTAATTCGCAGAGAATATAACGCGACCGTAACCGTCTGCCACACGGGAACTAAAGACCTTTCACGCCATACTTTGCAAGCGGACATTTTGATAGCGGCGGCGGGAAAAGCGGGATTTATTAAACCCGAGATGGTAAAAGAAGGAGTGACGGTGATAGATGTGGGAATAAACCGCGTCCCCGATTCATCCGCCGCAAAAGGCTACCGCGTCTGCGGCGACGTTGATCCCGCCGTAGCTGAAAAAGCCGCGTTTTTTACGCCGGTGCCGGGCGGCGTGGGACTGATGACCGTCGCAATGCTTTTACAAAATGTTGTAGAAGCGGCGGAAAGGAGCATATAAGAAAAAGAAATACTTCTTCCTGCCCGTTTTTTATAAATTTATGTTATAATTATAATATAGGGTATATTAGGAGAGTATATGCTTCGGGATTTTGTAATTAACATATTCTCGTCAGGCAAATCGCTTACCTTTGAAAAATATAAAGAAGAAAGAATACAAGAACACGGTATTTCGGATTATTTGCTTAAATATTTTTTAATGAATTTTTTTCATATTTTCGGCTGCATAATTTTAATAATATTTTTTTTTATAAATATATCCAGAGATTCGCGCTTTGACGCTATTGCCTGTTTGGTTTTGGCCTTTATATCAATTATTGATATAATAATTTCCCGGTCAAAAGCACCGCAAATTGTTCCCGCCGCTATTTGTATGATTTCTTTCGGCTTATTCTGCGTTCTACTCATCTGGAACGGAGCCAGCGAAGGATCAAACTTTTTCATTATTTTTGTTTATCCCATACTGACAATAATACTGCTTGGCATAACAAGAGGAATAATATTATCGATAGTCTTGTTTGTTATTGTAATCGTCGAATTCCTTGTTCCCGGAGCTTCTCACTTTTCGTATCCTCTTGACGTATCAGTGCGTATGATTGTGGTTTATATTTTGATTTTTGGAGCCACATTGGTTTTTGAGACAAGCAGAAAAAACAAAGATAAATTTAATAAAAGACTTATGGAAAAAATCAACGGAATGAATGAAAACTTACAAAATCTTGTCGAGGAGAGAACTCAAAAAATTGTTAAATTGCAGAATTCAATTTTAAAAACTATGTCTAATCTGGTAGAATACAGGGATTTTGTTACGGGAGAACATGTTGAAAGAACGCAATACGGCGTAAATCTTTTATTGGAAGAAATAAAAAGACGTAAAATTTTCGAGGAAAAAATAAAAGATTGGGATACTAACTTGATATTACAGTCAGTGCAATTACATGATGTCGGTAAGATAGCAATCAGCGATCTTATATTAAACAAACCGAGTAAATTAACGGAAGAAGAATATGAAAAAATGAAAGAACACGCGCTTTATGGATTTAAAATAATAGAACGAATTGAAGCGGACTCGGGAGAAAGCGAACTTTTAAATCACGCGAAATTATTTGCGTTAACTCATCATGAGAAATGGGACGGAACCGGATATCCCAATGGTTTATATGGTAATAAAATTCCTTTACAGGGCAGAATAATGGCCATAGCCGATGTTTATGACGCTTTGGTTTCTGAACGGCCATATAAAAAAGCGTTCTCCCGTGAAGAAGCTTTTAAAATAATAATTAACGGAAAAGGGACTCAATTTGATCCTCTGTTAATTGATTTGTTTGTAGAAATATTTAATAAATTATAAGCGATGATTTACCGGTAGAATATTCCATTTTAATAGTATATACTGTCAATATGAATGATTTTGAAATTGAAAGAAAAGACGAAATTCCGTCAACGTCAAGTTTGTCCAAACTTGGGATTTCCGCTATTGGTTACGCAGCCGGCGGAATTTTTCTCTTCCTCCTGAATATCTTTGCCCGTTTCAAGGTATTTGGGCTTATCATCGGAGGAATTGTCTGCCTTGTCGGCATCGGCTCTCTTATGTCAAAAGATCCTGCGGATAGAAAAGCCGGTTTCTTAATTACAGCGGCAGGCGCGCTGACAATACTCTCTAAAGCCAGAATACCTTTTTTAACCGCCATTTCCGGCACCCTTCTGAGCATCGGCGCAATCGGTCTTCTTGCCCTTGGCATTGTAAACGGGATTAAATTTTTCATCGGATTAAAGAAGCGCTCTTAAATTGAATTATTTTTTTGAAACTTACGGATGTCAAATGAACAGCGCCGAGTCGGCGGCGTTGGCCCTTGTCTGTAAAGAACACGGATGGACGCAGGCGGCTGACAGCGAAAGCGCCGATCTTGTTCTGCTCAACACATGCTCCGTTAGGTTGACGGCGGAAAAACGCGCTCTTGGGCGTATCGCCCATTACGCCGGGCTAAAAAAAAAACACAGCCGGCGTTTTACGCTGGTCATCGCCGGCTGTATGGCGCAAAGGTTAGGTGAAACGCTAAAAGAAAAATATCCGCAGGTTGATTATGTTATGGGTACGTCGGCACGTTCGCTTTTTCCCGTGATTCTTGAAGCCGTCGAAAACGGCGTAAAAGCCGAGATTGACCTCAATGAAAAACCTGTTTTCTCTTTTTCCAATTCCCACTTTGAAGAAGGGCAATTCCGCAGTTTTGTTCCAATCATGCACGGCTGTAATAATTTTTGCTCCTATTGCATTGTTCCGTATGTGCGCGGCAGGGAAGTTTCCCGCGACCCGCAAAATATCGCGCGGGAAATCCGTCTTGTTGGGGAGAGGGGAGTGCGAGAAATTACCCTTCTGGGACAGAACGTAAACAATTACCGTTGGGAAGACATCGACTTTGCGGCCCTGTTAAAATTGGCCGCCGCCGAGGCTGAAAAAAGCGGTGTCAAATGGATACGTTTTCTCTCCGCTAATCCGGGAAATTTTTCCCGCGATACAATAGAAGTTTTAGCTTCCAATAGGGCTTTCTGCCGCCATCTGCATCTGCCCGTCCAGCATGGTTCAGACGGCGTATTAAAAGCGATGAACCGCGGCTATACGGCGCAGAGTTTTCTGGAACTGGTCAGGGAAATCCGCGCCGCGATGCCCGGGATCACCCTATCCACGGATATTCTTGTCGGTTTTCCGGGCGAGACCGAGGACGATGTAAAACAAACACTCTATTTAATGGAAGAAATTAAGTTTCTTTACTCGTATATGTACCATTTTAACCCTCGCGAAGGTACAAAAGCCTTTGACCTTCCCGACAGAATAGGCGAAGATGTCAAAAAAGAGAGGCTTGCGAGGGTGATTGCCCTGCAAAAAAAGCACACCGCCCAACTTTTAAAGGACAGAATTGGCAGTACTGAAACTGTTTTAGTAGAGGGGATCTCCAGAAAAAATGCCGATGAATTAATAACGAGGACAGAAAAAGACGAAATGGCGGCTGTTCCCGGCCCCATGTCGATGATAGGCGCTTTTGGCAAGCTTGTCCTGTCCGGTTTAAAGGGAAATACATTTCGAGCGAAGGAGATAGTACCATGCCCTGGAGATTAATTTTATTTATCGTTGTTTTTGCCGTCTTTTTAGGATTTGTAACGCTTAACCTGGATAACCGATGCAATATAAATTTTGGTTTTGCTAAATTTGAAGGTGTCCCGATATTTCTTACCGTTTTTATTACTTTTTCCCTGGGGCTTTTATGCGCCACACCTTTGGTTTTGCACTTAAGAAAGAAAAGAAGAGAAAAGCTGCAAAGAGACATTAATCAGCTTGATGACTACCCTCCTGACAATTTTGAAGATGATGAAAAAATTAATACTGACGCGGAGTCGGCAAGGGAAAGATTTTTCTTAAAAAAGCGCAGCGGCAAAAAATGAAAAAATTCATTTTCCTTGTTTTGATGATAACCGCGGTCTGCGCGTTTGGACAGCGGACAGTCTTTGCGCAGACCGGCGTCTCTCTGGAAGTTGAGATAAAAACCATTGAAGCCGCTTTGCTAAAACAGGGAATTTCCGCCGTGGAGAGGCACGACGCTCTTGTCAGTCTTGCGCGTCTTCGCCAGCTTTCAGGAGACATTGAAGGCGCGGCAAGAAACTGGTTTGAAGCCGCCGCCGCGATTCCCGGCAATGTAGACGACGACGCGTTATTATCGTGCGCTTACTGTCTTGCCGCAATGGGCGAATGGGACAGGGCAATCACCGCTCTTGAGCCGTTATTGATAAAATCGCAGCGCGCCCGTTTCTTAAATACCGTTGTTAACGCAATTAAAACAGGCGATTTATCATCGCTTGGCTCTCTCGCCGATAATCCCGAATATTCGGGGTTAAAAGTTGAAATTTTATTTGTACTATGGAAACTAACGCAAGGCAACTCATCAGAAAGATGGCGCCAGCGTCTTGTAAATGAAGAATTTAATCAAACGCCCGAAGGCATCCTTGCCGCCGGCAAACCTTCCGCGATTATAAAACCAAGTCCTTTCTGGCTGTTTGCAGGCGGTCTTGACTCCCTCCCCGTTCTTGCAAGCGAAAAACCAAATGTGACAACTGCCGCGCAAGCGGCTCCCCCTTCTCAAACAAGCGTTTCCCAATCATCCGCGTCTCAGACTGCTGTTTCACAAATTGTCAAATTGCAAACAGGCATCTTCGGCCGCGAGGCCAACGCGCAGGCTCAGGCGGCAAAACTCAGGCAAGCCGGTTTCTTTCCGTCAATAGAACAGCGCATTGTTAATGGCAATGAGATGTGGGCGGTTATCGTATCTGCGGCAACAGACCAAGTGCGCGCTATCAGGGAATTGCGCGAAGCGGGCTTTGATTCGTTTCCGGTTAGATAGAGACAAAGAAATCTACCACATAGGATTGACACTATTTTTATTAATGGTTTATATTAAGCCATTATGGAGGGAAGATATGCAAAGTATGGTAATTGACAGGCAAATATTGCCGGAACCTCTCGTCTCTTTCATTCATTCTGAAAAAATAAGGCTGATTGAGGAAGATGGTAATATAATATTATCCCCGTTGAAAATTAATCCAAATGTAAATGAATTGTTTGGCATGTTTAATGATGGGAAATTATCTTCCGAAGATTTTATTAAAGAAAAAGCGCTTGAAAAGGAAATGGAAAATTGAATGAAACTTTTGTTTTGGATGCCTGTGCATTAATAGCGTTATTGGCAGGAGAATCCGGAGCGGAAAATGTCAGAAAAATAATCCAGGATGCTGTTGATGAGAAAATAACTGTAAAGATAAACCAAATAAATTTACTGGAAGTATATTATAAAATATGTAATGTTTATAATCAGAATGAAGCCAAAAGGACAATGAAAAAAATTAAAGAATTTCCAATAGAAATTATTATAGGACTAAAAGAGGATATATTTAATGAAGCCGGAAGAATAAAATCGAAATATAAAATTCCATTAGGAGATTCAATAGCCGTTGCGGAATGTATTATTGGCAAAGGAATATTGGTAACATCAGATCATCACGATCTTGAAAAAATTGGGAAAAAAGAAAATTTAAAAATAAATTGGTTTAGATAGAAATTACCTGTTTACTCGCCTGAATCACACTAAGATCACAAAGGAACAAAGAACACAAAGAGAGGAAATCAGGGGTTTTTGTTCGTTATCTTATCATGGAGCTTCACGCTTAGCCTTCGGCCCCCCTTTTCCTGTACTGTCGCAGCCTAAAGGCTGCTTGCTTTTATAACAAACAGCGGCTTTTATTGGTGCTACGCTGTGCGGCATTATTCATCTACACGGCTACGCCGTGCGTTCATTTAGCGTCTTTGTGATCTTTGTATCTTTGTGCTCTTTGTGTGAAATCTTTGCGAATAAATGCCTTCGAATAAATGCCTTGCGAATTTATCATAAAAAAAGTATAAATAAAAGAAAAGGAAGTACCCATGAAACAATATACCCAAATGACCCCAGTTGAATTATCCGCGCTTAAAAAAGAACTTGATGAGGCTTTTTTAAAACATAAGGAAAAAGGCAAGAAACTCAACATGACTCGCGGAGTTCCCTCTAATGAACAGTTGGCACTTTGTAATGAGTTGTCAACCTGCCTTTCGGCGTATGATTACAAAACCGAAAACGGAGCCGACTGCCGTAATTACGGCGGAATTGACGGCATCCCCGAAATGAAAAAAATATTTGCCGATCTTTTGGGACTTACGACGGAAGAAGTTATTGTCGGCGGCAACTCTTCGCTTGCCCTGATGTTTGACAATGTCGCGGTAAATATGTCTCACGGCGTAAGGGACGGGCAGCCCTGGCAGAGTCAGGGACAGGTAAAATTTTTGTGTCCCGTTCCCGGTTACGACCGCCATTTTACAATATGCAAATATTTTCATATCGAGATGATACCTGTCGCTATGGGGAATGACGGCCCTGATATGGATGCGGTCGAAGCGGCGGTTAGTTCCGACCCGATGATCAAAGGCATTTGGTGCGTACCCAAGTATTCAAACCCTACCGGCATAGTCTATTCTACCGAGACGGTTAAACGTTCTGCAAAATTAAAACCGGCCGCCGATGATTTCCGTATTTACTGGGACAATGCCTATGCCTTTCATGATCTTGGAAATGCAAAGAGGATGCTTCCGAATATTATCCGCCTGTGCGAAGAAGCCGGGAATCCGAATATGCCGCTTGTGTTCGCGTCCTTTTCAAAAGTCAGTTTTGCCGGCGCGTCCGTAACCTGTATGGCGTCTTCCAAATCCAACTGCGATTACATCCGCCAGCGGCTAATCGCGCAGACTATAGGGCCTGATAAATTAAACCAACTTCGCCATGCCCGTTTCTTCAAAGACGCCCGCGGCGTAATGGCGCACATGGAAAAACACGCGGCAATTCTAAGGCCAAAGTTCAATCTTGTAAAAGAAACCCTGCGCCGCGAATTGGGCGGCCTTGGCATCGCCGAATGGACTGAGCCTGAGGGCGGCTACTTTATAAGTTTTGACGCGCTTAATGGCTGCGCAAAGAGAATTGTCTCTCTCTGCGCGGAGGCAGGCGTCGCTCTGACCCCGGCTGGCGCGACATACCCCAACGGCAACGATCCTCAAGACAGAAACATCCGCATCGCCCCAACTTGCCCCCCCCTTGAAGAACTTGGTCAGGCGCTGGAAATATTCTGTACCGCCGTCAAACTTGCGGCTGTGGAAAAACTCATAACAGTGAACAGTGAACAGTGAACAGTGAATAGTGAATAGTGAATAGTGAATAGTGAACAGGTAATAGGGAAGAAGGAGGTTTTGTTTGTTAGATTATCGGGGAGGTTATGTCTAGATTGCGGACAGGAGATGTCCGAAAACTATGCGTGGGACTTTACGATAAGATAGCGGACAAAAATCACTGTTACCTGTTACCTGTTCACTGTTAACTCTCTTCCCTCTCCTCGTTGACAAAATTTCTTAATAAGGATATAAAGAAATGATATAAATATTCATGGAGGAAATATGAGTTACGTAGACAAAATTATCTCTATTATAGAAAAAAGGGATGCGGGGCAGCCTGAATTTTTACAGGCCGCTAAGGAAGTTTTAGAATCGCTTAGGATCATTGTCGATCAGGACAATACTTATGAAAAAGCCGGACTTTTGGAAAGGTTAATTGAACCTGAACGCGCTATTAGTTTCAGGGTTCCCTGGGTTGATGACGCCGGCAAAGTGCAGGTAAACCGCGGTTATCGCGTACAATTCAGCTCCGCAATCGGTCCGTACAAAGGCGGTCTGCGTTTCCACCCTTCGGTAACTTTAAGTATTATTAAATTCCTTGGTTTTGAGCAGATATTTAAAAACTCACTGACAGGCCTTCCAATGGGCGGCGGCAAGGGCGGTTCCGATTTTGATCCCAAAGGGAAAAGCGATAACGAAGTTATGCGTTTCTGCCAGTCCTTCATGTCAGAGTTGTTCCGCCACATCGGTCAGGACACTGACGTTCCCGCAGGAGACATCGGCGTAGGCGGCAGAGAAATCGGTTTTATGTACGGTCAGTATAAAAAATTAAAAAATGCCTTTGAAGGCGTTTTAACAGGAAAAGGTCTCGACTGGGGCGGAAGCCTTGTTAGAACCGAAGCTACAGGTTACGGCCTTGTTTATATCGTTAATGAATATTTGAATACAAAGGGAGACGACTTTAGAGGCAAGAAAGTCGCTATTTCAGGAAGCGGCAACGTCGCAATCTTCGCGGCGGAAAAAGCGCAATCCTTGGGAGCGGCAGTAATCAGCATGACCGACAGTAACGGCTTTATTTACGACAAAGACGGAATTAAACTCGACACCATAAAAGATATTAAAATCAATAACAGGGAAAGGCTTACCAAATACGCCGAAGCCCACAAATCGGCAACTTATTCTGAGACGGGAAAAGGCAAAGTATGGGATCTCCCGTGCGATATCGCCCTTCCATGCGCTACGCAAAACGAGCTTAACATTGACGATGCCAAAAAACTTGCCGCCGCAGGATGCAAAGTTGTCGCGGAAGGCGCCAATATGCCCACAACTCTTGAAGCGACGGAATTCCTGCTCAGTAAGGGCATTGCATTCTTCCCGGGCAAAGCTTCAAACGCCGGCGGCGTAGCGACATCGGGTCTTGAAATGTGCCAAAACAGCGCCCGCCTTTCATGGACTTTTGACGACGTTGACGCAAAACTGAAAGACATCATGGCTAACATTTTCCGCAAATTGGATGAATCCTCCAAAGAATACGGCAAACCAGGTAACTTTGTTGTCGGCGCAAACATAGCCGGCTTTAAAAAAGTAGCCAAAGCCATGCTCGAACAAGGCGTTATTTAAACCTCTTATTCTTTGTGTGAGGGCTTTGGGTTCTTAATTAATTGGAGTAGTAAGCGTAACAGGGGGTTCAAGCAGGTCTTGAACCCCATTTATTCCCACCCTGACGCGTGAAAGAATCACAACCCCGGCGACGGATTCAACTTTATAAACAAGGCGGTTTTCATCCCCCCCCTCGGGGCGTAATTCCAGTAAATCGTTGTCATTTATTTTATAGAAAATATAGCGTCCTTTTTTTACGTTCGAGGCGGAAGTAATAGTATACTCGCCCGAACCGGTAAATTGAATCCTGCCCCATGATGAGTCATAAACCGCGTCAATTGTAGGCTTTAATTGGGTTAATGTTTCCTTAAAATTGGCGGATCCCGCCCGACGGTAGGAACCGTCCCACGAAGTGCCCGCCGCGATTCTAAGCCTTACGTCCTCGATAACGCGAAGCCTGATACTGTCCAGCGATTCAAGTTCTACTTCAACGAAGCGCAGTAATGTGCTTATCGATATATTCTGACTCCTTATATTTAAACCTAACCTTGACGGGGTGGAACTCTGCCATGTAAAAACCTGTTGGGCTTCATCGCCGAAAAATATTATTTCTTTCTTTGTGGGATCAAAGTAAATATACTGCTTTGTGTCGATTGTGCCATGGGGGCTTACATAATACCACAGGTCATTAATAAATTTTTCAAAAACGCCGGGAGCGCCGCTTAACAGTTCCCTAAGCCGCCGCTGTTCAATTTGAGAACCCGGTATCCTGGACACGTTAATCTGCTCATACCTCTCATTGGCTGAATTAAACGCATAGGTAGTTTCAATCTGATCCAGTATATTAGCCGACGCGCTGTCATGTCCGTAGGCGATGATATTAAAACTCTGTCCTTTTGTCAGCCCTTGCTGGTATGCCAATGAACGCGCCCTTTCCTGAATTACGACTGAACCCGTGCTCTGCAATTCCGCTATTTTTTTATAGGGCACCACTCTCGCCTGATTTGGGCTGCGCCTGAAAACGGTCATTGTGTGTTCGTTTTTTTGGTTCATTCCGGTTACAATTATGCAGTTGTTTCTGTCGCCTATTAAGTCCTGGCTAAAAAGAGTGATAGTTTCGCTTCGGCTTGCTATGGTAGGCTGGTTCCAAATCCGTTTGTATCCGCGCGCGTTTTCATCATACCCCAAAAAAGTGATGTACACGGGGCCTGAGGCATTGGATGTGCGATAAACTACAAATTGCTCTTCAGGTATATTTTCTTCGCTCTCCCTGTTCAGCGTAGCTATTACCGTTTCCCCGCTTTCCAGCGGTATTTTAGTGCTGAAACCCTCGTCCCAATCCGTTTGCTCGGATTGTTCGGCGGATGAATACATGTATGTTTCTTTTGGTATTACAATTCTTGTCCTGACGTTTTCATCAGATTGGGCTCTGAAAACCCGTTTCCATAATCCGGTCGCCAAAAAAATTATTAACATTACTGACAATACGGCAATGCCTATGGAAAAATAAACAAATGTTTTTTTCATTTATGCTTATTACACTATCACATATTTAACGGCAATTCTACAATGCGGCTATTGGGCAAAGAACGCCGCCGCCGATTTCTTGACTTTTGCGTCAATATTTAAGCCTACGACAAGCGCGCGCCAATTTGTAAATTCCTCAACTCGGGAAAAACGCAAAAGCCCCGCCTGCCGCGTTGAAAGAACTGAAGAAAGCGCCGCCGGAGAGGCGCTTATTAACAGGGTATAACTGTAGCTTGAACTTTGCCGGGTCGCCGCGTCGCGCAAAGCGCCGGAAAAGTCAGGGCTGTTTCCCATAGGAGCAATATCCCGAATGCTTTTCTTTACAGCTTCCCTGCCAGGAGCGCCTTCTGTTTTTCCCGTATAAATTATTTTGGACTGTGTTCCCGCGCTCCAGACTGTAACCCTGTCCCCTTCCGCCAGTATCTGGTCCAGGCGCCCTGAGACCCATGTTATAACTTCGTTTTTTACAGCCGTAAACGAGGATGAGCCGTCAATTATCAAATTAATGTCTATTGGGGCGCGTTGGGCATATGCCGGGGCAAGGACTGAAAATCCCGCAAAAACCAAAAATAGAAGAATTTTTATGTTTTTAAGATTTGTTCTGAATTCGTAATATTTTTTAAAAGAAGCTGTTCTTTTCATGTTGAGATTTTAGCATATTCAGGGGAAAATATCCAGTTTTTAATTTTTGATTTTTTGTTAAAAATGGCTTTACATAAAGAATAGAAATATGCTATTCTGTACATAAGTTGTGTAAAAAAACTAATTATTAAGGAGAGTTATATGGGAGCAATTGATCTGCCCAAATCCCCGAATGTATTCCATCCGGAGAAACCAAGTGCAGTCGGTTCACGCAATTCATTAGCGCAGGAATATCGTGATCAACAGGCTGAAGTTAATTTATTACTGGAGGAGGAAACTAATAAAGTTATCCACCACCTGACGGCAAGACTGCCAAAAGACGTTCTTGAACGCCTTGACGTAATGGGCAGCCTTAAAGAGAAACTGTACAATTACTTCAATCAGAATTTCCAGAACATGTTCAACCGTTACATGGTAACGAGTGAAGATGAAATGGTAAAGAAAGTCAGGAACTTTATTGACAAAGAAGAAACGAGGGTCTTGTTACGGTATACGCCGAAAGAAGTCGCCGATCTTCTTGACCAGGTTGGCGGCGCCGACAAATTCAACACCGGTGAAATTGAAAAATCCATGGTGAATATGTACGGCCATTTACAGGGACATATTCAGCGCGGCGTCAATGAACTTGAAACCCACACCAACAGCATTCTTCGCCAGAAGACGGACACGGGCGCTTTCGTACGCGGTGAAAACGCGTATTCAATCGTAAAGTGCGCGTTCAAAGACAACATTGCGAAACCCAAGACGGTAACCGACGTAAAACTTTCAGTCAACATTCTTGACTCGGAATTAATCAGCCCGATATTCCATTATCAGGTTACTGTTGAATACATTCTAAAAGACTTAATCTCAAAACACCTCACCGACAGTATCGACAGGATTATTGAACAAATTAAAGACAACAGAATCGATCAGGGTCTTGAAGAACTTTCTGACAGCGAAATCATCTTTAACAAACTGAATAAAATTGAAACTGTAACAGATGACGAAATTGACGATCCTAAAGCCAAGCGTTATAACTACCTGACGAAGAGGATCTTCGAAAAGATTGCCGACCTTCGCGCCGAAATTGATCCCGAATCCTATGACGCCCTCAATATCCGCGAGAACATTAAAAAGATCGTTGATTTGGAAAATATCCGTAACCGCGGCTTTAACACCGCGATTAACTCGCTTACCGCGATTCTTGACACTTCAAGAATGGGAT
>Ga0268262_10001336_pt1 | contig 30843 bp, 26 predicted proteins | sample TergutNc150P3_FD_190354 | JGI IMG/M metagenome (GOLD analysis project Ga0268262, IMG submission 190354) | Nasutitermes corniger P3 segment gut microbial community from laboratory colony in Florida, USA - Nc150 P3 (SPAdes) (version 2) | ecosystem: Host-associated > Arthropoda: Insects >... | reverse complement strand
AAATATATGTGGCTTGCGCCCGGGATGTAATATATGTTTGAATTCTACCACGCGCTAAATAAACGCACGGTGAAACCGTGTAGATGTATAATGCAACATAGCGTAGCACCAGTAAAAGCTGCTGTTTGTAATAAAGCAAGGTCACCTTTAGGTGACCGACAGTGCGCACACGAACACCACGAACTTTTACTTCGACATCTTGTCGTTGTTCGTGTTGGTTCGTGTGGTTCGTGGTAAATTATATTTTTAAATATTTTTAAGGAGGACTATATGTTTATAGTAGACGAAAAAGACAAAGAATACCGTTTCGGGGACTCAGGTCCTAAGTACCTCATGCAGGGACCGCGAAGTAATTTTGCTCTGGTACAATTCATGCCGGGGCAGGATTTCCAAGCCCATTACCATGAAGTGATGGAAGAAAATTTTTTTATCCTTGAGGGAACCGTTACAATCGTCGTAGACGGAACGGCGCATACCCTTAGTCCCGGCCAATTAATTCACATTGAACCTAAAGAGGTTCATTATGTGATCAATAAATCTTCTGCCGTGGTACGCATGGTTTCTACCCTTGCCCCTTTCCAGAAAGTTGATAAAATTGAAGTTGATAATCCTGTAATCTAGCGGAAAACAAAGAACAGAATAAGCGGTATTAGTACGGAAAAAGATCGATTTTTATTTCAAAAAGATTTTGTCTTTTTAACATAATCAACTTGGTATTATTTTTTCATCGTAATCACCGTCAATAATATCATTAATGGTTATTTTATCAAGAGTTTGTTTAGAAAATAAAAATGTGGCGTAAAATTCACTGCTTTTCTTTGTAACATCACCATATTCGCTAAGAATACTTTTCCCGTTTCCTTTGAATCTTACACTTTTCCAACGATTATCTTTTTTATTAAAAAGATATCCTCCCATTGATTGTTTTGGAGTACTGGCTTTATCATTTTTAGCATTATTATTCAATGTTATAAAATAAAATTCAGGAGCAAGTAAAATAGGGAATTCTTTTGATGAAATATCTAAAGGTATATCTACGTCAAGTTTATTCAAGCTTTTAATAATATTAACAATTTCTTGTTTCAGTTGACTTTCAAAAAAACCCTTTTTACAAAACTTAATGTCATCTTCAATATGTTTATAAATACCGCTTTTACCGCCAATAGCTTTATTACCATATTTTAATTCTATCAATGCCGCTTTATGAGGGCTTTTCTTAGAAATGGCGATAATATCAAAACGCGGACTACAATCGGCCTCTTCTTTTTCAGCTTTATTTTCATATGATTTTGCATATTCAATATCAATACAAAACCAATTAGATGATTTATTTTTATTATTATTAATAATTAATATCGATTGGGCTTTTTTTTCTTCTTTATTTCTTTTATTACTATATTTTTTTATTTTTTCATATTCTTTACAAATTTCACCAGGTTGCAGATTTTTAGCCTTTTTCCCTTTATCTTTATGAGGATTTCCATCTAAATAATATCTATCTATTTCACAAACAATCGATTTTTCTTCTTTCTTATATGTAATTCTTGCAATACTGTCACAATTATAATATAAATTTAGATAATTGTTACGAACTCCTAAAAACAATTCATCTTTGTGAGCTTCATAAAGTTGATAAAGTTCACTTTTCTTAAATGCATCTGCAAATTCATCATCATCAAGTCCTCTTAATTTATTCTCTATTTTAGACATTTATTATACTCCTTTATTATTGTTTTTTAAGCGACTTTGTGATATGTTAGTTATAGCATATTAAATTTGCCAAATCTATGCAGAGCTTGCACTTTTTGCCACCTCGGAGAATTGAACTCCAGACACGCAGATTTTCAGTCTGCTGCTCTACCAACTGAGCTAAGGTGGCCAATAAATAGCATCGCGTCAAGCGGTGTTACAGCCAAAAAATCAACCAGCCCAGGCGCCAAAAAAGCAATCCCGGACCTTCAATGCAAGCCCACCTTTAGGTGGGCGACAGCGCCGCTTCGAAAAAATGTCAGATTCTTGAAAAGAACCTGAGTTCCCGAAGGGAACTGTATAGCCTTGTTTTAATATGCCAAAATCATCAAAAAGTGTCAATAGGGGCATATTTCATGGAGATATGGGGATTCGGCTTCCGGTCGCAAACCTCCTGTTTGCTCCCTCCAGCCCGCCTACGCAATCCCCGCCGCATACGTCCCTTCGGGCCGTTTGCCGATAGGAAGGATTTACCGCGCCGCCATTCCGGCGGCGCAACGTCATCCATGCGGTGATTTATTCTAGCAAGGCTTTCGCCTTGAAATTACAAAAGGATTGCTCCGGTTCGAATCCCCAAATTTGCCACTTTTCGCTAATTTATTCAGTTATGTTGCTTTTGCGGCAAATAATAACTCCAATGGAGATATGGGGATTCGAACCCCAGGCCTATAGATTGCGAACCTATCGCTCTACCAACTGAGCTATATCCCCGGTTACTTCTACTATTTAGCCCAAAATTTAACTTTTGGTCAAGATGTTATCGGTTACACTTGAATCTCTAACATCGCTTTTCATTACAAAAAAAATTAACCACGAACAACATTAACACCACAAACCTTTAACGCATATCTTGTCGCTGTTCGTGTTGGTTCGTGAGGTTCGTGGTAAAATCTTCACACAACCAACGTCATCCACCCCTTAGTATCAGGCAAAGTACCGTATTGAATCCCCTTAAGCGTGTCGCGAATGTCAGTGGTAAAATCGCCGTCTTTGCCGTTGTTGAACAGTACTTTTTTACCATTATAGGTAAGTGAGGTAATGGGGGTGGCTCCTGCGGCGGTACCGCTTACAAAACATTCCTTTGTTGATTCAAGGGCTTCGTCTATTGAGATTTTGCGTTCCGACACTTTTACGTTTCTGTCATGGGCAAGCTCTATTATGCTGGAGCGGGTAATGCCGGGCAGAATTGTGTCGCCAAGTTCGGGCGTTACAAGCTCGCCTGATTTTAAGTAAAAGAAAATATTGCATGACGAGCCTTCTTCTATATACTTGCGGTGGGTCGCGTCGAGAAACACGCATTCCATGTAACCGGCTTTTAAGGCTTCGGATTTCGCTAGGGCGGACATTACATAGTTGGAACAGGCTTTTATCCAGCCGGTACCTTTCGGCGTCGCGCGGATTCTGTCTGAAACAACGGCGTCAGAATTGCCGGATGAAAAATATGCGCTTACAGGAGTATTGATTACCATCACGTATGGCTCGTGGGACAGGTTTACCCCAATGCCGCCTTCCGCAATGGTAAAAGGTCTGATATAGACGGCGTCCGCCGTCATATACGAATCTTTTTCCCATTCGCTGTTATAGGACGGTTTAAATCCAAGAGCGGCGTTACGTTTAACTGTCTCTTTGCAGACGGAGACAAATGTCTCTACGGGGAAAGGCGGCATGCACATCCCCTCCATTGAGCGGTAAAAACGACGGGCGTTTTGATCCGGCCTGAAAATGGCAAGTTTTCCGGTTTTCTGCGGGAAGGCTTTTAGTCCTTCAAAACACGCTAATCCGTACTGGCTTGTGTAGTTGACAAGAGGCATATCCCCGTAACAGTTACGGGAATCTTCCAGCTTTGCGCGATCTTCTTCGCTCATAGCCGCTTCCTCTTCCGGCGTCTTGTGCGGTTTTTCCAAATATTCCTCGCTCCATTTTCCGTTGGAAAATCTTGAGCGGTAGGTGATTGGATAAGTGTTTAATGCAAAGGCCATAATTACTCCTAAAGAACATTTAAAACTTCAGTTTTTTAATGTTCTAGTTAATAATACAATTGATGTTAATGTCTTGCAATAGGCTATCGTTTCTTTTTTAAATCGCGCAATTTTTTTCGCAGGGCTTCCGCCTTGTTAAAAAGATTGTACATTACCTTTTTATACCGATAGTCCCAGCTTCCCGGGCGGTGAATAATTTGTCCGCCAAAACCGGTTTTAAACCTGTAAAGACCCGCCATAGGATGATTGGGATCTTCATTCGGGGGAATGCCGAAAAGATCGTAATTTAAACATCCCGCTTCTTTGGCGTCCTGCATGGCTTTCCATTGAAGGGCGTACGGAGCCATTAAATTTCGCTTGTTGTTAGAAGACGCCCCGTAAAGATACGTCGCCTCTTTCCCGCGAAAAAGAATGACAATAGCCGCAATTACATCGTTTTCATGTTCCGCCGTATACAAACGGATAAATTGATTTTTTTTATTTTGCCTTTCGCATACTTCAAAAAGCGTCCTGTAATAATTAATTCCGTGCACGGCGATACCGTCCCTTGCCGCCGTTTCTTTTAAAAGATTATAAAATACTTCGATATCCTGAACGCCGCAAGTCTTGACTTTTACGCCCTTTTTTTCCGCTAATGAAACATTGTACCGCCATTTTGGTTTCATGGCCGCAAGTATTTCTTCGCGCGAAAGATCAAGATTGACGATGACGGTATCCGGCGGTTGGACTGTCGCCGCCGCTTTTTTAAAACTTGCGTATGTTAGCATAACGGATTCATTTTTAAAATTTTCATCGCCGTCTTTGTAATACCACGGAGGTTCAAAGCGGATGAAGGCCGTGTCTTTTGATAAAAACGGTTTTAATTTTTTAGCGAGCTCTTCAAGGGCATTTGCCCTGTCTTCGGCGGAAAAAAAATCAGGAAGACTCCCCCAGGGGATGTATGCAAAGGAGAAACCAAGACCAAATGCAAACGCGAAGCGGCGGCAAAGAACCAATAACGGCAGAGTTTCCGTAGTATTACCTTTTTGCCAATTAATTAAAAAAGCTTTTGCGGTTGAGTCAAAGCGGGATTTAAATTCTCCCCACATTGATGATTGTAAAAAAGAGTCCGCATTTTCACAGACGGAGAGATCGGCTTCTTTTATGTTTGTTATAAAAGATATTTTAATGCCGTTTGCCGTATTAGTATTTTCAGTTTTAACGGCGGATGTTTCTTCCATATATTCCGTATTAATGCACTTCGCCTTCGGGAATTATTTTAGTGCGCACGGGATTGCCGTTAAGACACAATTTTTTCCCGCCGCAAAAAACGGTATTGTCTTTCACCGCAATCGGATACGAAAAAAACGTGTCGATGTCTATTTCTGCCTCAGCGGGAAGCGCGTCTTCGCCCTCCGGCAAAAGCCGCGTTCCTGTGGGACAGTCTCCCGCGTCAAGCACTTCCACACGCTCCACGGACTGACCGTCAGCGCCTACCCCACCCTTGTCGCCTGCGGCAAGAAGCATCCCCTTCGATTCAATGCCGCGCAGTTTCGCGGGCTTTAAGTTATATGCGACAATAATTTTCTTTCCAAGCAATTCTTCTTCTTTGTAGAACGGCACAAGGCCGGAAACAATCGTCCGCTCTTCGCGAGTTCCCGTAACACCCTCCCCCACTTCAAGCTGTTCAATGTAAAGTTTATCGGCTTTTGGATGCCTCTCTATTTTCTCAATTTTCGCGACACGCAAATCTACTACGGAAGAAAAAGGCTTAGTAGCCTCCGCTTGAACATTATCGCCCTCCTGCCTCTCTTTCTGGCTCCCGGAAAAACGGACGCGTAAAGTTTCAATTAATTCATCTTCAAGTTTGTTAAAAAGAATTTCGCTCTTTATTTTAATATTCCCGATGCCGTCCGCTTTTCCAATGTCTTTCCAGCTAAGATTGCTTCTGAGTTTAAGACCCAAGAATGAAGCGATTTTCTCCGCCGCTTGCGGCATATAAGGCTCTATTAACACCGACAAATCGCGGACAATGTAGGTAAGATCGCGTATAACTGATTTTCCTTTCTCGGGATCGTCATTACGCAGACGCCACGGCTCATTGTCCTGAAAATATTTATTCGCAAACGAGGATAGTTCAAAAATTTCCCTGAAAGCGTCTCTTAATTCGGCCCTGTCGAGTTTTTCAGTAATTGAATTTTCCAATCTTACAACTTCCGCCCAAAAAGCGCCGTCGCTTTTTCCTTCGGGAATTATACCGTCATAGTAGCGCGTAACAAAGGAGAGCGTGCGGTTTACCAAATTGCCAAGGTTGCCGATAAGTTCGCCATTTACTTTTTCTTTAAAGTCACTCCAGGTAAACATCGCGTCGGATTTTTCAGGCCTGTTGTAATAAATATAAAAACGCCATACGTCGGCTGGGATTCCGGTCCCTTTTACGTCAGTGCCAAAAACTCCGACCCCCCTTGATTTTGAAAATTTGCCGTTTTCATAATTTAAGTACTCGGTGCTGGACATGTGGTGTAACATTGTCCAGTCCTCCCCGCTTCCCAAAAGACTGGATGGGAAGATTACAGTATGAAACGGAATATTGTCCTTTCCTATAAACTGAAACAGCTCAGTCTCATTCGGGCTTTTCCACCAATAATTTACAAAGTCGCGCCAATTTCCTTTTTCTTCACCTAACGTTCCCGTTATTGAAATATAACCGATTGGAGCGTCAAACCACACGTAAAATACTTTGTTCTCGTAACCGGGTTTTGGAACGGGGATTCCCCATTTTAAATCTCTTGTAATGGCGCGTTCTTTAAGGCCGTCGCGTATCCACGCCTGTGTCATCTGTATTGCGTTATTCGCCCAAAAACCTTTTACGGACGCGGTTTTTATCCATTCTTCAAGTTTTTCCCTGACCGCGGGAAGATCAATGTAAAGGTGATTTGTCTTTTGCAATGACGGGGTACCGCCACAGGAAGAACATTTCGGCTCTTTTAAATCGGTGGGGTCCAATAACTTGCCGCAGGCCTCGCATTGATCGCCTCTTGCTTCAGCGCCGCCGCAGACGGGGCATACGCCGCGTATGTAGCGGTCCGCAAGAAACCTTTTGCAGTTGGGGCAGTAAAACTGTTCTATCGTTCTTTCGCAGATAAATCCGGCTTTATCCAATTTTAAAAAAATATCCTGGGTTACCTCAGTCTGTATGGGAGTTGAAGTGCGTCCGAACTTGTCAAACGCGATGTTAAACCAATTATAAATATCCCGATGGACCGCATGATAACGGTCGCACAGTTCTTTTGGGCTTATGCCTTCTTCTGCCGCCTTGTTTTCAGTGGCGGTTCCGTATTCGTCGGTGCCGCAGATATACAGGGTCTCATAACCGCGAAGCCTGCAAAAACGGGCAAAGGCGTCGGCGGAAAGCACCTGAATAAGGTTACCAAGATGAGGTTCATTATTAACATATGGCAGAGCCGATGTAATTAATCTTCTTTTCATACATGTTATGATAACTAAAAAAATGGGGTAATTCAATACTTAATGGGAAAACTTTAAGCTAAACTCATTCGTCCATGCTTCGTTGCTTTTAAGGGAAATTGAAAACACCGGCAGAATTATTGTAGCCTGATAGATCTCGTTGTTGAAAACAGGGGTAAGAAATCCTGAAAACGGCCTTATGGAGCTAATTAAAATCTGCACTTCGTTTTTTACATCAAGAATTTTTAAATTGCCCGCGTCAAATTTATTGTTTAAATGGATATCTTTTCCGTTATTGTCAACGGCGTAAAAACGGACATGATCGTCCATGCCTGCGAAAGAAAAATAAATTATGGGGCTGAATTTAAACTTTTGCGTATATTTGCCGGTATTTTTTAAATTATATGAAACCGTAAGAATGTCCTTTTTAATAAAAAAACATTTATTTATCTCTATGTCTCCAAACGGCATATCATCGTCCAAGGCGGGAAGTTTAAAGCATGATTTCCCTTTTTTATCCTGCGCTATTGATTCATACTGCTCAATAAAACAAAGTCTCGATTTTTCCGTAATAATGTCTTCAGGTTTATCAGTCTTTGTCTCGAACGGAAGCAGAACGTCGGCAAAAGACGCGCGCCTGCCGTAATCGTTTGAACCGCAGTCAAGATAGTTCCATTCCTTGGGCAGATAATCAAGCTCAAAAATACAGGCGCCCATCGGCTGAATGTAACAGTTAATCAGCGTATCCTGAAAAATAAATTCTTTTACGCCGTCAAAATCAAAATCATACTGTATTAACGACGGGATAAATTTTCCATTTTCACGGGTCATCATTTCCGCGCGTAAAAGCGAACTGTACGCCGCTTTGCGAAGTTCGCCCCTGATATACCCGCCGCCGGGGGAAAAAAGGCTTGAGTCCTGAGCCTGCCATAGTTCTTCCCTTGCGTTTAACTTGCGGGATTTATCCCCCTTTAACTGATTTATTAATACATTGGTAAAAATCATTTTTGAATAAATACCGCCCGATTCATCATGCTCAATCAGAAACTTTCGCGGCGAATAATTATCACTTGCGGCGGACGAGTTTGGAAAACTTTCCTTTTTATATGTTTTATGGCTTCTTAAAAATTTGGAAGGCAATGTAGTTTCTATGATATTTTCAGACAGGGATATCTCTTCAAAAAAACGGTTCCACGCGGTATCAGGCGCTTCCTCGGGAGACGATGAAACTTTATCAGGAAATATGCTGATAATTTTTTCACAGTCTTTTCCGCATGCTTCGTTAAATTTATTTTTTAATTCGACAAAAACATGGGAAAAACTTTTATTAGCCAAATCTTTTTCAACGGATAAAGAGACGGGAAAAATTGTCAATAGCCTGCCCTGATCCTCGCTGATACACGGTGAAAAAAGGCCTTTTCCTTTTATCCCGGCCTGTACAAACTGTTCCTGTGAAAGAAAGGTGTAGAGCATATCGCTTGTGGAAAGCGCCGCCGCAAGATGCTGTTCCCACGCCATTTGCGGCAGCCAGCAGCCAAGCGGTCGCTTTCCGAAATGTTTGCGGATATACGTAGTCATTAATTCAATCTGGCCGATTCTGTCCTGTAGCGGAATCAGCGGGAAACTCGGTTCGTAAAACCCGCCGCCCAAAAGTTCCGCCTGTTTTCGAGTAATCATATCTTCGATTAACATAAAAAACTCAGGATGGGTGCGTTCTATCCAGTAAAGCAAAACGCCCGAGTAATGTAAAACCCCCTGAATGTTGGAATAACGATAAAGGTTGGATACGAAGGGGCGCACTTTATTTTCATAAACATATTCAAATTCACTTTCCGGAGAACCGGACGGAATATGGGCATGAGAGCCTATAATCAGGTAAATCTTGCCGTTCTCTTTCACCCTGCGCTAATCATCCCGAAAAATAATAGTGACGCGATGGTAAAAATAAGTGACAACAACCCCATCGCGATAAGAACCAGCGGTTTTCCCCTGAGAAAAACAGGAACCGCTTCCAATTCCGCCCTTCTGCGAATTTCCCTTATTATCATATTAACAAGAAAAATCCCGAACGTAAAACCAAAAGAAATCATTAAAGCTTCATTAATGTTACTTGCGATATTTATACAGATAAAAACGCAGGCGGCCGTAATTCCGTCAGGAAAACTTATAAAAGTTTCCGTATCCTCCTTATTTTTATATATATAATGGAAAATTAAAAATTCCAAACCGTTATAAACCATGGCGCTTATGGGAAATAAAATTACGTATACAAAAATGCCGGAAAATATTGAAAAAAGTACTTTGGAAAAAAATAACCATAAGAGAATTATCGATGAAAAAATAAGCGCTAATTTTATTAACGTCGTTATATTGAGATTTGATTTTGATTCAACCGCCCCTTTTATTCCAAGACCGCATTGCAATACAATGTTCATGGTAAATCCCGAGTAAATAAATAACAGTAAAATATGAGTATTAACCATTGCCTATTTTTACCTTCCAATATTGATATAAACAGATGAAATATCCCAATAACAAAAGAGAACCCGCGGAAGCGGCAAATATGCCCATCGGGAAAAATGCGCCTGATTTAAAATACATAATTGTAATCATTCCTTGGTAAGTTCCCGGGAATGACAACATACAATAAGATAACGGTTCCCTGATTATGGAAAACGCTATCAGTAAACCCGCCAAGGAAGCCGCTTTTGAAACCGCGTCTGACAGATTTTCAAAAATATCAATGTACGCGCTTTCACATAAAAACTGCATTTGCTGAACAAAATCAGGGCTTGCGCAGAATAAAGGGACAAGCAAAAGAAGCATAAACGATTCCATAGCGGCAAACGGGCATAACAGCCAGAACAACAGCAAATAAACGCTGCTGAAAAACGCCGCCAAACATGTAATGAAAACGCCTCTGCCTTTTACAGGCAATAATTTTTTCTTTCCCACCAACTCTAAAGAAGCGTATGTAATCGCGGTAAGGCCGTATACCCAAAACAGGCATCCCGCGACGGTAATTGCCCATGACAGGCGTCCGGAAGCCATAACTAATAGGCCCGCGCCCGTTAATCCGCCAAGAGGAGACAGGGAACCCCAAAAAGAATGCTGCCGGCTTAAGCTCATCTGTCAGCCCCCTGCGGCGCCGCAAAATTTATAAGCGCCGCTTCTTCTATCCTGCCAGTATACATTTTTAAAATACTCTTCGGCAATTTGTCAAAAATTTGCGCCGCATGGGCGCTTAAAGGCATTATTTCGCTCACGGTACCGTTAAGTGAAACTATAGCTCCAAGCGGGACAAGTATACCGTCTTGAAATACCGTAAAAACAAATATTTTATCCGTAGTATTATTCATTGAATACCAAAACCCCAGGGCGTTCGCTTTTCCGGCTTTTGTATGTAAAAAATGTAAAACCCTCCGAGGATCCTCATTACCCATAAATACGCCGTTTACCGCACGTAAAACATTAAATGCCTGTGCCGATTGAACGGCAATCCAGAGAACGGAGATAAGCAGTAAAAGCCCCGTTATCCAGCCAAGTAGGATAGCTTTGTCTTTCATAGGCGGTTCTCCTGGAATTTACCGCGAATATTGCAGGAGAGAAAAACTTTTTCCTCAAAAAGCCTGACAAGGGGCGTTATGCTATTTATAAGGGCAAGGGCGATAAAACATCCCGAATATTCCATGCATCTGTACCTGAAGAACCACGAAAGAAACGCGCTTAAGACAACCGTAAATATTATCCCCGGTTTTAATTTCGCGCCGCTTGCCGGTTCAGCCGCAAGAATAAAAGCCGCGGCAATTGTGCCTCCGGAAAAAATGCCGTACAACATATCCCCGTTCCAATACGTTCCCGATAAATCGCCGGCAAACCGGATAAGAAAACCGTAAACGGCAAGGAAGACCAACGGTACCCAGCCCCTGTTAATTCCGACGGCGGTAATGATTATAGTGCCAATCAACAGAAAAAATAAGCCTCTGTCCGTAATAAGGGACGCGCCGTTATTGTGAAGAAGATCAATATAGCCTGAGGGCAACTGCACGCCCGCAATAGAAAATATCGAATTGTTAAAAATTTCCGTAATTGAAGCGTCCAGCCCGCTTATGTCAGAAACTATCATTTCTGAAATTGAAGGAGTTGAGCCGTTAAACGCGCTTGTATAAGCTGAAGGCCATGAAAAACGGATGAATAACCAGCCGCCGAGAGCTGGGTTAAGCCAATTCGTACCAAGGCCGCCAAAACTGTATTTTACCACAAGAACCGCAAAAGCGGCGCCTAAAAAAACAAACACGGGATGTATTTGATTCGGTAAAAGTATGGAAAGAATCATCGCCGTAGCGGCCGCGCTTCCGTCTTTAATATTAGCCGCCCTGTGTTTACGCCATGTAAACAATAATTCAATCAGTAACGCGGAAAAAAGCGCGGTAAAAGCGACAACCAGCGTCTTTCCTCCGTCGCTAAAGGCCGATTGCAGGACGCAAAGAAACGCGCAGCCGCAAACAAGCCACATTCTGCCGGCGCTGGGAACGGAGATATTTATCTGAGGTTTCTGTAAAAATACAACCTTTTTTTCAGGCACTTATCTCCTCCTGATTGTATCCTAAAATAGTTTCCACTAACGGCAGGGCGGAAGGACAGACTATTTTACAGCATCCGCACCCATGGCAGCTTGTCGCTTCAATATTATTTTTTTCCCGCGATCTAATCCGTTTGTAAATATTCTGCGGATCAAGCCCTATGGGGCAAACCGCCCTGCACTCGCCGCAGTTAATGCAATTCTGCTGGGCGTGAATTGCGGCCTGCGACTTTGCCATGGCGACAATGGCATAACATGACTTGCCGACAGGTTCGTCAAGGTACTTCACTTCCCTGCCTGATAGGGGAGAACCCGTTAAAATTTTTTCAGGCGGCTCGATAAAACCGCCGCACTGCTCGATAACTTCGCCTATTCTTGTCCCTATTCTGATTTTCATTATCTGCGGTTTTTTAACGGCCGAACCGCCGACGGCGACATAACGGTCAAGAATGGGTTTTCTAAGCACTATCGCGTCATTAACCGCGGCAAGAACGGCGGGACCTAAAATTAAAAGGGAACCTAACTCGGTATTTTCTCTTTTCTCATATATGCGCAGGGCAAGCTCTAACTCCCTGCTGTTCCTCTGGGGATAACGGGAGCCCGTCAAAACAAGCGAAGAGGGAATATCCAAATTCATGGCGGCTGATATAAGCTGTTCACCCAGTTCTTTTTCACCGTGTGAAACGGCAAAAATAATTTGTTTTACCTTAAAACACGCCTTTGCCACGATAGCGGCGCCCTCTATAACCGCGTTTATTCTGTCACGGCAAAGAACATAATCGGCGGCAAGCCAGGGATCGTCAAAAACACAGCGGATTACAAGAGTCAATTTGTCTTTTTTTCTTGCGGCGGAAATAATATCGGAAAGCGGCCTATCGTCAGTCATTTCTACAATTCCGTAATCGGAAATTATCCGCTGTAAATCATAACCGTTTAAGCCGTTCCATATTGCAATGTCATCCCTTCTGCCCAATTTTTCAAAAGAGCCTTCCAATCTGATAATAAAAGCGTCATTAATAACTTTGTACCTGTCTTCCCATGAGATTTTTCTGACAATTCTGCCGGGAATCGTAGCATGCACATTGGCGGTCCCCGCGCCGGACGCCCTGCCAATCAACATTCCCTCGCGGACAAATTCCCCGACGCTTACGATAGGATAGACGGGCTTTGCCTTGTTTCCAAGCGAAATAACGGAAAGCGCCGGCAAAAAAGCGTTTTCGGTAGATGTTTTTGCAGGGGAAGTCGGGTCTTCATAGGAAATCCCTCCCCTTGGAAAAGAATATGTCTTCATAAATTAAACGTCCTTACGGCTGCGCTAAATGCTTCCATTATTATACAACAGTTTATTATTCCAGTTAATACCTATTGGGCGTAATTTTCTTGAATTTTTTTTACGCCGTCAAAAGCCCCATTGTTGGAACCGTTGTTTTTTCCTATGGAAAACAGGGCCGGAAACAAAAGCAATAATAATACCAATAATGATAAATTTTCCCGAATTCTCCCCGTACTTTTGCCGGAATTTACAATGTCGCCGTTATTTACATTATTAAAAAATTCCATTAAGTGTTTTAACGGAAAACCCGGAAAATCGCTCATTTTTACAGATTGACCCGCGCCGGTTTTATTCATGGAATAAAGTCCGTCAGTATCAACGAAAAAAGCGGGATAAACCGAGGAAGACGCGTCCAACCGGCGCGTAGAGAATGTCGTTTGAAACGTCAAATGCTCGTAATAATCCTGCTCAGTTACTATACTGTCAAATTTATTGCCGGAGTCATAACTTCCGGACATAAACGGCGTAAAAAACATGGCTAAAAAAGCGCCGATTACAAACGGTAAAACATACATTGGAAAAACAAATTCGGGAAAACGCCTTCTTACTATCATCAGCGGATTGAATCTTCTGTGTTCCAATCCCGAAAACGACACTATTTTTAGCGAAAAGAAAAAGACGGCAAAAGAAGCGGCGGTAACCGCAACTAAAAATAAAACTTTTAATGGGGAAAATATGGTCAAAACTGACAGGACGGCCGCAAATACCGGAATGAAAAGCCAGTAAAATTTATAAGGGACAATTATCTCCTTATAAATATTGTTTATTCTTTTTCCTTTCCTGCTTAACGGCGGCGGATTTACAAGCTCATTAAGCGGCTCTTTTAACAGAATAAAAAGGGCGAAAAGCGCGGCGGCGCTTCCGATTCCCGAGGCGCCGAAGAAACCAAGCGAAGAAAGCACAGGGATCATCGGTATAATATTAACTATACTGCGGTGAACTTTTCTTTTCACATAACACAATATAAGAAGAATGACGGAAGCTCCGGCGTAAATAATAAAGAAAAGCGCAAGAGGGCGGCCTATTCCGTAATATTCAACGGTATAGGGAATATCCCCCATTAATTCACTGAATTTTTTATCCAGAAAATTGGCTTTCCAGTTGCCGGTAAAAAGCGGCACATAGACAAAACGTTTGCCGTCTCTTACAAATACGTCCCTTAATTTGCCGGCATAACCGTCGTTACGCGGATCAAACGGGAAAATCCTCGACGCAAACTGATCCAGAGGTATTTTTTTTACCGAATCAAATTCATCAAGCAAAACCCACTGCGAAGACTCGCTGACTGGAAAACTGCCGAAAAATAAATCGCTTGATTCCAGACGGGAAAGGATGGTTTTGTCATCAATTGATTCATCGGTAATTAACACGGCGTAACCGCCGCGGAATTCTTCATAACCCATTGCGGAGCCGATAAAAAGAAGGCATAAAGCCGCCAGCAGGGAAATAAGGCTTGCAAGCAAAACGGAACGGAAGAAGGACATAATACATGCCTAAAACAGATAAAAACAAAACGCTATTAATATACCTAAGCAGGATCCGACTAATACTTCAAGAGGAGTATGCCCATGAATTTCCTTTACGGAACGGAATTCCAAACCTGTTAATTTAGCGGATTGTTTTCCCAGATTATTTAACGCCTTTGCCTGCAGACCGGCGGTTCTCCTGACCCCTAATGAATCGCGAAGAACCACCATGGCGAAAACAAGGCAAATAATAAAATAATTGGAATCAAAGCCTTCGTAAATTCCGGCGGATGTGGCAAGAGAGCATACGGCCGCGGAATGGCTTGAGGGCATTCCGCCCGTGCGCCATATTACGGTTTCTATCGCGTCCCATTTTTTTCTGTTTTTATTCATTAATAAATAAAAAAACAGCTTTAAAATTTGCGCGGCGCACATACTTGAAACAGTGGATAAAAATATTTTATTTGTAAATAAAGACTTTAAGACTGCCGCCGCTGTCATTTCATTATAATCCATTAATACGCATGTTTTGTCAATAGGAGCTCTTTTGGCGTTACAGGTGAAATAACGGTAAAAATAAGGTATAAATGAACATATATGGAACTTATTACGGGAGAAAATGACAAGGGGCGCAGACTTGACAGAATTCTGCGCAAGGCGCTTTCCGATTGTCCGCTGCCGTTAATTCACCGCCTCCTGCGCCAGAAAAAAGTGCTTGTAAACGGAAAGCCGGGAAAAGCGAATGACCGTATTGACGGCGGCGTAAAAATTTCCATCGGTTTATTAACCGCGCCCTCTTTGGAAAACATGCAAACGCGAAAGCCGCAAGTACGTCAGTTTCCTCCCCCTGAAATTCTATGGCAAGGATTGGGACTGATGGCGGTTAATAAACCGGCGGGGCTTGCGGTTCACGGGCAAAACAGTCTGGACGACATGGTTCGATCTTTTCTCTCGGATAAATTGCCTGTGTCATTGTCGTTCAAACCCGGCCCCCTTCACAGGCTGGACAAACCGTCAAGCGGCATTGTCATTTTCTCCACAAGCATAGAAGGCGCCCGCCTTTTCAGTTCCCTTATGAGGGAACATAAGGTGCGCAAAACTTACCTTGCGGTTGTGGAGGGGAATGTAAAGGGGGAAGAAATCTGGCAGGATGACCTAATTCGCGACAAAGAAAAGAAAAAAACTTATGTTTTACATCCAAATGCCGACGGCGGTAAAACCGCGCTAACAAAAGTTACGCCCCTTGCGGCGGACGGCAATTACACGTTAATTAAAGCGGAAATTGCCACCGGCAGGACGCATCAAATACGCGCGCAGGCCGCGTTCCACGGACATCCGCTGGCGGGAGATAAAAAATACGGCGGAAAAAAATTCGGCGAAAAAAACGGCTTTTTTTTACACGCGTGGAAACTTGAGTTTTTGGAATACGCTATAACGGCCCCCAACGGCGGAAATCATTTGCCGGAAAGCGCCTTCTCGAATTTGCAGATAACATTAAACGCGCTTTGCGGATCTTTTTGAGAGCGCAGTTCCGTCTGAAACTGGGGAATTTCTATAAGCTGGGCAAGATGCTTTAACATCCAGAGAAAATTATCCGAATCTTCAACGGGGGAAACAATCATAAAAAGAAGATACACGGGCTCCCCGTCCAGAGAATCGTACTGTACGCCTTTTTCAGAAATACCAAGCGCGCCGCAAATTTTCTTTACGGCGTCGGTCTTACCGTGGGGAACTGCAATCCCCTTATGGATTCCCGTAGACATTTTTGCCTCGCGTTTTACAACCGCGTCCAGAATTTGATTATACGAAGAGGAATTATTTATTTTACAATAATGGGTTACAAGCTCTTTAAACGCTTCATTCTTGTCTTCCGCTTCCAAATTTACCTTGATGAGCGGCGGTAAAAATATGTCCTGAAGGTTCATTAAAACCTCCTAATTCTTACGGCTGACATCCCTAATTATCAATATTATCGTTATTTTCGTTTTCATTATTATCGTCAGATACATCGTCCGTGGAGCGGGGCGGATTTATCGCTTCTTCCACCCAGCTTGATCCCGATTCCTGAGCGCTAAGCTCCTTTACCTGTTTCTCGATGCCTGTTCCGGCGGGAGTGCGGCTGAGTAAGGCCAAACCAAGGCTGATGACGAGGAACAAAGCGCCTAAAACAGTGGTGGCGCGGGTAAGAAAATTACCCGAACGGGAACCAAAAGCGGTATTTGAACCGCCGGCGAAAATGCCGCCAAGACTATCGCCTTCTTCATTTTGAATAAGGACCAATAATACAAGCAAAACCGCGTCAATAACGAAAAAAACCAATAAAACTACCGATAAAACACCCATCTGTTGACTCCAATTTAAGTCTAACCGTTAAAGAAGTCAGACTGATTAATCGAACTAATTAAAGATATTTATGAGTCTACCGGAAACGCAAATTTTATGCAAGTAAGCGAATATTAATAATTTTGGTTTTTTCATCGTTTTTTTCGTAGAATTGCCGTTTTTCCTTGCCGATAACCATGTTTTTTCTTAACTTTAATAGTGTGAGGATATTAAAAATCTATTTAAATATCGTATCTACCAATTAAAAGCGGATATTACGGCGGCAAACAAAAAAAACGGCTTTTATATCCATATTAAAAAGAGGAGAAAACAATGAAATTAAAAACAACGGCAAATAACGAAAAGTCAAACGTTATTACACAGACGATAAAAGGAGATTGCTACCTGAAATTGGGAATGCACTATTCCAACCAAAATAATTATTTTAAAGCGACGGAATGTTTTATTGAAGCAAAAAACATTTTTAAGAATACCACGGGAAGGGAACATCCCGGATACGCCATGTCATTGCATAATTTGGGAATTTTATATTACAGTATCGGCGATTACACCAACGCCCAAAAATATCATCTTGAAGAAAAAACCGTTTTGGAAAAAATGTCAGGTAAAGAACATATTTCTTACATTGAGGCGTTAGCCAATTTAAAAAATGCGTATTACGCCCTGGGTAATTATGAAAAGGCGATTGAATGTTTAATAGAGATAAAAACCATTCAGGAAAAGATATTGGGAAAAAACAACGCTAATTACGCGCAAACATTACATAATTTAGGAATGTTATACGGTAAAATTTATAATTTTGAAAAATCAAAAAGATATTATTTGAACGCGCTGTTTATCAGGGAAAAGGTTTTAGGGAAAGACCATCCCGATTATGCGGTCTCCTTAAACATCCTGGGCGGATTATACTTTTCTTTAAATGACTATGTAAACGCCGAACACTATCTATTGGCGTTAAAAACCATTTATGAAAAGAATCCTGAAAAAAATCATCCGGGCTTAGCCGTCTCATTAAGGAACCTGGGATTGCTATATATTAAAATAGGCAATTATGAAAAAGCCGAAGGCTGTTTATTGGAAGTGAAAACCATTAAGAGAAAAAATTACGGAAAAAAACATCATGAATATGCGGACTCGTTAAATAATCTGGGATTGTTATATCACAAAATGGGCAATTATAAAAAATCTATCGCCTGTTATCTTGGGGTAAAATCAATTGATGAAAAAATATACGGAAAAAATCATCCAAATTACGCCGCCGCATTAATCAATTTGGGAGCGGTGTATTACAGCATGGGCAAATATTCAAAAACCGAAAACTGTTATTTTGAGGCAAAAGCCATCAGGGAAAAGGCGTTTGGCAAAGCGCATCCAAATTATGTCGTGCAGTTAAACAAACTGGGACAGTTGTATCACAGCATGGGCGACGGCGCCGTGGTTCAGCACAATGTCTTTTGGAGAAGAAAATCATACGCGAGAAATTACGCGGCGACCATCATTCAGAATAACGCCAATTATGCGTTAATTTAACGGCGAATTATTGACTCACCCTGCTTCCCGGCGGCACGGACTGCGTTATCCACACGCTGCCCCCGATAATACTGCCGCCGCCAATGACGGTCTCTCCGCCAAGAATTGTCGCGTTAGCGTAAATTGTTACGTCGTCTTCTATAGTAGGGTGGCGTTTATGGCCGCTTTCCTCTTTTTTCACCGAAAGGGCGCCAAGCGTAACCCCCTGATAGAGTTTAACATTTTTCCCTATAACCGTAGTTTCCCCTATTACAACGCCCGTCCCGTGATCGATAAAAAACGACTCGCCTATTTGCGCGCCCGGATGAATGTCAATGCCCGTCCGTCCGTGAACAATCTCGCTCATTAACCGCGGAATTATGGGAACCTGCCGGGTCCAGAAAAAATGCGCTATCCTGTTAACGGCAATCGCCTGAAAGCCGGGATAGGAAAGAATCACCTCATTGTCACTCATCGCCGCCGGGTCTCCGCGTACGGCGGCCTCCAAATCTTTCTCCAAAATGACCCTGATTTTCGGCAGTTCTTCAAAAAATTCTTCAACAACAAGCGCGGCTACCGCCCCGCACCCTTCATGTCCGCAATTTAGCTTTCCATGCCGCACGGAAAAAGAAAGACTCTTCTCCACTTCCTGTTTTAAAGCCATAGACAATTTTTTTACTTTTTCAACCGTAATTTTCCGCAGATGTTCCCTGTCCGTGCATACATTTTCCAGAAAGCCGGGAAAAAGAAGTTTTTCAAGGTCCTGTAAAATATTGTCGATACTTTCCCTTCCGGGAAGATTCATTGTTCCCGAATGGTTCACCATTCCGTAAGCTTCGTAATTATCAAGAAGCGATTCTATGCTTTTATCAAGTCTTTTCACGCGGACTCCCCCCCGCCTGCTTTGTCAACTAACGTTGAAAGATCACTGCCGCCCTTGAAACGCAGTACGTTAACCATAAAAATATTTAACTTGTTGACAATGTTCGGCGGCAGAAGGTTGCCGTCCACTTCCACCGACAGTACCGGGTAATTACGTTCACGCGCCCACGGGGTGAACAGCCCCTCGATTACGCGCCCGATAAGGCAGGCGAACGGGCTGATATTTACGATGCCTGAATAACCTTCGTCCATCGCCGCCGCCGCCGAGCCGGAAGAAACCGCAATCTCCGAGTTGAGTTCCAGATTAACAAAGTGTTTTACCGTGTACTTCATGATATGCCGCATATCGTGGGGTGTTTTGGGGATAAGGCCTGTCGGCTCCAGAATGGCAAGGACTTTCTTTTCAATATGATGTTTCCACCATTCTTCAATCTGAAGTTTTTTAAGGTCTCTTGACGGTTTGGAAAAAAGCCTTGTGCCGGGTTTTCGTAGTCTGATAAGTTTTTTAAGCGCGTATTCGCGCACAAAGTCCAAGTAATGTATCCATTCGCTGACACCGGCGACTTTTACAACAATGCCCCTCTCGCTCATAAGTTCGATTAATTCGCCCACGGCAAAATCATCGCGGCGCACATAAATCTCGCCGACAATCAACACGCGCGGACAATCCGCAACTTTTCGTTTTAACGGTATTTTTTTCACGTCCGCCGCGACGTGTTTAAGCTCCTTCCACAGTTCTTTGGGATTATGCTCCACCGCGTGCATTACCTTGCGCCATGAATGTTCATAATCTTTTTCCGCCTTTACGGGATCAACCGCCGCTGCCAACAGGGAGCATTGAATGTCTTTTAAATAATCAGATAACACCAAACCTTTCCACATCTCTTTTGCAAAACTCGGTCCCAGTTCCGTGTATGAATTATCCGCGGAGAGGATAAAGACCACCACGTTTTCAAGGCGCAAATCTCGGAAAAGATTATTGTAGTAGACATAATACTGACCCGTACGGCAAGGGCCGGTTGTAATCGGCACAAAGAGAAGGTACAACTCGTCTTTGCGGTACTTGTCGCTGAAGAAAAATTCCAACGCGCTTCCAAGGACTAAATGGCTTGGGACACATTCCTTCCCTGACGCGTGCGCGCGCGCCGCCTGAATTGTTTTGGCTGTTGCGACGGGCATCGCTTCGGCGTTAATGCCCAAACTGCGAATGGCGGCGCCCATGTACTCGGTGGAAATATTTCCCATGTTGGACAGGAGCACTTTTACCCTCTTGTTGTCTATAACGGGAATTCTCTCCCCTGTTTTTATGTTGTCTATCCGCAAATCGTACTCGCCTGAATACATTTTTTCGCAGACAAACCTCATTCCGTTGTCATAACGTTCTTCTTCAAACTGGTTTTTCTTTGCGCGGTAACCGTCAATTATGTCGAGGAACGCCTCAACGCGGGTATCGATGCCTGCGTCTGCGGAATGGGAATCCAACTCAAGCACGAGGAACGGTTTTTGCCCCATCATCCATTTCACATAATGGAGAATGAACGAATCGGGAGCGCATGAAAAATTTGAAACAAACGTAAGATAAATGTTATCTTCTTTTTTAAGGAGTTTTGACGCTTTTAAATCCTGCTGGCCGTAGAACCAGTACATATTCGGGAAGATAACCTCGTCGCGGAACGGCAGGATGTCAAATGGAATGATTGAATAGCCGCGCGTTGTAAACTTGCGCGGAATACCCATATTCGCTTCCGGCGTGAAGGCGTTGTACGGTCTGCCCAATATGGCAATAACAGGCCGATCCGATTTCCGCGCGTCTTCAAGCGCCTGATGACCCATTTTTTCAACAGCTTCAAAATAACTTTTCTGTTTTGCCCACGCCGTATCAAACGCCGCCTTTGTTTCCGCTTCGCCGACACCTAACAATTTTGTCATCTCGCAGAACAATTCAAGCGCCTTTCCCTCGCCGAATTTAAAACTCACGACAAGCGGCAGCCATTTCTTTTTATCAATATCTGGAAAAGCCTTTTCCATATAATAAGGAAGAGCCTGGGTAATAGGGCAAAAGTTCGCGTGTACTTTCTCCTCGTAACTAGGCATATCGCGGAAATGGGGCATCAACACATAATCCGCGCCCTTATCAAGACAGTCCTGAATCGCCCCGTGAGCGATTTCCGCCGGGAAGCAGTAAGTCGATTCAGCCCGCGCGACTCCCGCATGGGCAACTTCCATAGAAAGAAACGTTTTAATTCCCAATTCATGGAAGAACCAACTATAAAGAGGGTAAAGCGTATGAACAGAAAACGCCCGTGGAATACCTACCGTAAAATTCCTTTGCGTCTCTGCGCCTTTGCGAGGGGTATTCTCGATTAATGCCGGCGCGGCAAATTCTTCAAAGAGCATCTTCTGCCGTTTTTCGACATAATCAAACACGGGCACGTCTTTTACCTGCTTACGCATATTAGTGTATTTGTTACAGCGCCCGCCGAACATGTATTTGTGATTGTTGACATTCAACACCTGAATCGGGCAAAGGTTCTCACATGATTTGCAATTAAAAACGCGCTCATAGCCAATATCGCGGTTAATAATGTCGTCTAACACTACGGCCTGTTCCGCAAGAAGCCCGTCGTCCCTTTTGCGCTTTGCAAGTAACGCGACGCCGAAACAGCCCATAAGTTCAGGCGACGGCGGAACAAGGATTTCCTTGTTCAATAACATGGCGAACGCGAGCGGAACCGCCGGGTTTTTTGCGACTCCCCCCTGCAGAAATATCTTGCCGCCTATGGTGCGGTTTCCCACGACGCGGTTAAGGTAATTCGACACTATGGAACATACAATCCCCGCGGTAATATTTTCCCTGCCCGCGCCCTGCTGAACCGCCTTGCGGATATCGCTGTTAATAAACGCCGAACAGTGCTCGCCGAATTTACACGGCGAAGGTGCGCCTAACGCTATGGGGCCAATATCTTTCGCGCTGTGAATTGACAGGTCTCCCGCGGCGGATTCTTCCAAAAATGAGCCTGTTCCCGCGGAGCAGGCTTCGTTCATCGCGTAATCAATGGGCACGCCGTTTTTAAGAAGGACGTATTTCGCGTCCTGTCCGCCAATCTCAAAAATTGTTTCCACTTCTTTGTCAAAGTACGTAGTCCCGACGGAATGCGCGATAATCTCGTTGTAAACGCCCGGAGTCTCCAAAAACACTCCGAGTATTTCGCGGCTGGAACCCGTTGTGGCGACAAGGCAAATGTCAATTTTTTTACCGCCCGTATCGGCGATTATTTTTTCCTGAATGATCGCAAGGCACTCCTTGAGCGCCTTCACAGGATCGCCGTGGGTGCGCCCGTAGTGGCTTGCGGTAATTTCATCGGTCTCGATGTCAACAAGGCACGCTTTGGTGGTGGTGGAGCCGCCGTCAACGCCAAGAATGTATCTGCGTCCGGCTTTCACTTTGCCGTCGGACTTTTCAAAAACTTTTACTTTGTCCTTCCAATCGCGTAACGCACCCAACGAGCCGAAGCGGACATCGTTTGCCCTGAGCAGATTGTCCGCGGAAGGTAGCTTGCTGCCGGATTGCAAAGCCATGACCGCCGCGCCGAACGCCTCAAAAACGGGGGCGGTGTCGGGAATGATAAATTCAATATTCGGAGCCTTTTCGCGGATAAAGCGGATGATATGGCGGTTAAGGGTGATGCCGCCGGTGAGCGCTACCCTGCCCGACGTTACCTTGGCGCGTTTTAAAAAGTCGATAACTTTAACCGCCATCACGTCGGAAAGCGAAAGTACGATATCGTCCTTTGTAGCCTCGCGCTTGTTAAGCCTGTGGGTACAATCGCTTTTCATAAACACGGAACAGCGAGTGGAAAGGGCGTAAACTTTCGCGGTGTCAGGCACCCTGTCAATATCGTCCAAGGTCATGTCCATGCGGGCAAGTTGCTGTTTTAAAAATTCGCCCGTACCGCTCGCGCATTTATTGCCGGAAAAACTGTTGATAATTTTACCGTCAGCGTCGAGGGAATAGACAATAAGGTCTTCCCCGCCCATACTGACCACCGCGTCGGCATTGATCCCAAGGTTTCGCAGAGCCGCTTCGACGCAGAGCGGCTCCAAAGTACCGCTGACATCGAACATAAAGCGGCCTTCGTTGCCGGTAACAAGAGCGGGAATACCTTCGGGGATTTTCCCCTCAGCCAAAAGTTTATGCACTGCCGCGCTAAAATCACCTTCATGTGGCGTAAAAGCCGTCCATACGGGTTTATTATCTTCCAACAAAGCCATTTTCAGGCTGGTTGAACCAATGTTTATACCAAGCGATTTCATTTTGTTATTTTAACAGAGTTGTAATATTGATTCAACAAGGCATATAGGGCTATTAAAACGCCATTTTTTCTCCGAAAATATTATATGAAGATTCAAAAAGTTATTTTCTTCCTTTTTATGGCCATTCTTCTAAACACGTGTAAATCAGCTAAAATAGTAAAAGAAATTTTTGAGGAGCCCAAGCCTGAAGTCGTCCCTCAGCAGGGACATGCAGGCCCCGTTTTATCGGTGGCGTTCAGTCCGGACGGGAGCCGGTTTATTTCAGGATCAGGCGATAAAAGCATTAAGCTCTGGGACACGGCGACGGGCAGGGAAATAAAAACTTTCACAGGCCACACTTCATTGGTTAATTCGGTAGCGTTCAGCCCGGACGGGACGCGGATAGTTTCAGCCGGTTCTTATGACAACACCGTTAAGCTTTGGGATGTGGAGTCAGGAACACTGATAAAAAACTTTTCAGGATTTACGGGTATGGTTACGTCCGTGACGTTCAGTCCCGACGGCAAACAAATTCTTTCCAGTTATTCAGACAGCATGGTTAAGCTCTGGGACATATCGTCGGGAAGGGAAATAAAAACTTTTTGGGGGCAGTTGGGGATGATTACCTCCGCGGCGTTCAGCCCCAACGGCAAACAGATCGTCTTTTTGGATCAATCCGATAACACCGGAAAATTTTTGGCGACAATTAAAAATTTAGACATTGCCACAAGCAGGGAAGTCAGAACATTTCCAAGATACAGGGAAAGCCTTTATTCAATCAGTTTCAGCCCCGATGGCAATTTGATTCTTTTTGGTTCGGGGGAAGGTAACATAATAATATGCGACGCGGCTACGGGCAAAGAAATAAAAACTTTATCCGGTCATACGGGCTGGATTAACTCCGTTTGTTTTAGTCCCGACGGCGCTCAAATAGTTTCAGGTTCGGGTTCCGGCGATAACACCGTTAAACTCTGGGATGCCGCGACGGGAAAAGAAATAAGAACTTTTTCCGGGCATACTTCATGGGTTTTTTCAGTCGCATTCAGTCCTGACGGCAAACAAATACTTTCAGGTTCCCGCGATACGAGCATCAAACTGTGGGACGCAAAAACAGGAAAATTAATCAGAACAATCGGCATTCAAAAGTCATAAAAAAAACTCTTGTCTTTAGTAATATAATTTACTATATTTAATTATAAGGAGAGTAATATGAAAAAATGGGTTTGTTCTGTCTGCGGTTATGTTCATACCGGCGATCAGCCGCCTGCGAAGTGTCCTACCTGCGGGGTTCCGGCTGAAAAATTTAAGGAACAGGTTTCGGGCGGCAGTTATGCCGCGGAGCATGTTGTCGGAGTGGCAAAAGGTGTTGATGCCGACATCGTAAAAGATCTGCAGGCGCACTTTAACGGCGAATGTTGCGAGGTTGGGATGTATTTGGCGATGAGCCGCGTTGCGGAGCGCGAAGGTTATCCCGAAATTGCAGAGGCGTACAAGCGCTACGCTTTTGAAGAAGCGGAACACGCCGCGAAGTTCGGGGAACTTTTGGGCGAAGTAGTTACCGACAGTACAAAGAAAAACCTAGAACTGCGCGTAGAAGCCGAATTTGGCGCCTGCGCCGGAAAAACTGATATTGCAAAAAGAGCGAAAGAAAAAGGATTGGACGCGATCCACGACACCGTCCACGAAATGGCCCGCGACGAGGCACGTCATTGCGCCGGATTTAAAGGTCTTTTGAAGAGATACTTTCCGTAACAGATAAACTTTTAAGCGTTTTAATCAATACGGGAATTACTACAATAAGGCTTGCAAGTTCCGATACCGGTCTTGCAAGCTGAATACCGTTAAGGCCGAGCAGGGGTCCCAGAATAAAAAGACTTGGTATTAAAAATAACCCCTGGCGGGAAAAAGCTACAATGCTTGCTTCCAGCGCCCTTCCCATTGTCTGAGTCATCATGTTTACCATTATTATGCCCGCCGTAAAAGGAAGGCTTATACATTGAAGCCGCAGTCCTAGGGCGCCTATCGCTATTACGTCTAAATCATCTTTCCTGAATAACATTATAATCTGTGGGGCGAATATCGCCATTACGATTGAAATGGCAAGTAAGCCCGTGCAGGAGAATTTTACGCAGAACCAGAAAGCTTTCTTTACCCTGCCGTACAATTTCGCGCCGTAATTAAATCCGCACACGGGCTGAAACCCCTGGCCAAAACCAAGAACAACCGAAGTCGCGAACATGGCAATCCTGTTGGAAATTGAAATTGCGGCAATCGCCGCGTCCCCATAGGGTCTTGCAAAATGGTTAATAATTACCGAAGCGACGCTCATCAGGCTCTGCCTGATAAGCGCCGGAACCCCGCCCTTAAACATGTCAGAGTAACGCTTTACGGAAGGTGAAAAATGTTTAAAGTTGATGGGAATATTTCCCCTGCGCGTCGTACAATAAAAAAATAGTATGCAAAAACTTGTTATCTGGCTGATTAACGTGGCGACGGCGGCGCCTTTTACCCCCATTCCAAAGACAAAAATAAAAAGCGGATCAAGAAGAATATTTAAAATCGCCCCCGACAACATTCCAAACATCGCTATCCCGGCGCTTCCCTGAAAACGCAACTGCTGGTTTAAAACGTTAGCTGATACTATCCAAGGGGAAGCGAGCAGTATAAAGAAAATATATTCCTTCGCATGGGGCTTTATTGTCCGCGTCGCGCCAAGCCAGTCCGCCAAATGCCCAAGGAGGGCGAGTCCCGTAACGGCTATTGCCGCCATACCGATAAAACCGCTGACAAGCCCGGTAACCGCCATGCGGGAAGCGCCGTCTGTATTTTGCGCCCCTAAAGCCCGCGATATATAATTTCCCGACCCCTGCCCGAAGAAAAAGCCCATAGCCTGAATAATAGCCATGAGCGGGAACGCTATTCCGACGGCAGCCACATGGCTTGTACCCAAAGAACTGACAAAAAACGTATCGGTTATATTGTATATAGCTGAAATCAACATGATTAAAATACTTGGACCGGCAAGACTGAGTATATTTTTCTCTACCGGATATGTGGTCATCCTGATAAATTTTTCATTCTTGGGGGATACGGCGTCTTCTAACATATTTTTAGTATAACATTTTTCTAAAATTCTTACCACGAACCACACGAACGCTCACGAACTTTTACTTCGGTAGCTTGTCGCTGTTCGTGTTGGTTCGTGTGGTTCGTGGTAGATCTCTTCCGTATATCTTGCCTGTTTTAAAGTTATAAAATATAGTATCAATATGGCAGCATACATTGAACCGAAAATTTTAAAGGGGTTTAGAGATTTTCTTCCGGCGGCGGAAATTGCGCGCAGGGGGTTGATCGAAAATATTGAGAATACGTTTCGCTCTTTTGGGTTTGTTCCTATTGATACTCCCGCTCTTGAATACGCGGAAATACTGCTTGGGAAGGGCGGCGGAGAGACGGAAAAACAAATTTACCGCTTTAAGGACAACGGGGAGCGCGATGTCGCCCTGCGTTTCGATTTGACGGTGCCATTCGCGCGTTTTGTCGCGCTCCACCGCGCGGAGTTGTCATTTCCTTTTAAACGCTACCATATCGGCAAGGTGTGGCGCGGCGAAAATACGCAGAGGGGACGCTACCGCGAATTTACACAGTGCGATTTTGATATTATCGGCAGTGACGGCGCGGCTTCTGATTTTGAGATTATTTTTTTAATACGCGCCGCCATGCTAAACCTTGGGCTGGATGCCGCCATACATGTAAATCACCGGGGGCTTTTTAACCGTTTTCTTTCACATATCGGGCAAAGCGGGAAATCCGCGGACGTTCTGCGCACCGTTGACAAGCTTTCAAAAGTGGGCGCGGATGAAACCCGAAAAACTCTAACCGAGCTTGCCGGTGAAAAAAACGCGGAAAAGATACTTGAGTTTATTGGGGCAAAGGGCGGCTTTACCGAGACTTTAAATCGCATAACGGAGCTGTCCGGCGGCGACTGCGAAGAATCGCGGCGGCTTATGACTCTCCATCAATTTATGCGCGATGCCTGCGGCACTGGCGAAGCGGCCTGTTGCTGCAAAGCGGTCGGCAACCGCGAAGCGGCCGATAGCTGCGAAGCAGATCCCTTCGTTCTTGATCCTTCGATAACACGCGGGCTTGATTATTACACCGGCGTGGTGTTTGAAACATTTTTAAAAGAGCTTCCCGATATAGGCTCGATCTGTTCCGGCGGACGTTACGATAATCTCGCCGGATTGTACTCAAAAGACAAGGATTCAATCAGCGGGGTCGGCTCGTCCATCGGTCTTGACCGTCTTCTTGCCGCGCTTGAAAGCCTTAACAAACTGCCATCCGCGAATAATTGCCGCGCGGCAATCGCCTGCGTGAACGCTGAAAAATCGGGGCAGTATCAGGCGCTGGCGGAAAAACTACGGCGGAGGGGACTGCCCTGCGAAGTTTTTACAGAGCAGATTGATCTTGTTAAGCAATACATATTTGCCGAAAAAAAGGGACTGCGTTATGTGATAATACCGGGCGAAAATCCGCTTGACGGTACTCTTACCCTGCGCGATCTTGGCGGACGGCGGAATGTTGAAGTATCTGTTGAAGAGGCTGTTTTAAGAATTTTATCGTAATAGCCTCTCGCAGAGGCGCAGAGGACGCAAAGCTGGAGTTCTCGCATATAAATGCGGAGATAAAACGGCAAGGAAAGGCGGCGCGGTTAGGCGCATACATATATGTAATAGCCGGGGCAAATAATACGGCTATGAAGGAGGAAATAAAAATGAAAAATAAATTTGACCAAGTGATTGAGGAAACAGGCTTGGCTGCCAAATGGGAAGCCAGAGGTGAAGCTAGAGGCGAAGAGCGGAAATCATTCAGTATTGCACAAAATTTGGCTAAACTGGGTGTTCCTATTGAAACCATTATATCCGCTACCCAGCTAGATCCTGAAAAAGTAAAAACACTGTACCAGCAGACAAACGCTAATTAAAAACTAATTCACAAAAAAAAGGCTGTCCCTTTCCAGGACAGCCTTCATCGTGTCAGTCCGCGCCGCCCGGCGCATACCGGGCAACGGGGCTAAATTCTTTGCCGGTTATTCATAATCTATAGAGATGGCCAACCAGGAACTTCCCAATGATATCCTTTACTGAGATCACTGGGATCATTCGGTGTCTTGCCTACTTCAGTAGTATCACCACCGGGTGGTGTATATTTACCAAAGTCAGGATTAGCAGTACCGTCAGCTTTTTTAGGATTCTCGTCATAAGTGGCGCCCAGAAGCGTTGCATCATATATCGTATCTGTTTTTACAGATGTGCCGGAAACCTCTTTATATGTGTACTTAATATCTGGCGCATCACCGTCGTCGCAGGCGGTAAAGGTCATTCCGAAAACCAGCGCCATAATTACAAGCGCTATCATTAATTTTAATTTCATCTTTAACTCCTTATGTTAAATTTAGCATCTATTAGATAGACACTTTGAAAAATATCGGTATACCGAATTTAACAACACTCAGACTGGATTTACCTTCCTTTTTGTCACCGGTAGTACCGCTCTTATTTTCGATTGAGGCTTCAACTGAATCAGTATGCAAGCCGAGGACAAAACCTAAGCCAAAGCTTACGTTGCCGGCGCTGTATGACGCGCTAATCGCCGCGCGTAACTCGTCAGTTGTTGTTGTTATCTTGCTTGTTTTTGAACTTGCGGTTGAACCCGGGGCAGTAGTGGTAGTACTATCTTCATATTCTGTCGTATATACGCCCAAGAGGTTCATAAGCGCAAAGGTTACGCTCAAGTTATCGGTGAGGGAATAGTTGACTCCGAGAACCGCATTGTACGCAAACCAGTTCTGAGTATTTGTCTTAATATCTTGAGTAGAAGTAAAACCACCAACACCGAGATCGGTCGTTATTTTGCCCCCTTCCAATACAGTGCCGTCAAGACCATAAATTCTTGTATCTTTAAAGTTTTGTCCGCCTGCGCCGGTTACTGACGCAAAGCTGACATTGTTGTTAAAGGTTATGCCTAATTTCTCAATTCCGGTAAAATTGATCTTAATGTCTACGCCGCTCCAAATCGGGTATTCACTCTCATAAGACACAATACTTCTTGTTGTTACTTTCGGATCTGGATCTTGTGCTTCGGCTGTTTCTACTTTCGTAAAATTGGCGGTATAACCAATGCTGAGACCAAGATTATCCACTATGCCAAGCCCGATGTATGCGCCGAGAAGGTTTTCCCATTTGCCTGTGCCGCGCAGGACAGTGTTATTATCACCGCCGTTAATCGCGTAGAATACGTCAAAAGTAAGAGGACCAAGATCCCTGCCGGAGAGCATAAATGCCGCTTGAACGTCTGATGAAGAAGCATAAGGATTATTTGTACCTCTCTGGAAATTATCAAGTGTGCTTCCTAACGCAAGCCTGATGTTACCGCCGAATGTCGCGCCGACAGCGTAAACCGCGTCCCAGGGTGAACCGTTAATATTGGCATTACTGATATTGTCAGATATTATCCAAGCATCTTTTTTCTGAACGCCGAAGAAATTGTTATCGCCTGATTGAATCCAGTCATTCCAGAATTCATAAGCTGGTACAAATCCGCCGTAGCGTCCCGTTCCCACTTTGCCGTCAAACACTACAGGCCCTTCAATAGCGCCGGTATCGCCTGAGAAAGACCAGTCGGCTGCGCCTCCGTTAAGTAAACTCATAAATGTAGGACCGCCAAGGCTTGCCCAACCATTGTCCAATTTGGCGTCAATATAAACAGAATAATGTTCGCCGTTATTGGAGAGGCTCACTATAAGTCTGTTATCAGGCCTACAAGTGTCATGATCCCAGGGATTTGCAGATGTCCATGTCCACATGTGGGAAGAACCTTTTATAAAGTCCCCCACTTTTCCTGTGTATTTACCATCATTTGTAGCGTCTGCCGGAGTAGTTGTGTCTGTACGCTCCCATTCACCTGACCCTTTTGAAGCGCTAAAGAAGTCTCTTGACAACTGCCCGGTGAACCCTACTTTCCACCCGGAGTCATCCTGCGCAAATACTGCAAAGGATAATAGCGCGAGTAAAACCGAAAAAGCAATGATTTTTTTCATTTAAAAAAATCCTCCTCGTTATTTGGATAAGAGAGAACGCCGCACGAGCGCCCTTTGCCTCTTTATCTCCCATTCCCCTCCCTGTAATGGAGGTAATTTTGTCCAATCATTTTTCAGCGTGAAGCGTGAAAAACAAACGAACCTTTTTTTTGGGCGGTTAA
>Ga0268262_10001335_pt1 | contig 30876 bp, 27 predicted proteins | sample TergutNc150P3_FD_190354 | JGI IMG/M metagenome (GOLD analysis project Ga0268262, IMG submission 190354) | Nasutitermes corniger P3 segment gut microbial community from laboratory colony in Florida, USA - Nc150 P3 (SPAdes) (version 2) | ecosystem: Host-associated > Arthropoda: Insects >... | reverse complement strand
CAAACGTGCCACGAAACCCAGCATCCCCACAAACCCCTCTCAAAGAAGGATACTTTAGACGAGCAGATCTAAACACGCTACACCCAGCAATAGTGTCATGTATGTTGGCCACTCCAACAACCACCTTTAAAATGTTACCCATAACATCAGTTATGATGTGTCGTTTGCGGCCTTTGATTTTTTTCCGCCATCAATTCCCCGATTTTCTGAGACAGAGGTGGTTTTTACACTTTGAGAATCAATAAGGGCGTAGCTTGGGTTTGGGCTTCGTTTTGCTTCTAAACGTGTTAATTGTACTAGTAAGTTGGTCATTTCTTCCCATAGTCCGTTTTTTATGGCTCGGCGGTAAAATGAGTGCACAGTTTGACAATTAGGATACTCTTTTGGTAACATGCGCCATTGGCACCCTGTTTTATTAAGATACCTTACAGCATTTACCAGTTTGCGCTTATTGTGTTTTTGTAAGTGTTTACCTTTCTTTGCACGTGTAAATATTGGTTCAATTATGCTCCATTCTTTATCAGTTAAATCACTATCATACATTAAATAGTAAACCTCAACAAAATACACACAACGCTAGTTAAAAACTTATTGAATACAGATTCTGAAATATTTATAGTTGAATAGTTACGGGTAACTTGGTTTTCGGTGGGGTAAAGCTTTTAGTTGGTTAATGTAATAGAAAGATAAGGGTGCAAGAGAGATGGTGCAAAATAGAACATTAGATTCATTCTTTGCAGAAGATAAAAAACCAGCAGTTCATCAGCCGGTTAAAGTAGTGCAAGCTGAAGATGAATCTGAAGCTCAAACAGCGCCAATGGATATAGCAGTAGTTGAAGAGAAAAATAGTCAAGAAGTAGCTGTAGTTAAGAGAGAGAGAAAAGCTCGAGTTTTGCCGCCAATAGCGCCACTTAATCTTCCACCATCTTATGTTGTGTCTGCAGCTTATAATGGACGTCAGCAGAAAGCAATTATAAAGCTCTATGAGCCTGAATCTGGCGAGTTATATTTTTGGCATGATAATAGAGGGCATAAGCCTTACTGTTTAACTAATCTGCCAAAAGAGACCGTTTTACAATTTGACAGGGTTATTAAGCATAATGGATATGCGGACTGTATATCAGAGCAAAGATTTGACCCGTTAGCCAATCAAAATATTCAAGTTACAAAAATTGTTGCTAAAGACCCCCTTGCAATAGGTGGTAGGCCGCGTGGGACTATAAGGGATATAATTCCAGAGGATTATAGTCAAGTATGTGGCGGTCAAATTCAGGATAGTAATACTAAAATTTGGGAGTCAAAAATCAAGTATTATCAGTCATACATTTTTGACCAGAAAATTTTGCCTGGCATGATTTACCAAATAAAGAATGGAAACTTGGAAGAGGCCCCTATTTATGAAGAGGTAGAGCAGGCACTTGAGAGAATTCGTAAAGTTTTCAGCGAGGAAACTGTTGAAGAGCAAGAGTTTGTTGAAATGTGGGCTAAGCTTCTCGAGTATCCTGCGCCTAAATTTCGCAGAGCCGCTATTGACATTGAGGTATACTCTCCGCTAGCTAATCGTGTTCCTGATGCACGTGAAGGTTCTTTTCCAGTAATTGCATGCTCAATTTACAGCTCAGATGGTGACAAAAAAGTTCTTGTTCTTAAAAGATGTGATAGACCAAATGAAAAACTTCAATCACCAAATGGTATCGATATAGAACTTTGTGAAACAGAGGAAGAACTATTACGGCAAGTCTTTAAAGTCTTAACAGAGTATCCATTTATTTTAACATTCAACGGTGACGACTTCGATCTCCGTTACCTAGTTCACCGAGCATTAAATCTTGGATTCCAAAAAAAAGATCTACCAATTGATGTGGGAAAACGCGTTTGTTCAATAAAATATGGTATACATATAGATCTCTACAAGTTTTTCTTCAACAGGTCAATTCAAATTTATGCTTTCAGCAACCGCTATAAAGATGTAAGTCTTGGCGATGTAGGCGCAGCACTTTTAGGAATGGAAAAAATCCATTTAAACAAAGCCTTCGGTGATCTTACCTATAGTGAACTCGCACACTATTGTCTTAGGGATTCAGAAATTACATATAAGCTAACGAGTTTTGAAGATGACTCTGCTATGAAGCTTATACTGGTACTTGCACGCATAAGCAGCATGCCAATGGAAGACGTAAGCCGTCAAGGAGTAAGTCGTTGGATACGCAATTTTATGCATCGTGAACATCGCAAACGCGGACTTTTAATTCCAAACGCTGAAGATATTTTAACCAAAAAAGGCAAGACCAGTACAACAGCAGTGATTAAAGGCAAAAAATACAAAGGAGCAATTGTCGTCGAACCTACGCAGGGTGTCCACTTCAATGTTGCAGTAATGGATTTTCCCAGTCTATATCCATCAATTATCAAAGTTTGGAACCTTGGATATCAATCAATCGACTGTAATCATCCAGAATGCAAAAGCCGAATAATTCCAGATACACCCCACTGGGTTTGCACCAAGAAAAGAGCCCTTGAAAGCTTACTAATTGGTTCACTTCGAGACTTACGTGTAAAATGGTACAAAAACTGTGCTAAAAATAAGTCGTTATCGCCTGAATTACGAAGTTGGTACAGTATAGTACAAGGAGCACTTAAAGTCATTTTAAATGCTAGCTATGGCGTTTTTGGAGCAGACAGTTTTGATCTTTATTGCCCCCCAGTTGCTGAAGCAACAGCAGCAATTGGACGCTATAGCATCACACAAATCCTTGAACACGCAGAAGCAACAGGCGTAAAAGTCCTATATGGCGACACAGATAGCTTATTTCTCAAAAATCCTTCTAAAGAGCAAATTGAAGAAGTAGCACATTGGACAGAACAAAAGTTAAACATGAATATTGACGTTGAAAAAATTTACAGATACGCAGTTTTTAGTGCGCGCAAAAAAAACTATTTAGGAGTCTTAGAGGACGGCACAGTTGACGTTAAAGGTTTAACAGGTAAAAAGAAGCATATCCCAGTTTTCATAAAAGACGCATTTAACCAGATGAAAGAACGTCTCGCAAAAGTCAAAACACCAGCAGAATTCGAAAACGCAAAAAAAGATATAGCAAACATTGTTAAAGAAAGATACACACGACTAAAACGACGCGAATGGACGGATAATACTGAACTTGCATTTCATGTAGTCTTAGGAGATGACCTAAGCAGGTATACAAAAACGACACCTCAACATGTAAAAGCAGCATTTATTTTACAAAAAAGCGGAAAAGAACTACGAGCAGGCGACCTTATAAGTTTCGTAAAAGTTAACAGCAATAAGGAAAGAGTAAAACCGGTAGAATTAACATATAAAAATGAAGTTGACACTGACAAATACATAGCATATCTACAGTCAACCTTTGACCAAGTACTAGACGCGTTAGGATTGAACTTTGATGAAATCATTGGATTAACAAAATTAGCCCAGTTTTTTGTTTAGAAAAGAATGGAAATAAAAGAATAGATAAACGCAATTAACGTAAATACTGCAACTAAGGCTGAAATTATTATTACTATTTTTCGTTCAGTTAAGGGGCGATGATAAGTTAATGTGGTAACTAAGCTACGTCTGTGGTCGGATTCAAGTTTGTCATCTTTGAAGGTTATTAAAGCTTTTTTATGGGTAAAGAAGACTGTGAGCAGGATTAGTGAAGAATTGAAGATATAGGGTAATATTGAGATCAGTAAACCAATTTTTACATCAGCAATAATAGCAAAGGAGGCTATAGACATACCAATAGCAAAGCTGCCAGAGTTTCCTACAAATATTTTTCCCTGTAAATTTAATATTGTAAGAATTAACCAGAAAATTATCGGACCAATCATTAATAGATAACTAGACGATGTTAATGCAGAGATACCCATTAAACCTAAAAGCACTATTGCGGGACAACTAGTTTCAAGTCCATTAAAACCACCAAGCATGTTAACTGTATTTGTTACAATCATTACGATTAAGGGGATTATTATATAGAAATACCAGACACCGAAGTCAACAAATCCAATGAACGGCAAAGTAATTGATGTACGAGCATTCATTGCTATTGCAAAATAGACCAGAGGTAACGCTGCAATTAGCGGCATAAATGCTTTATAACGCCATTTCAAATCCATCCAATCATCAAGTAGACCCATAAAACCGCCGAAGAGAATACAAACAGCAAGAGTTAGAGGCGCAGAAATACCAGACTGCACTTGATGACCCCCACTGAGAAAATAAAATAAAAAAAGACAAACAGTTGTAAATAGGACGTATAACACGCCCAAACCGTTTGGAATCAAAGGTTTTCCAGTCTTATGCTGATCGGGAACTTTGGGAAACACGCTTTAGATATCACCTAATGGATAAACCATAGGATTATGGACGACCTGCATTATATGCAGCCCAATCTATCTCGTAGAGTCCGATCAAGGGAGCTATAGTGTAACCGGTGCTTAAACCAGAGAATTCTTCGCCTGCTCCTGCGATATATACGGGCTTTAAGTAGTCTAGAGATACATTCGAGTTATAATAGGGGGTAACAAGACCACCGGTGCTTTCAGAGAACTCTTGTTCAATATCTAGCAATAGCTTACGTATTACAGAGTTCTCCCCTTGTTCATTCCATACCCATCCAGCATATGCATCATATGAGCCAAAGTCATCTCGACTGGTCCATGCACTATTTGGATCCATAAAACCCTCTTTAATTAGACGATCTTTTGCACCACCAGATATATCGGCCATCCATGACCATTTACCTTCATCACCATAACCCCATGGTTGTGAATAATAATTTCCAGAGTCATCTTGCCAAATTGCTAGAACTGTGAAGACTAGTATGTATTTCACGTTCTGTTGACCATATGCGCTTAACATTTTTAGTGACAATTTTTCGTTGGCCATATATACAAAGCCCAAGTTTTCTATTTGTGTAGAGTTAACTGTAGCATTGTCGGCAAGTGTAGTTACGTTACCCTGAATACTTAACCAGTACCCGTAGTCCCACCATGAAACAACTATATCAGATGACTTCAATTTTGTACTTGTGTAGTCTAACATGTTTAACCATTGGGGCATTTGTTCACTTGGAGTTACTGGGAGAGCTGCAGAACTTATTGATGTGGGTGCATAAGCTCCTGCAACAGCTCTGGGCATACCTTCCTGCTTTGGTATTGGACTGAAAGCAAATTGTGTCATGAGAAGGATGAGTATTAATAGTATTCCAAGACCGCTATATTCTTTGCCAACACGCATCAATTTTCGTTTTGCTTTTGTAGCAACATTCGGTGTTTCTTTGAACATAATCATGAAGGGTTTTAGCAGTCCAACTACACCCATACCTACTAGTAAACCAAATGCAGGTGCGAATATTACCAGTAAACGCACCATTGAGGCTCCGAAATAGAGTCCGGTTATGCCGAAGAGTAGGAGGAATATGTTGCGGTTTGTTGGATTTTTAAGGGTGAAGTATAGTCCAGTGAGGAAGAATATTGCGCATATGCCAAGTTCTAGATAGAGGTTGCCCCATGCGGTAACGCGGTGTTCAGCAACTGATGCAATTAATGGCGCGCTTGAGCGGATAGATGGGTTGAGAACTGTAGCAAATTTTCCGGCAAGGCCGCCGAGGTAGCCGAAGTATGTTAATGAAATGAGGCAGACAAGTATTGCGGAGATTACTGCGGCAATTGTGAGCATTCTGTTTTTTGCTGAAATGTTGCGTTTTAGAAATTCGTTAATTAGCATTACAGCAAAGACTGCTATAACTAGGAGTATTGGGGCAGTTAATAGGTAAGAGTAGCCAACTTGCGGGAATTGTATTGATATTAGTAAGCTTAGTCCCATGGTTATGCCGTAGCTGGTAAGTAAGCGTCTGTCAGCTCGTTTTAGTATTACGAGTATAAACGCGAAGAGAGCGACTAAGCCTAAAACGTAATATGCTGCACCCCAGCCAGTGATGAAGTACGCTAACGCTAAAGCTGCACCTATAGAATAAAGTAAGCTTCCACGTAGAGAACGTTTTGAGTCTAATGAGCGGAAAAATAGCAGTACAAAGAAGACTAAACCAATCATACCAGGTATTTCGGAGTCGAAAAATCCAAGAGAGCTTCTCTGTACAAAGGATGGAGCTAGGGCCAAGAAGAGTGCAGCAAATAAGCCAACTGCTTTTCCACCCATGTCTTTTCCAACAAAGTAAAGTACTAGACAAGGCAGAGTGCCCAAAAGTACTGTTAATACTGCACAGAAGGTCATTAAATCAACATTTACACCTAAAAAGCTAACTACGTTGTATAACGCAGCTGCAGTCATAGGTAAAGCGGGATAAGATCTAGACATGTCAAGACCGTCAGGATACCATTGTTGATAATTAACCCAATGATCTGTGTAGGGGGAGAGTAAACCGTTGTCTACCATATAGCCAGTAATGCTGTATTGATAGTATGGGTCAAATTCATTTAAATGAATTTGTCCTGATGGTATTTCCCAGCGTATAGGTAAAACACGAACAGTGAATGCAACAAAGAGTATTAAAATTAGCGCTGAAATTACAATTATAGTAGAATAATTGAGTTTAAAGCCTTTTTTTAAAGATTTCAGACCATTAGTTTGACCTTTAGACACAAATTCCCCTCACGTAGTCATTTTTCAATTTAGATTTGTTTGGAGTATATCACAAAGTGGTTTATTTATGGCTTTCCAAAAAATAACCATGCTATGGATTATTTAACTGTTTAATCACATGACATATAACCCATGGGCTGTATCTACACAATTTTCTTAACCTAAACACTCGCTCTAGCCACGCGAAAATAGGCACAAGACCACTTTGAGAAGTTCGTCCAAAAGGTAGCCAATTGAAACCTAAATGAGCATGCAGACAAAAACCAGCTTTAGGCAAAATTTGAATAACACCACTGCAAGAATGCAAATAAGAACGCCCGCCCCCTAAACTCTTCAGTTTCCCCTTAAAACTCGATCTATTACCAAAAGACAGAACACAATTTGAGCCAAACTTTAACACACGATAACAATCATCCAAAGCAACACCGAGTTCAGGAATGTAATCTAGCACTTCAACCATAAATGCGGCATCAAAAACGTCACTTTTAAAAGGCAAATATCTAGCATCAGCCACTACAACAATTGCCTGCTTTGTCCGCTGTCTAAGACGTTTAAGTGAGCCACCATCAATGTCTATGCTTACAACATTTGTCTTAGTATTTAACGCAATAAGAGATATCCTCCCAGATTCAGCACCCACATCAAGAACAAGCGTAGTTTTAGAAAAGTCAACAGCTTTTTTTATAAAAACTGTTTCTACTTCCGTTAAATACTTACCCATACGAGTCTTTGCAGCCATCTCCCAATGAGTTTCCAGCATAGAAATGTCAGGTGAAGTGTGTTCAGTTTTTTTCATTGCTATATACCAAACTTATTTGTTTACTGGTTTTACGTCAATACTTAAGGGTAAAAATGACAGCTTTCGTCCACAATTTGGACAGGCAGAACCATGTTGTTTGGCAACCTCTGCAGGAGGACTGAAAACAGATCCTTCATACAAAACGTAACTGCAACTAGAGCAAATAACACGTTGTGGCATCTTTAACCCCAAAAGATAAGTCGGTATTATAATATTTATTAATTATCATTAAATTTCTTGCGAAACTAAATTAAGTGCGGTTGATGTTTTTTGTGGTTGTTGTGAACGTATGAAGTATGAGACGCTTAAGGGTTATTCGGACGAAGATTTTCGTCGTATAACAGGTGTTAAGCGTGTTACTTTTGTAAAAGTGTTTACTTGTCAAATAATTAAAAGTGTGGTTTAGCACGCTTGAGAAAATACACACTAATAATCGCTGAAAAACCCGACACTGCAAACCGCATCGCCACAGCCTTAGATGATAAAAGCAGTCCTAGGCGAGAAACGGATAACGGTGTACCGTTTTTTGTAGCAAAACATGAAAGTAAAGAACTAGTTATAGCATCAGCTCTGGGTCATCTATATACTGTCTCAGGGGTAAAGAAGAGGGAATGGGATTACCCAATTTTTGATTATCAATGGACACCACGTTGGATAGCTGAGAAAAAAGCATCAAAAACACGTGCTTGGATAAAAGTACTCTCAAAACTTGCAGAAAACGCAACAGAATTTGTTGACGCATGCGACTATGACATTGAGGGCAGCATAATAGGCTACTCCATTCTCAAATATGCCTGCAATAGCAAAGAAACAGTAGCTAAACGCATGAAATACTCCACGCTCACTAAAGAAGAGCTTAAAGAGTCATTTAATAAATTACTATCACACCTTGATTTTGAACTCGTTGAAGCAGGCCTAGCAAGACATGAAGTAGACTGGCTATATGGCATAAATCTTTCTCGAGCATTAACATTAGCAGTAAAAAACAACAACAGCACATACGCCATGCTAAGCACAGGTCGCGTACAAGGTCCAATTTTGAAATATATAGAAATACGAGAAAAAAATATACAAGTTTTTGTTCCAACACCATTTTGGAGTATAACAGCAAAAATACGCATAGATGAACACATATTTGATTTAGAATACGAAAAAAAAGCTATTGAAACAAAAACAGAAGCAAATAATATCGCGGCAGCCTGCAAAGTTAGAAAGGGAAAAATTGACAAGATTAACGTAAAAGAGTTCCAACAAAAACCACCTGTGCCATTTGACCTAGGCACACTTCAAAGAGAAGCCTACAAACTTTTCAAATACACACCTATACAGACATCCAAAATTGCTCAGCATCTATATGTTAACGCCCTAATTTCTTACCCAAGAACCAGTAGCCAAAAATTACCGCCTACCGTAGGTTATCGCGTTATACTTAAAAAACTCAGCAACGCTGCAGTATATCAGAAATTAGCACAGAGTCTTTTAGCTAAAGATACACTAAAGCCTAATGAAGGCCCAAAGTTTGATCCCGCTCATCCTTCAATTTATCCAACAGGCAATATGCCAGAGAAAGCATTGGACACAGCTGAAAAAAATATTTATGATTTAATCGTTAGACGGTTCCTTGCAGTTTTCGGTGAACCAGCCCTTAAGCAGAGTATCAAAGTTTCAGTAGATATTAATCAAAACCAGTTTTTCATGACAGGCTATCGTACATTAAAAGAATGTTGGATAGAATATTATAAGCCGTATATCCATTCAGAAAATATTTCGTTGCCGTTACTTTTTGAAGACCAAAAAGTTGCAGTGCAAAAGGTAACTTTAAAAGATAATTTTACCAAGCCACCTTCAAGATATAATCCACAGAGTCTTCTTAGAAAAATGGAAAAAGAGCAAATAGGTACGAAAGCAACTCGGGCAATGGCAATTCAGACACTTTATACTCGTAAATATTTGGAAGGAGAGCAAAATATGGTCATTACTGGTCTTGGTTTTGAAGTAGCTGGGGTACTAAAGAATTATTGTCCAAGTGTAGTCTCCTCTGAGATGACAAGAAAACTTGAAGGAAAAATGGAACAAATTCAATTAAAGCAGGATACTAAACAGAATGTGCTTGCAGACACTATTAAAGATTTAAAAATTGTCACATCATCGCTTAAACATAATCAATCGGAAATTGGCATGCAACTTGGACAAAAAATTAAACAGTTACAACTTGATAAACGAACCATAGGAAACTGTCCTAAATGTCAAATAGGAAAACTAGTTATCATTCGCTCTAAAAAAACTGGTAAACGCTTTATTGGCTGTACCAATTTTTTTGAAAACGCCTGTAATACGTCTTTTCCACTGCCACAGATAGGAACAATTAAGCCTTTAGTATCACCCTGTAAATCATGTGGTTATCCTGTCATTAAAGTTTTAATTAAGTCAAAACACCCGTGGCGTTTATGTCTTAATCCTAATTGTTCAGACAAGGAGCAAAAAATATGAAGTGCAAAATTTGTAGTCGTCCAGTTAAAGAGAAGGGTTATTGTAGTTTGCATTTGAAGGCGTATCAGAATATTTATGGGAAATTTGTTGTGTGGGAGAAAGCATTAGGGGTTACTTGGATGGATTATTTGATTAAAATTTCGAAAAATTCATTAAGCGGAGAATGGGCTAAAGAAGTAGCAAAGCATTTAATTGAGGGCGAGAGCAGAAATGACAAAGAAAAATAAGAAGCAACAGTTAAAACAAAAACCAGCACCTACTACTACTCAATCATCAGTATCTTCTTCACTGAGTAAATGGTTCAAAAAAGTTGTAACAACTCAGCCATTTGCCTTAATTATAACAGTCGTTCTTATTGGCGCTACGGTGTTCCTGCTTGGAGGTGGCTTATATACCATGACGACAGAGAACGTCATGCCTTCTTTGTATTATAACAATAGATTTTACTTCTTAAGTCCATGGGGCATGAGTGAACAGTTTATCTCAGAAACAATAATAACAATAATGTTGTACATAATGGGGTTTGCAGGTTTACTATCAGTTTATCAAAGCACTAAAAATGCTAGCAAACCGAGACAAGCATACATACTATTGCTCGTTGGGGCAAGCCTTATCCTACTATCATACGTATGTCTTGAGAGTGCAATCAACATCAAATCAGCAGGCTTTTAGAGACCGGTTTTATTTTTTTTCCTTTTCTCATAGGGCATAATTAAAGAACTGATTAGAAAATGTGAAGAGCGATCCATTAGTTAAATGCCTAATCTCATAGCCATCATACATATCGTTCTGCATACAGTATTCAACACCTAAATGTAACAGTCTATAGCAAAGTTCAATATCATCATAACCATCCCTCGCCTTAGCACCTAGTCAACAAAAAGAATTATAGAATATGACTACTAAACGTGTGGATGTATGAGCTATTATGTGTTAAATATACTTTATAAAAAATGCGGGCCTAGTTTACTTGCTAGTTATTCCGATAAGCCTGATCAGATCGTTCGTTAAATAGTTGGTGCGTTATGTCTCATTGTTGTTTAGGATGTTTACCATGGATGTTTTTTGAGTTTGAGTTTGTAAGCACAGATGTTTGTAAATAGGTGAATTGGGGGTGTAAGTAATAGTGTTGTTATTGCAATCTCCCAGCTTATAATGGAAAGTGGGATTGAAAAAATGATTGCGCCGACAACGAAGTCGAGTTGATCAATAATTGGTAACATCCCACCGGGAACAATGTCTAGTCGTCTTTTAAGAAAAGCCGCTGTTAAATCGCCTAAGAGTGCGCCAAATGGTGTAAACACTGCGAAGAGAATAGATAAAGGAAGAATATGTGAAGGTATAAAGTAATATTCGGCTAAGCCAACGCTTAAACCAATAATCCATCCGAAAAGAAATCCTCTAAAGGTTTTATTATTGCCAAACAGTCGTTTGCCGTCGATAAAGTTTTTGCCAAAGTCAATTTTTGTTCCTCCACCTGCAAGTACGGGTATAGCGTTTGCGCAGTAGGCAGGAAAGATGAATATAATAGCTTGAATTATTAGCAATGTTATGTCCATGATGTTTACCGTATTACTTTATTCATAGAATTCAGTTGCAAATATACCTCTTTCACCTATTTGTACATAACCGGTAATGTGCATCATTTTTGTATGATATTTCTCTATTGTCACTTTAACTAACTTTGTCTCGGCAGGTTTAAGAGAGATTATATTGTCAGCCCAAAATGTTAACACACGATTTGCGGCTGGTTTGACGCTGCCCGATGGGTCGCTAAATATGTTTCTTACTTGGCTGTTTATTATTATTGGGATTTTTTGGATTTTTGCTGTTTGTGCTAATATGGCCATTTGTCTGTTTAGTTCCCGGTTTACGCTGAAAGCTATGGTTTTGTTTTGGGTTTCTGCGATTTTGGCTCCGTATAGTGAGTTTATAGTGTCGATAACTATTAGTCCGAATTTGTGTGGTGGTGTTATGTAGGCGTCTATTTTGTCTATTAGTGTTGTTTGTTCTTTGAAGTTTATGGGTTTTATTAGGAGGATTTTGTCGGCTATGTTGTCGAGTTTTTCGTTGGCTATTTGGGCGAGTCGTTTAGAGGAGAAGGTGTTGTCGCAGTCTATGTATAGTGTTTTTAGGTTTTGTGTTGCGCAGTTGAAGGCGCATTGGGTTGTAAGTGTGCTTTTTCCGGTTTCGGGTTCGCCGTAGATTAATGTTATTGTTTCAGGGTTGATGCCGTTGTCTATATTGTCGATGTAGTCTATGCCTGTTAAGACTTTTTTTGTGTCAACCACGTGGATGCACATCAAGATTATTAACTTGGTCTAATATGTGTTTTATATTTAAAGAGTGTTATCAGGTAGACTATATGAGAGTGAAAGTTGCAGTTGTTACGGTGCAGGGGAAGGCGTATTTTCATATAGTAAATTTGCTTAAAGAGAAGGATATAGCGTTTTTCAGTTTAATGCCTAATGAGTCTATACCTGCAGGGGTTAAAGTGGTTATAACGACGCCTGAGGAGCAGTATGGAATAGTTTTTGATAAAATTTTGACGTTTACGTGTGAGGAGGAATTAGATAGTTTAATGAGTCAAGTTACAATTAGTTTACATGGGAAAGAACGTTATGAGAGAATGGTTATAGGTGTTGATCCTGGAGAAGTGACGGGATTAATAGTAATAGCTGATGGTAAAGTGTTAATTGAGGCGAATTGTTTAAGCATACAGGAGACAAGTAATAAGATAAAGAGTATATTGAAAAACGTGAACTTGTCAGCTACGAAGGTTAGAGTTAAAATTGGAAATGGAGTACCAGCTTACAGGGAGCTAATTGGCACGTTAGATAAAGCGTTGGATCCTAAAATCGTGTTGGACGTAGTTAGTGAAGTGGGAACAAATTTACCAATAAGTAAACGTAGCAGGAGCTTGAGGCATATAATTTCAGCTACGAGAATATCAACAAGGGTAGGCTGCATTTATCAGAGAAGCAGGAAAGAGTAAGAGGAGAAAAAAGAAAATGGGGAAAATAGTTGAAGCAGGTAAAACTTTGATAGTAAATGGTCCATCATCTGTGAGAATTGTTTCAGGTAAAGTAGAGGTTTTTGGTAATGTTATAAAGGAAAATCAGCAGATAATTGTGCGTGAAGGGAAAAGGCAGCCTTTTCATGTTTTGGAGAGTACAGAGTTTCATGTTTCGCTGGGGGCAAATGCTACAATGCAGGAGGAGGAGACAAATACTATTCCATCGTCATGGGATGAGGCGTTTCAAGCGGTTGTAGCTATACAGAATAAGCCAGCTGTTGTCATGGTTGTAGGTAAAGCTGACTCTGGGAAGAGCAGTCTTTGCACGTACATAGTTAACAATCTTATAAATTGGAAAACTAGAGCAGCTGTTCTAGACAGCGACATGGAGCAGTCAGATATTGGTCCACCGTGTACTATTGCTTATAATTATGTCACTAAGCGTGTTACGGAGCTTTGTGATGCAGGTATGTCTAACGCGTTTTTTGTTGGAGTTACCTCGCCAATTCAGGCTGTGAGTAGGTCAATTGAGGGCTTAACTGTAATGTATAAAGAGATAATGCAGAGGCATGATGCGGATTATGTGATTATTAATACTGATGGCGCTATAGAAGGCGAGGATGCGATTAATTATAAATTACAGCTTGTTAATCAGTTTAAGCCAGATTTGGTAATTGGTATTCAGAATCAGGAAGAGCTTGTACCATTATTTTCGGGTATTAATGCATTGCCTACATGTTGTATTAAATCATCGCCAAATGCTAATGTGCGTAATGCTGAAAAGCGTACAAGACTGCGGGAATTGAATTATGCGAAGCATCTAAAGGATGCTAAAATACGTTCATTTTTTGCCAGTTATATGGAAATTCAAGAGAAAAATGTTCTGCCAAAAGAGGCGGGTAAGGAAAAGGGGATTCTTGTTGGGTTAAAGAATTCTAAGAAGCATTTTTTGGGAATTGGTATTATGCTTGAATATAACCGGGCGCGGCAGATAATGAAGGTATTAACGTCAGTTAGTGTAAAACCGGCTAGTATTATAATTGGCAGAATTAGATTAGATCCTGAGCTTAGGGAGATACCGCTGTAAGACTGAAAAATTTTTGCACCTCTTTTGCTAGGACTCCGTCTTGGTCGGGTAATGTTTTCATTCCAGTATTTACCCATGAGGGTAGAAAGCTTCTACAATAGCCCGTTGCGTATCGTGAATCTAAAAAGATTATAACACCCCTATCATCAAGAGTGCGTACTGGTCGGCCTGCAGCTTGCGAAGCTTTTTTCATTGCGGGCAATATATAGCCGTATTCGCGTCCAAAACGTGCAAAACATTTCTCGTAATAGTCAATCTGTGCCTTTACACGAGGTGTCGGCTCAGCATAGGGTACTCCAACAATTATCACAGAGTTCATTTGATCACCTGGGAAATCAACACCTTCAGAGGTTCTACCGCCTAAAACGCCAAGAAATACTGCACCCATTTTATTTCCGCATGATTTAAAGTCAGACACGAGTTTTTCGTTTTGCTTAGAGGTCATACCTCGCTCTTCTTTGTATAATGGCCTATCTAATGCTAAAGTTAAGCCTTCAGTAAGCAGAGAGTTCATAACATCAAATGAGGCGACAAATATTCCTGTATTTCTAGGAGTATTTTCCACAACTTCAACTATTCGTTTAATCATAGTTTTATACATTACTGGTGTGCGTTTTTCCATAGCTGTAGTGACGCCGCAGCAGACGGCTGAGAAAATGTGTTCTTTTGGAAACGGGGAGGGAGCGATAAATTGTGCAGAATTATGAGGCAGCTGAGTTATTTTTAGATATGCATCAAGTGGCTGTAGTGTGCCGGACATTACAACGTTAGCGTATGTTGCAGAGAAGACGGGTTCAGTGATTTTTGATGGATTTAAAGAGACTATTTCTAGTTTTGCGGTTTTTTGGTTTTTTTCAGTATAGTACCGACAGGCGACGTTGATATATGAGCTATCGTCGCAGGTTTCAAGCCAGTATAGTAAAAAGTCTGATAGGGAATTTACGTAGCTGCGGGGGTTTTTGCCTTCTGCTAGCATGCTACGTCTGATCCCCGCGCCGACTTCGTGCATTTTCTCAAAAAAGTCGCGGGGATTGGATATACCGCATTTTTGAATTATATCAATTATTCTACTCGCATCTACTATTTCTTCACGGCTAATATTGTCTGTTAATTTTTCTATTTCTTCACGGAAAAAGTGAGCGAACTGTTCAATGTCTTTATAACCGTAATAATTAGCCTCCAGCTCGGCTTGTCGTAGAACAAATAATGAGAGATTGCTACTAGAAATGTCAACGGCTGTGTCAGGCAAGTTATGTGCTTCATCGACTACGAGAATGATTTTTGAAAGATCAGTATTTATATGCTTTAAGAAAGCTGTGCGAATAAGTGGGTCGAAAGCGTACAGATAGCTTAATGCTATAACTTTTGTATCAGCTAATGATGCCTTAACAAGTTCATATGGACATAATTCTCTCTTTTTGCAAATCTGCTGAATTTCAGTTGCAGTATAGGGCTTTGTTGCCAACTGTTTAACCAGTTGAAGGTAATCATAAGTTTGCAGATCTACATTTTTATAGTAAAGACAGCGCCCTTTAGATTTTAAGAGGTCACACATTTCCATAAGGGATCTTGAGTCAAAAGCGCCATTAGCAGCAAACGCGTTAAGACACATCTCATTACGCCCTTTAATAGATATACCACTAACAGGATGTTTTTTGTATATCATACGTAACTCATCGATAACACGCTCATGTTGCCTATGAGTTCTAGCGACATAGAGAATTTTGAGTTTTTTCTCAATAGCCACTGGTAAACATGCGGAAAGCGCAGATATTGTTTTACCTAAACCGTTGCTACCTTCAATTAGCACAGATTGCCTAGCATTTACAGCATTATGAATGGTAGTAATGAACTGGTCCTGATGTGCACGTACCTCTGAGTAGGGAAAGTACTCTATTACACGTGGCGGAAGCGTAGATAAGGACATTTAAAATGCTCCCTTAGTTTCACAGTAACCATTAATAGGACAACTATTACAGAGGGGTTTTTGAGCTTTACAGAATTGACGCCCGTGACCAATTAAAAGTTGATGAGCAAACAAATAGTCGTTTTCAGCAAACAATTTTTGCAGACTTGAACGGACGACTTCATAACCACCTGTTTTAGGGGCAATCCCCAGACGTTTAGAAACACGATTAACATGAGTATCTACAGGTATTGTGGGTTTTTGGGCAGAAAAAAGCAACACCACATCCGCTGTTTTAGGTCCAACACCGGGCATGTCTGTAAAAATTTTTCTTGCTTCCTCAAGAGGCAAGACTAAAATCGCGTTTAAAGAACCATTGTACTTTTCCTGAATTATTTTTGAGACCGCTTGTATTGTACATACTTTATTCTTGTAGAGCCCTGCGGGTTTTATGCATTCTTCAATTTGTACAGCATCAGCTTCTATAAGTGACTTTGGAGTGATACGGAAACGGTGTTTTAGCCGTGTAAAGGCAGTATCAGTGTTCTTGTCTGCCGTGTTTTGTGAGATAATAGTAATTATAAGAGTTTCAAATGGATCACTTTTTGCTTTAACAAGACTTGGCACAGCTACTGTCAATTTAAGAATATTGAGCATTTCTTCCGTCTGAGCTGTAACCAACATGTTATATCCCTGCATTAACGTTAAATTAATGATTTATCAGACTATAAATAGCATTGTAACGTTTTAAGCATAAATTAAAAGTTAAGTATGTATTTAGCTCTCAGCAAAAATTTCGTTAACATTTAACCTTTCATGCCATTTTTTGCACAACAAACACAGCTACATATGCAAATTCATGTATAGATACTTTAATAAAAACGTATGTATTTAGCTCTCGGCGAAAATTTCGTTAACATTTAACCTTTCATGCCATTTTTTGCACAACAAACACAGCTACATATGCAAATTCCTGTATAGATACTTTAATAAAAACACGCAAGCTAAATACATACATAAAAACACGCAAGCTAAATACATACAAAGTTAATAATTGTTAAACAAGCTAAAACATATATTTGACAATAACCGTACCGAGTATTGACAAATTAGATGGGAGCATCATTTTTAGTCTAAAATCGTACTAAAAGCAGATAAACCTCTTTCCACTACATTAGATAACTAAAGAGGGACTAGACATAGGCTGCGGTATATTTGGCGTAAAAAATTTCGATAAGCAGACAGTTTTTCCTTATATTTATTGGGGACTGCGTGCTCAGAATCATAGAGGTCATCAGTCACATGGCTTTTTAACGTATAATCAAGAAGGCGAGTTTTGTGTTCATAAAAATTTGGACCTTGTACCGAAGATTAAGAAGGCGGCGGGTGATGAGTGGTTTGGGAAGCTTCAGGGTTCCATTGGGATTGGTAATGTTAGGTATACGACTTCTGGTAAATGTGATGAGAAGTCTATACTTGAGGGGACGCAGCCTGTTATAGGTATTATGGATAAGATGAAGCTTGCAGTGTCGTTTAATGGTAATATAATTAGTACTGAAGCGCTTAAAGAGGAGTTAAAGGTTAATTTTAAGGATTTTGTGTATAATTGTGATTCAGATATTGTTTGTTATAAATTGCTTTTAGGGTTTAAGCGGGGGAAAGGTTTAGTTGGTGCTGTTCGTGATGTGATGAATGGTTTAGATGGTGCGTTTTCGGTGATAGGTATATTGGAGGATGGTACGTTTTTTGCTTTTAAAGATCCGCATGGGATAAAGCCTTTATGTGCTGGGCATAGTTCTGATCGTCAGATATTGGCTTTTTCGTCGGAGACTGTTAGTTTGGATATGAATAGTTTTGAGCTTGATTTTGAATTATATCCTGGTGAGCTTGTAATTGCTACAGAGGGCGGTTTTGTGCGGCAGCAGGTTATTGAGAAGTCGAGGCAGGCGTTTTGTGCTTTTGAGTATGCGTATTTTGCAAGGCCGGATTCGCGTTTTAGTAGTAAATATGTTTACGAGATTCGTGAGGCTTTTGGGAAAAATATTGTGTATGAAAATTGGGATGTTGTAAAGGAGTGTAATGTGATTATTTCTGTTCCTGAAACTGGTGACGATCCGGCTATGGGTGTTCATGAGGCTTCGAATCTTCGTTGGGAGCGTGCGTCGAGGCGGCATCGTTATGTTACGGAGCGGGCGTTTATTTCGTTGGTTAATGAGCGTTTTTCGACTATTGATAAGAAAATTAACATTTTAGGTTCTAAAGTTGCAGGTAAGAATGTTATAATCTGTGAGGATAGTATTGTTCGTGGGGATACGACTAAGGTTATAATTGATAAGTTGCGTAAGTCGGGTGCGAAAAAGGTTTTTGTTTTTTCGACTTTTCCAAGGATTATAGGTCCATGTTTTTACGGTATTGATATGTCCACCTATGGGGAGCTTGTGGGTGCTAGAAATAGTCCAGAGGAGATTGCGAAAATCATAGGTGCAGACGGCGTGTGTTATCAATCCATAGATAAACTAGTTGAAGCTACAGAACAGACGCGTGATCAGTTGTGTCTTGCCTGTGTTACAGGTAAATATCCTACACCTTTAGCTCAAGAAATGGCTGATTTAAGTAAGAAAAAGTTTCTTGAGGGATGTGAGGAGACAAAACGTGTCTATGAAACTGAAGAAAATCTGATCCGTAGTAAAAAAACAAATTAAGCGCTCCATATTTCCTATCAGTAATTCGGGGTCATTGAATGGAAACAGTAGGTGTATTAGTTGTCTCATATGGTGCACGGGAAGCGGCTATTGTTGATGCTCTCTCTAGGAGCCAAGAGTATAATGTAAAATTGTATATTGCAGATAAGCAGCTTAATCCATTTAATGCGCAACGTGCCGTAAAGCATGTTGTTGTTCCAAATTTGAATATACAAGACATATGCAAGTTTGCACAGACCTATAAGGATAATCTGGATTTTGTAATTGTAGGCTCAGAAAAACCCATCATAGATGGATTACGGGATCTTGTTGAAGAAAAGACAGGGATTCCTGTTGTTTGTCCAAAAAAGAGTTATGCAATTGAAGAGAGCAAAGTTAAACAGCGTTTGCTTTTCCAAGAAATTGCTCCTGAGGCTAATCCACGGTTCAAAATTTTTAGTCCAGAAGATTATAGTGATAAAGCGCAAGTTAAAGCAGACGTTTACAAATGGCTTGATGAGCTTAACAATCAAGCTGTAGTTAAACCTGACAAGCCCGCGGCAGGTAAAGGGGTAGGTGTCTGGGGTGATCATTTCGCAAGTCGTGAAGAACTGTTTGAACATTTCATGTCTAACTTTCAATACAGCGCAGTTATAATTGAAGAAAAAGTAGATGGAGAAGAATCTAGCTGCATGGCATTTTGTGATGGAAAACATTTCATTCCCTTGCCTGACACACGGGATTATAAACGCGCCTTCGATGAGGACAAAGGACCAAACACTGGCGGCATGGGTTCTTACAAAGATGTAGATGATAAACTGCCCTTTTTAACAGCATCTGAACGTGAAAACGAGGTTGCATTAGCAAATAAAGTGTTTAACGGTTGGAGCAGGCAGATAAATGATAATACAGCGCTTCGTGGTGTACCGCTATATTTGGCCTTTATGCACACTGGACGGGAGATAAAAATTTTAGAAATTAATAGCCGTCCAGGTGATCCTGAAAGCATCAATCTTTTCCCCATACTTAAAGATGATTTTGTAGATGTTTGTTATAAAATGATTGAAGGAAATCTTTTAAATGTCGGATTAAATAGGGCAGCAACTGTTGTAACCTACAAAGTTCCACCCGATTATGGCGGTTACATGGATAGTTATCCAGATAGAATTGTTAAATCCGACATTAACACGTCAGTTGACTTCGCGGAGGCATACAAATTGGCTGAAAAATATGGAGATAAAATACGTATTTACCCCGGTGCTATGGAATTGAGGGATGGAAAGAATTATGCGTTAAAATCGCGAGCAGTTGGAGTGTTAGCTATAGGGGATAGTGTTGAAGAGGCGCGTAGAATTAGTCAAGAAGGCGCGAGAGCTATTAGTGGTGGTGGTTTGTGGAATCGGACAGATATTGCGGCGCAGCAGCATATAGCTAAAAGTGTATGTCACATGGAAAAGTTGAGGGGCAACACGTGAGAGGGGTTTTTGTTTCTGACTGTGAAGGGCCGATTTCTAAAAATGATAATGCATACGAGCTAGCTGTCAAGTTTATTCCCAATGGTGATAAATTTTTTTGTAATGTTAGTAAGTATGATGATGTTTTAGCAGATGTTTTGTGTAAGCCAGGGTATACAGCGGGCAGTACATTGCGGTTGATTTTGCCGTTTTTGAAAGCCTGTGGGGTAACTGATCAGCAGATGGAAGATTTTTCAGCAGACAACATTATGTTAATTGCAGATACTCAAAATATGCTCAAGCATATTGGGTCAATTGCTGAATGCTACATTGTAAGTACTAGCTATACACACTACATTAAAGCGCTTTGTAACGCAGTTGGTTTTTCATATAAAAATACGTACTGTACTAAAGTTAGTCTCGACAACGCAACCATAACGTCTCAGGAGAAAAACACGTTATGTGAAATAGCTCAAGAAATAAGTCAGATGCCCTTAATTACCATACCAGCTAATGCTAAAAGTCTTGCAGATTTTAGTTTAAATGATCAGATTTTGATTAAGCGTTTTTATGAGATTTTTTGGGAAGAGATTCCGCAGATGTCTATTAACAATTTCTTCAATAACGTTGTCACTATTGGCGGAGAGCAGAAGGCTAAATCTATTTGTGATATAGTTGAACGCTTGAAAGTGCCATTTAGGGATGTTATGTATGTTGGGGATAGTATTACGGATGTGGAAGCGTTAAGGTTAGTTAAGGAAAATGGTGGTTTAGCTGTTTCGTTTAATGGTAATAAATATGCAGTGAAAAATGCTGATGTTGCTGTAGTGTCGGAAAGTAATCTTGTAACAGCTGTCATAGCCGACATATTCTACAGATTGGGTAGAGAAGAAACACTTAAAGTAGTTAAATCTTGGAGTCAAACGTCTCTGGAAAAGGCGAATGTAAGTTTAGAGTTGCTTAATCAAGTATTTGGGTTGTCAAAGTCGAGTCCGAAGGTTCAAATAGTTACAAGAGAGAATATTAACTCAATAGTTACAGAAAGTAGCGAGTTTCGTAAGGAAGTTCGTGGTGTAGCTATTGGGAGACTTGGATAAGTTGGCACATAAAGTAATAATTGATGATACATTTGTTGAAGCGTTTGCTGGAATTTTTAGCCGTGTAATTGTCACAGCAGATGACATGGAAACCTTAACTGCGGCAGCTAATGATTCAACAGCAACTCCGTCTGTTGTAATTGGCAGAACCGAAGGAGGGATAGAGCGTTATCTTACTGAGAAAGAGACCCCTGATGGCAGAGTGGGAGCTATTTTGCAGTTTTGGGGTGAGCTTAGTGAGAAAAAAGGTTTTGAGAAGTGTCTGGAAAAGTTTGAAAAAGAGCTCTCGTTTAAAATTAGGCAGGATATTTTGGTTAAGCCTTTCACTGCTGTTTTTGATGCCCTTGCAAATGCTGAGGGTAAAATGGATATGATGGAGCGTGTTGGACACTGTGGTGATGGCTATGAATGGGTGGAGCAGCGTTATGGTAGAGAGGTTATTATTGTTCCTTTAATGGTTCCGGATTTTGTAATTGAGCGTCACATAGGGTACGCTAGGGGTATTATGGGTGGGAATTTTTGGGTGATGTGCAAGAGTAAGCAGGATTTAAAGGAGGCAGGTAAAAGGTCTCTTGCGGCTATGCATACTGTGCCGGGTATTGTTACCTCGTTTGATGTTTGCTCAGCTGGGTCTAAACCAGAAACTAGTTTTCCAGAAATTGGTCCAACGACAAATCATATTTACTGTCCATCACTTAAAGGCAGGTTAGGTAAAGAGTCGCTGGTGCCTGAGGGTGTGAATTATATAGCAGAGCTAGTTTTTGATGGCATAAATATTGATGTTATCAAAAAAGCTCTTAAAGCGGGCATTGAGGCGGTGCTTGACATTGAAGGCGTTAAGCGTGTTTCAGCAGGCAACTATGGGGGTAAATTAGGTCAGTATAAGGTTTCATTCAGCGAGCTGGGTATAAATGAACAAGTTTGATGTTATCGGGTTTGGTGCCTTAAACGTGGACACCCTGCTAAGAGTTGAACGTATAGCAGGACCTGAAGAGGAAAGTTTTATTGAAAACTACACTGAATCCTGTGGCGGTTCAGCAGCAAACACCATAGTTGGCTTAGCACGTCTTGGTCGCAAAGTAGGATTTATAGGAAAAGTAGCTAACGATCATGAAGGCAAGCTACAAGTGGACAATTTTGTAATTGAAGGGGTAAATGTTGACGGAATTATACACTCAAAGAAGGGCAAAAGTGGTGCAGCACTAGGATTTGTAGACAAGAAAGGAGCAAGAGCATTATACATTAACCCAGGCGAAAATGACACTCTGGAATCAAGAGAAATCAACTTAGAATATGTTGCTCAAACAAACTTTTTACATATAACATCATTTGTAGGCGAGAAGCCATTTCGAGCTCAAAAGAAAATAGCAGGCATGCTACCCGGCTCTATCAAACTTAGCTTTGACCCAGGCGCACTCTATGCCCAAAAAGGCTACACAGCCATAGAACCACTCATTAGAAGCACATACGTGTTTATGCCTAACGCTTTAGAACTAGAACAAATAACAGGCGAAAAAGACTATCAAAATGGCGCAGACACCATTTTAGACATGGGTGTTAAAATAGTTGTTGTAAAACTTGGCGACAAAGGCTGTTACATAACCGATGGACAAGAACAAGCAACAGTAGAATCCTTCCCAGCAAAAGCCATAGACACCACAGGAGCAGGAGATGCCTTTAACGCCGGCTTTCTCTACGGATTACTAGATAACAAAAACAACCTCTACGAATGCGGCAAAATAGGCAACTTTGTAGCCTCCAAAAGCATCACAACAGTAGGAGCCAGAGCAGGACTACCCTACAAAAAAGACCTAACAACAATCCAATAACAAACATAAAAACAATTTTTTTCCATTTTTTAACATAGTGTTCCACTTTGGAACAGGAATGTTCCGTAACCAGAGCTAATAGCCACTTTAACCTTATTACGGTATCAGTGAAAAACATGAAAAATACAAAAAATCATCATATGTTTGATACTATCGATCACTATTGGAATCGCAACAGCAACACCTTTAATCAGTGCAGAACTAAACATCATACCATGGTTTACACGTGTACAAGGACCAACTGTGCCCTTTGTTTTTGAAGTCGTTTATGCAAACTATACAATAACAGACCCAGATGCAACTATAACTCAAAATGGTGGACCAAAAATTGACTACGAAGTAGTTATTAATGTCACTAATCCCTCTGAATACAGAAACATCACAGGTTCCATAAATCTTTTTGCAGCACAAGAAGTTCATGAAACCACAGCCAAAACACTAATGGAAATGTTCAACATTCCTGGCAATAGTGGTAGAGGCATAGAAGCCAAAGGCGCTTGGGTTGATGGCGTCTACTATAACGTTACATGCACTATTCCTTGGCCAGCCCTTGACGAGAACGGAGTAATTATTGGAGATTACATGTCTAGATTGGAGTCTTTAATCACTGGTTGGAGTTTTGGCGATGAGCAGGGCAACAGATGGACAAATGAAAACAGCACATTTGGCGATGAGCAGGGCAACAGATGGACAAATGAAAACAGCACATTCGAAGAGCATAAAGCCATCTATTATAGCCAATTTTATAAATGGAAAGAGGGCGTACAAGGCTACGAATGGACAATCAGTGATGGCACAAGCACCACCAAGTACATTTACTTAAACATTGATGGCACATGGGTCGATGTAACTGGACGAGTTACCTTTGACAAAGAACCTGAACCTGACAGACCAGCTTATTCGTCAAAAGGAGGATTTGCTAGCAAAATGATAAGATTTAACTCATGGTATGACCGCGTCTTTGAGCCAGGTGAATCTCGTTTGATAATAATTTCTGGTAGCGTGGATATCCAACCACCAGTTTCAGAGAACTACATTAATCCGGTTGATATTATTCAATCAGGCACAATTCATACATTGATACAAGCGTATACAAACCTTGAAGTAGAGTATGACATAAATGCTTACATAGAAAGCAATACTTACTTAGACACACACACTCAGTCAGGAAAGATTCAAGAGCTTGTCCTAGCGCAGGTCGGAAACAGCTACATCTACAATACAGTACTATCTGACAATCAAATGTTCCAGCTTGATCGATACGGCATTGAAGTGTTTATCGTACCTGTGAGGTGAATTCAGTGACTAACGTTGAACGTGAGAATTTGGAAGGTAACACATTGAGTGTTTATGCCTTTATAGTTAAGGCCGGTGAGCCTGTGGGTCCACGTGAAGTTATGCGTGGTGCCGGTCTATCTAGTCCAAGTACTGCACATCGACAGTTAGAAAAGTTAGAGTCATTGGGTTTAATCGAGAAAACAGTGTATGGAACATATGTTGTAAAAGAGAAAAAAGGTATTAGTGGGCATGTGTGGGTCGGCAGAAACCTCGTGCCTCGTCTGATCTGTTACTCCCTCTTTTTTTCGGTATTCTAATTGCTGAAACAGCAATTTTGGTATCACAATTTTTCTCTACAGACTTTACACCAAGTTTAGCTGTTCTATATTTAGTCCCAATCACCGCTGGAGCTGCAGGGTTATTTTTAGTTGAAGGGTTAATTCTGTGGCGACAGAACAAGCGTGCAGTTTCAAGAGCTAAGAAAAATTCGGAGTAAAAATTCCTCTTCTTTTTTTGTGTTTTAGTCTGTTTATGTTGTTTTGGGTGTAGGTTTTTATTTTTCAAGTAGTAATACATAGTAGCTTTAGGATGTAATTTGATTGTCTGATCATGTTGTTGTTTCGCTTTCAGGTGGGAAAGATTCTGTCTATGCGTTGTATTCAGCGCTTAAAGAGGGCTTAAATGTTGAGTATTTAATGTTTATTCAGACTGGTGGTAAGGCTCATCTTGAAAATAAACATATGATTGAGTTAATATCTGAAGTGACAGGTATTCCAGCTATAGTTGTAGGTAAGAATCCTCAGGATATAGGTAAAGCGCTCAAGAAGCTGAAGGCTAGTATGATGGTTTCAGGTGTAACTACTACGCCTGAACATCTTGACTATTACAAAGAGATTCTAGATCCGATAGGTGTTAAGCAATATGCGCCGCTTTTTGGTAAAGATCCCATTGTTGAGCTTGAGGAAATGCAAAAACTTGGCTTTAAATGTCTAATTATAGAAGTAGATACAGCTCTTGGTGCAGACATAAAGTGGCTTGGTAGAATAATTGATCAGAACATCATTAGTGAGATCAAACAAAGAGTTGCTGAGAAAAAAATCAATCCAATAGGTGAATGGGGAGAATACCATACACTTGTTATTGATAGTCCAATTTACAAAAAACAAATCGGTATTAAGAGGGTTATTATGGAGTGGAAAGGCACTAAAGGTTATTACTTAATTAAAGAAGCTTGCCTGCAAGATAAAACTTAGCATTTTGTATTTTATCAGAGTTACGTACTATAGTTAGGGGCTTGTAGTTGTAGGTTTGGGTGGGTTTTAGGAGATTTTTTGTTTTATTTTGTTTCTTGCGAGTAATATTTCTAGGGCTTTTTTGGGGTTGCGGATTGCTCGTAGTATTCGTTCATGGGTAACTGTGGGGTTTACCAAGTTGGCTTCTGCGGCTAGGCAGCGTAGGTCATCTGCGGTAAATTCGGCGGTTTCGATTAATGGCTGTACTGCTGAGAGGGCGTCATCGCTAAAGTCGCTTGTTAAATAGTTTCCTTCTTTGGCTTGTTTGTATAATTCAGTGCCGTAGAGGGGTGTGGCATAGCTGAAGTAAAAGTATTCAGCGCCTAAGCGTCGCAGTTTGTATGCAAACTGGATAGTCTGCTTCATATTCTCCTTTGTTTCACCGATCATACCTAAAATGAAAAAGCACCCAACTTTGATGCCAACTTTATGAGCAGCACTTACTGCGTCTTCGACATGTTGAAGACTTTGCTTTTTCTTAAGAACCTCATCTACAACGTGTTGAACGCCAGATTCGGGGGCAATTAGAATTTTTTGGCATCCGGCTTTTCTCATTAATGCTAAAAGTTCTGGGTCTAAGGCGTCTGCGCGAACACCATTTGGAGTACACCATTCAATGTTTAAACGTTTTTCAATTAGCATGTTACAGATTTTTATTAACCGTTCACGATTGAAGGCTATATTATCATCTAAGAAGTCAATTTGGCGTACCCCGTAGGTTTTGACTATTTGTTCTATCTCAGCGACAACATTTTCAGCACTACGCGCACGCCATTTACGTCCCATTACTATATGATTTGAACAGAAAACACATCCATACGGACAACCACGAGTGGTTAACATACGTATTGAAGGCTTTTTCAAGTTACCGCTTATGGGAATTTTTTTAGCTGCTTCAAAGAACTCTTTCATAGGCAACAGATGACGCGCAGGGAAAGGTAACGAGTTAAGATCCGCAATAAAGGGTCTTGACTCTGTAAGTACCAGTTCATCGTTTTCAAGGAACCCTAATCCCTTCACGTTTTTTAAAGCTTGGAAATCATTTTTTTCAAGTGCATCAGCAAGTTCAAGGGTGGTTATTTCCTGCTCACCTATGACTACAAAGTCCACGTTAGCCTGTCTTAAGCACTCGTTAGGACGCGAAGACGGATGTAGCCCTATGAGGGCAATTTTAATGTTCTCATGGGCAGTTTTAATGGTTTTAGCTACTGCAAAAGCTGCAGTGGACCATCCGGAGTAGGGTACGGAGATTATAACAAGTTTAGGTTGAAACTTTTGTATTCTGGCAACAATTTCCGTATTCGGCAATCCCTGTCTATATTTTCCACCTTCAATTTCCTCAAGAAGCTCCCATCCCTCATTAGGTACATCAATGACTAACACTTCATGTTTTTTTTCTAGCACGGCAGCTACGTAGGCTATATCCATTGGTTGATAAACACTTGGTTTTCCCCAAGCTTTTGGTTGAATTCTAGGCGGATTTATGAGACAAACATTCATTTAATTGCCAGCTCAAAATAGAGTATGGCTTTTACCGTCTGAAAAACTTTTGCTAAACCGGAAGAGAATAGAGAATATTTAGAAAAAAGCAGAAGATGGTTAATGGCCTTTTATACGCCAGATAATGTGGTTTATGGCAACTCGGGACATTACACGGCTGTAAAAATTGCGTTTAAACATGTGGCGTAGGACATATTTTGGTGAGTAGAAACTGTTGTAGAATTCTTTACGTATACGCAGTGCGTCTTTGTCTGAGAGTAGAGGATTTTCGAATACAGGTGTTGTTGTATCATAGCTGCTCCAGTCAGGTGACATTTTATAGCCGAGCTGTTCAACTTCTTTTCGTAGTTCTGTACCGGGATAGGGCGTTGCTATACAGAGATATACATCGTCTGGTTCTACACGTCTTAGGAAATCAAAGGTTTCTTTACGCATCTCCGCGGTCTCACCTGGATAGCCAATAATGATGGATATGGCGACAAATAAGCCAGATTTTTTTGCCATTTTAATTGCCGCTTCATTTTGCTCAACAGATGTACGCTTATTTACCGCATTTAGCACACTTTGACAACCGGACTCTATACCAAAGAAAACCTGTTGACAGTTAGTACTTTTCATTTTAGCAAACATTTCTTCACTAACCTTATCCGCACGCGTTTGACAATCCCATGGAATATTGAGCTTTCGGCTTTTTATTTCATCACAAATAGCATATAACCGCTTTTTATCAAGCGTCAATGTATCATCATAGAAAGTAAAAGAATCAGCATCATATTCACGCTTTAACAGCTCAAGCTCATGCCCAATATTTTGAGGACTACGCACACGATACTGCCTACCTAAAATACGACTAGTAGTACAAAAGTTACATTGAAAAGGACAACCACGACTCGTAATTACCGGAAAGAACAATTTACCAAAAAGACGATACCTCTCAAGCGGAAAATGCCTATAAGCCGGAAAAGGCAAATCATCCAAATTCTGAATAAATCCTCGAGTGGGATTTTGCACAATTTTATCTTGATGACGATAAGTAATACCATCAGCAGAGTTTAAACCAACACCATTAACAATCCGCTGCGTTAACTCAGCAAAAGTCACCTCACCCTCACCACGAACAACCACATCAACAGCAGACTCAACAGCAAGGAGCTCTTTATCCATAAAAGTAGCATGCGGACCACCTAAAACAACCGCGGCATCAGGACAAACCTCTTTAGCACCCCTAGCAGCCAGAAGGGTCGAATGTACCATGGGGGTCATTGAACTTATACCTACAACATCAGGCTTAAACGTGGCGAGTTTCTGCTTAAGCTGATTTTGATCGATACCTTCAGCTAGGCAATCTAAAACAGTTACTTGACTACCCTTCTCCTCAAGAACAGCAGCTAAATAAGCTAACCCCATAGGCAAATAGGGATGATGATGAAAAACACCCTGTAACGGAGGAGGATTAACCAATGCAACCCTTGCAGCTGTAACCATTACCGCTCACCATCAACATAAAAAATTAGGGCAGCTAAAAAGCTGACTTTAATTTCCTTCGCAAATGCGCCAAAGCAGTCCTTGTAGCGGATTTACCGTAGACACCGCCTTTACGCCACATCTTCCAAATATAACTTGGACGTATATAGAAACTTTGGAAAGCTTTTTCACGCATCTCTTTAAGCTGCTCAGAGCTAATGTAAGGAGTTTCAAAGATTGGAGTAGCAGTGTCATAACGATTAAAGTCAGTTATTTTCAACCAGCCTTTCTGAGTTACAAGCTCATGCATGGGAGTCCCCGGATAGGGAGTGGCGATGTAGTAACCAACATCATCAGGATTAAGCTCCTCAATAAATTTAGTGGTTTCCCGCAGAGTCTCAGGAGTCTCTTCAGGAAAACCTAAAACTACACTTGCAACAGTCATTAACCCGATATCTTGAGCAGTCTTAAAAGAGTTCTTTATAGTCTCAAGCTTGTAACCCTTTCCCATGGCATCAATAACCATTTGAGAACCCGCTTCAACACCAAACCAGACAGCTATACAGCCGGCATCTTTCATAGTCTGCAACAGATCTCTATCAACCATGTCTACGCGTGTTTCACAGTCCCACTTAATATTCAAACCCCGCTCCTTAATAAGACGACAGATTTCTCGAACACGATTCTGATCAACAGAAAACGCGTCATCATAAAACGTAAATTGCTGAGCACCGAAATCTTTGACTAAATGTTCAAGCTCATCTACAACATTTTCGGGACTCCTCATACGATAACCCCTACCAAACATACGCACAGCTGAACAGAAATTACACCAGAAAGTACAACCACGACTCGTATACACGGGGAAAATAACCACACCAAACTTGTTAAGATAATCAAGCGGGAAGAGATGATGCGCAGGAAAAGGCAGAGAATCAAGATCCTCAATATATGGACGATCAGGATTCTTGACAATTTCATCACCATTTCTACATGTAGTACCCACTACATCATAGTAAGGCTTTCCCGCCTCAATACGCTTCATTAACTCAAGAAGAGTATTCTCACCCTCCTTACGAACAACAATATCAAGCTCAGGATACTCCTTTAAGGCATTCTCATCCCAAAAAGAAACATGAGAACCACCAAGTATCGTTACAATTTTAGGGTTAAATTCTTTAGCAATCCTTGCACATTCACCACCTGACTTATAAATCAAAGTGGTCGCACTCATACCCACGACATCAGGATTACGCTTAACAAGCTCCTCCCTAAATTGGTCATAAGTCAATTTCATCGCTTGGCAATCAATAACATCCACTTGATACCCAGCTTTCTCCAAAACAGCAGCCAAATAACCAATTCCTAATGGAATAAATGGCGGATGCTGATGAGCAGATTGTGGGTAAGGTGGGTTGACAAATGTAACATGAGTTTTCAATTTTTTCCCCTACTCGTTCGTGATAGATTAGAGACTTTGATTAATATACGTTTTTGAACCAAAAAGGCTTCTATCAAAAAATCATAGGAAGCAGAAGCAGAAAAAAGCTACATAGCTGATACTTTGTGTTTTTACGTTATTTCGTGTTAATCCTCCAAAGCAAACTTTTAGTGGATTCTTTTGAATCTCTAATCATATGAACAAACATGCCCCCAGCTTGTCCCCGTACCCACTTAACCACAGCATCTGTAGTGAGAAGAGTTTTCTTAGTTCCATAACGCAAAAGACGTAAACGCAAAATATAGAGAAGTACAAACGCCAGACATACCAGGGTGCACGTGTATAAGTGCCGCTTCGCTACGCTGGAATTGATACTCCCCAAGCCCTAATGCTCTTACTTCCTTATGAACCGCCTCTATAACATGACGCTTAAGCGCCATCTCCAAAAACTCAAAAACAGACAACTCCACCAAATCACTACACAAAAAATGAACATCATTTGTACCCGCCTTAACATTGATAAGAATTAAGACATCCCCAATTTCCGCAACATACACCTTAACACCACAGACTAAATAGATCTCACCACCAACCACAACATCCACAAACCAGCCCTCCTCGCATAATAAATCATACAAATCAGAAAGAGCAAACTCTTCACCACGATAGTAGACCACACGTTTACTCTTGATATCGCCAATCCAACGATACCCCTTATCTCTACAATGCTTCACCACCTCATTGCACATATACCAGCTGTCCCAATGTATAATTGTCTGTTTGACTAAGGCAGTGTAAAAAAATAACATTTACATATTGGTAAGTTATATAGTGTTCTGTGTGGATGCTAAAAACTATGGATTCTTCTTCATCTGCTATAGAATTACGAATAACTACAATGATGCCTCACCTAA
>Ga0268262_10001334_pt1 | contig 30879 bp, 19 predicted proteins | sample TergutNc150P3_FD_190354 | JGI IMG/M metagenome (GOLD analysis project Ga0268262, IMG submission 190354) | Nasutitermes corniger P3 segment gut microbial community from laboratory colony in Florida, USA - Nc150 P3 (SPAdes) (version 2) | ecosystem: Host-associated > Arthropoda: Insects >... | reverse complement strand
TAATATCAGCCATATCAGCCAAAATTTCCGTAATCATTTTTTCTCTCATTTTACCCTGCCTTTTTAAAAAAGAATGCCTTATTTTCGGCAAAGAATCGTAAAATCGCAATTTATATTTACTATTTTTTTTAATTTTTAAAATTTAAAACATATTTTCTTATAAAAAACACAGCCAATTACCTGTAATTGCGTACTTTTTCGCGCATAGTTTTACAAACACGAAAAAAAAACATTCCTCCGCTTTAGACGCTAAATCGCGGTTTAAAAAGCCGCAAAAAGATTACCTCCCTTTTGGGAGGGGAGAGGGAGATAAAGAGATACAGAACGCTCGTGCGGCGTTCTCTCTTATCTGGAGTATAGGAGGAATTAGAATGAAAAAACTGATTGTATTTTCAGTAATTTTCGCGCTAGTGGCGGGTAGCGTATTTGCCGCCGATGTTGGAGTGGAAGTCTTCGGCAAAGCGACTCTGCTTCAAGGCAGCAACGAGGAAAAAGTTGACGAGTTTAAAGACGGAAAACCCACATACACAACCGCTCATGAAAATACGACCGCTTATGGAATAGGACGCATTCGTATTAACGCTTCCGGCGCAACCGAAGACGGTACTATTGGCGGTTCATTGCGTTATGACGCGGGCGGCAACGCTGCCGGCTGGGTTTGGTGGAAACCCGCTGAAATTTTCAGACTGCAGATTGGCAGCAACGGCGGCGACGGTGAATTCGGTCTTGAAGGCGTAACCGGCTGGGGCTATTATATGTTAGCTTGCGAAACCATCATTGGTAACGGTAACACATGGGGCGGCGGAGCCATAAACGGTCTCATTTTCCGCAATGCGTTCTACGGCGGATGGAATGCCCCCGGTATCATGATCACATCAAAACCCATTGAAGCCCTGACTATCAATCTTGCTTTTCCCATCAATGGCGGTATCGCATACAAAGAATACAAACAATTTACAGCCCAGATAACCTATAATATCGACGGAGTCGGTCTTGCGGGTATTACATATCAAAACAGCCTCTTTGAACACGCTGGTTCTAATTTTACCATTAATCCTGATGGTACTGTCAGCGGCGGTCCAAATAATGACAATCCTTATGTAAGGGCATATTTTGGTCTTACTTCAATTGAGAACCTCGGCGTTGACATTGGTATTGGTTATAAGTTTGCCGACACTTGGTATGAAAACAACGTAGCCGAAATTGGCGGCTTAAAGGCTGGAAATGAATTTACTTCTACCGTAAATAACCCGTTATATGTCGGTCTTGGTGTAAACTTCAGCGCAGACGCGTTAGGCGTAAAAGCCAGAATCTTGGGTGAATTTGGGGGAAGTAAAGTAAGCGATGTTACAACTTACACCATTTCTGGTGGTAAATCGGAATCAAAGTCAAAGACAACTACGCTTGCTGATGACTGGGGCATGTTAATCGACGTACAGCCTTCTTTTGCGATCAATGAAACACTTACGGCTTATTTAAGCTTAGGTATTGGTTTCCGCACAGGAAATGAATATATAGATCAAGAAGAATCTACCAAAAAAGGCGATACCGTAATTGCGGTAGATAATTCATCCGAAGTTGGATGGCATGTACAGCCGTATATCGTTATTACACCCAGCTACTGGTCAGGTTCTTTCTTTGCGGGATTCAGACTTGAATCACCTGCCGGTCAATATTACTACAACGGCGACAAAGGCGATGTCAAAAATCGTGTTCTCCTCTGGTCAATTCCAATCGGAATCACATGCAGCTTCTAATTTGAACATTTAATTGATTATAAAGACCCTCCGCAAGGGGGGTCTTTTTTTGTGTTTACATTACCCTAAAACATCACTATACTGTATTCATGGCAAAAATAAACATGACAAACCCTATTGTCGAAATAGACGGGGACGAAATGACCCGCGTTTTGTGGGCGGTTGTTAAAGACAAACTGCTGTTCCCTTTTATCGATCTAAAAACCGAATACTACGACCTTAGTCTTACAAACAGGGATAATACCAACGATGAAATAACCGTAAAATCCGCGGAAGCGATAAAAAAGCTGGGCGTAGGGGTAAAATGCGCCACAATTACGGCAAATGACGCAAGAAAGACCGAATATAACTTAAAACACCTGCTCCCAAGCCCTAACGCTACAATCAGGGCAATGCTGGACGGGACTGTATTCCGCAAGCCTATATCCGTAAGCCGGATAAAGCCGTCTGTTACCACATGGGAAGCCCCTATCGTTATCGGGCGCCACGCTTACGGCGACGTTTACAAGGCGGCGGAAATGGAAATTGACGAACCCGGCATGGTGGAACTGGTTTACACTAAAACCGACGGAACCGAACGCCGTATAAAAGTAGCCGATTTTGAAGGAAAGGGCGTTGTTCAGGGAATGCATAATTTTGACGAATCAATCAAGAATTTCGCACGAGCCTGTTTTATCTACGCAATATCGGAAAAACTTCCTCTTTGGTTTGCGACAAAAGACACTATATCCAAAACATACGACGGCCGCTTTAAGGAAATATTCAATAATATTTACGAGACCGAGTTTAAGCAGAAATGCGAAGCCGCCGGCATTGATTATTATTACACATTGATAGACGACGCCGTAGCGCGGGTTGTAAAAAGCGAAGGCGGATTTTTGTGGGCGTGTAAAAATTACGACGGAGACGTTCAAAGCGATATGATTGCGAGCGCGGCGGGAAGTCTTGCCATGATGACCAGCGTTCTTGTTTCACCTTCCGGTATTTTTGAATATGAAGCGGCTCACGGTACTGTTCAGCAGCATTATTACCGCTACAAAAAAGGGGAAAAAACAAGCACAAACCCAACCGCGCTTATTTTCGCGTGGAGCGGCGCTCTCGCGAAACGCGGCGAACTTGACAAACTGCCAGAGCTTGCGAATTTCGCGAAAAACCTTGAAGAAGCGGTTATCGGCGCGATAGAAGACGGAATAATGACGGGTGATTTGGCAAAACTTGCCGACCCTCACCCCGATAAAGTTTACAATTCATGGGAATTTATCGACGCCATAGTTGAGCGGTTAAAACATTAAACGCATAACGTTTTAAGCCAAATATGTATTCAATTTTTTCATTACCTCGTTAATGTCTATCGGTTTTCCTACATGGCTGTTCATTCCGGCTTCCGCGCATCTTTGAATATCATCATTGAACACGTTAGCTGTCATTGCTATTATTATAACTTCTTTCGCGTCTGTATTTTGTTCTTTCTCAAAAGCTCTGATGCGGCGGGTGGCTTCGTAGCCGTCCATTTCGGGCATTTGAATATCCATAAAGATAAGATCGTATTTATATGGAGTCGCTTTAAACATACGGACGGCTTCCGCGCCGTTTTCAGCGCAGTCTATATCTAACTGCGTAGGCTCAAGCAAGGTCTGGACAATCTCGCGGTTAATATCCACATCTTCCACCAGAAGTATATGGTGTCCGGCAAAGACACCGGTAATATCCGCCTGCGTTTTATTTTCCTGTTCGTCCGTACTTTCATCCGCTTTTTCATCGCCGCGCTTTATTTGAATTGTAAAGGAAAAAGTTGAGCCTTTTCCGATTTCGGAGTTTATCCATATTTCTCCGCCCATCATTTCTACTATGCTTTTGCATATAGCAAGTCCCAGCCCTGTGCCTCCGTATTTGCGCGTTGTGCTGGATTCCGCCTGTTCAAAAGATTGGAACAATCTCGCCTGCTGTTCCGGGCTTATGCCTATTCCCGTATCACTTACGCCGATTTGTAAAGTACAAATGCCTTCTTCTTCTTTAATAAACCGCGTATTAAGAGTAATAGAACCTTTTTCCGGCGTAAATTTAATAGCGTTACCTATAAGATTAGTAAGAACTTGAGCTATTCTTTGATCGTCGCCTATTAAAACCTTGGGTATTTCCTTATCAATATGTAAAAAGAATTTTTGCTTCTTTTCTTCTATGCGGAAATTGATAACATTCACCACCCGCTGGAGCATTTTCTCAAAATTAAATTCCACAGGAGAAAGATCAAATTTATTGGCTTCTATTTTTGACATATCCAGAATATCGTTGATTACTCCAAGCAAATGGCTGGAAGCGTCTCCTATTTTAGTAAAACAGTAATCTTTACTTTCAATATCCGGAGCGGTTTTTCCTATTGTAACCATACCGATTATCGCGTTCATAGGCGTGCGTATCTCGTGGCTCATGTTGGCAAGAAACGCGCTTTTGTGCATGCTTTCTATATTTGATTTACTTCTGGCGGCGTCAAGCTTTATCAATACCATGATCAAAACCGTGGCAAGCGCTACGCCAAGCGCTCCCAAAGTAAACGCCATATATATTACTTTTTGGTAATATACGCTTCTTATCACAAAAAAACCCAAATACCAGCCGTTTGGAAGCCTTCGGGCAAAGTAAATGGTTTGCTCTCCTTTCCAATTTACCAGCGGAGTTTCTGAAATTACTCCTTTATCCAAAAGTGTATCCGTATACACAGAAAGCGGAATTACCGGATCGGATATTTTCAATCCCAAGAAATCGGGATTGGTATGGGAAAACAGGGTTAAATCCTGAGCGGCTAAAAATCCGTAACCATTTTTTTCGTGAAGCGTTTCAATAGTTTTTTCGCCTATATAGTTAATGTAAACATCAATACAGGTAACGCCCAAACGAGCGCCTTTATCATCATAAATATTGCATGAATAAGTTATAACAATGTCATTTGTTACCACATCAAGGTAAGGCAGTGTTTCCGCAATATCTCCGTTAGCCGCAATAGCGGCTTTGTACCAAGGACGATCCGAGGGCGAATAGTCGTCCGGCAAAGACGCGTTAAAATCACTAAAGAAAAGAGGTCCGCCGGGAATTTTTTCAATATAAGCGTAAACGCCGTTTACGGACAATTTGCTTTTTTCCATTGATCGTAAAAAACTTGATATGTTATTGGTGTAATTCATTATCTTTTCCGAACTTTCTCCGTTCATGACCATATTTCTCATGGTTTGCGAAAAAGAATTCAATGTAGCGCGCATTTCCGTAATGTCGGTTTCAATTTGGGCTTGCACAAAATCAAGTACGCTATCCGTATTGCGCACCAAGTTATCTCTTACAATTCTATTTACAAATAAACAGCTTAAAAGAATCATCAATACAAACGCAAAACCGGTAAAAAACAACTGTAAATACAGCGGGTGTTTTGGAAAAATTTTAAGCTTAATACGCATAATTGACACTTCCCTTTTTTACTTTAAATAACCGCTTAATTTTTCAACAACTTCTTCAAGATTCAAAGGTTTACCCACATGACCGTTCATACCCGCCGCAACGCATTTTTCAATGTCTTCTTTAAATACGTTAGCGGTCATTGCGATGATAGGAATTTGCTTAAGTAAATTTCTATCATCGCTTCTAGTTTCACCTCCGGTTAAACTCGCGCTGCCGTTTGCGTTAGAATCGGAATGTAATTTCTCTTCAAACGCGCGGATTTGGCGCGTCGCTTCGTAGCCGTCCATTTCGGGCATTTGCACGTCCATAAAAATCAACTCGTATTTATCGGGTGTCTCTTTGAATTTGTTGACGGCTTCTGTGCCGTTTTCAGCGAAATCTATCTCCAGTTTAGTCGGTTCAAGCAGCGCCTGCACTATCTCGCGGTTTATTTCCACATCTTCGGCAAGAAGTATGCGCTTTCCCGCAAAAAGCCCGTTAATATCGGGTTTTTCTTCTTCTTCTTTATCTTTATGCTCTACCCCAAGGCATTTATCTATCATATCGGCAACGGTGGACGGGAAGAGCGGTTTAGACAAGAAACTGTCAACGCCGGCTTTTCTGGCTTTGTCTTCCACAACGCTCCATTCAACCGCGGAAATCATTACCGCTACGGAGTGCCCCGAATCCGGCGAATGTTCCTTTATTTCTTTTGTTAACTCTATTCCGTCCATACCGGGCATTTTCCAGTCTATAAAATAAATATTGTAACCGCCGTTCTGCCGTAACATTTTAATCGCTTCTTCTCCGCTTCCCGCGGTATCGCAGTTTACGCCAAGCTGATCGGTTATATTTTTAAAATACATCAAAATATCAGGATCATCATCTACCGCGAGAATACGCAAATTTTCCCGTTTTACATCGTCCGCAAGAAGTTTCCTCTTTGTCCGAGTGCCTTTCTTCGCATGTATCGTAAAAGAAAAAGTAGAACCTTTCCCCGGTTCCGAATTAATCCACATTTTTCCGTTCATCATTTCTACAATATTACGCGAAATAACAAGACCAAGACCGGTTCCGCCGAATCTGCGCGACGTATCGGCTTCCGCCTGCTGGAACGATTTAAACAGGTTTTTCTGCTGTTCCGCGCTGATACCGATACCCGAATCGCTTACGTCAATCTGTATGGCGCAAAGATCGTTTTCTTCTCCCAAAAACTTTGTGTTAAGACTGATAAAACCTTTTTCCGGCGTGAATTTAACCGCGTTTCCGATAAGATTGGTAATAACTTGAGCAAGCCGCTGGTCGTCCGCAATGATAGTTTCGGGAATAGCGTTATCTATATGTACGGTAAATCTTTGCTTCTTTTCTTCCACGCGGAAATTGATTACATCTACAACCCGCTGGAGCATTTTCTCAAAATTGAACTCAACAAAGGAAAGTTCAAATTTGTTCGCCTCAATTTTTGACATATCCAGAATATCATTGATTACACCTAACAAGTGCTGAGACGCGCCTTCGATTTTAGAAAAACAGTAATCCTTGCGTTCAATATCGGAAGCTGATTTTCCTATCGCGCTCATTCCGATAATCGCGTTCATCGGCGTTCGTATTTCATGGCTCATATTGGCTAAGAATGTGGACTTTGCGTGACTTGCGCTTTCCGCGGCGGTAAGCGCAGTTTCCAATTCCTGCTTTGTTTTTGTAAGCTCTGTTAGCGTATTCTGCATACTGGAAGCTATTTCGCCGCGCTGAATCGCTCCTACGGCAAGCAAACCCCATGAGCGCAGGATAAACAATTCGGTCTCCGAAAAAACGCGTTTTTTATGATAATCATCAAAACTGACATAACCCCAAAATTGCTCTTTTAGAAAGATAGGTAAAGCCAGCATGGATTGAATTGAGAATTTCATTAATATTGTACGTTCAGGCTCCGTAAAATTGTCAACAATATCATTTACATATCCTCCCTTGTTAAAGAGAGTTTCCCAGTTAGGCATATTATCTTGATACGAGAAATATTTACCCGCTTCTAAAGGAGGCAATTCCATATCCGCCCATTGACATACAAGCTTGTAATAAAGTTTATCGTCTTCTTTTCGATAGTTTTGCCAAATACTCACACGGTCTACTTTCACATAACGGCCGATCATCTCCATACCTTTGCTTATCGCCAATAAATAATCAATCGCGTCCGTTTCCAGCAAAATGACGGCTATATCATTGACCAGACTAACAAGTATATGCTGTTCATAAAGCTCTGTATTGCGCTTATATACAATGCCTTCAAGCCAATTTTCTATAATTTTCTTTCTTTGAACCATAACAACCAAAAACACGATTATACAAAAAAGCAGAATTGCCGCTCCGATTAACCACGGATGCTGAGATCTTGCCAATTTTGCGTTGTAATCATAAGTTTTTCGCATCCATTGCCCTGAAATTCCTTTTGTATCCGCAAGAGACAGCGTTTTATCTATGATGGAACATAAAACCGTTTCGTTTTTATTAAGTCCAAAAGTAGATTCAAATGTATAATCGAATACAAAGTTTGCCTTGAAGCCCGATTTTTCGTCATAATTGGTCATCATAAGAAGCTGACTTATATTAGCCATTATCATATCGACTTCGCCGCGTTCTAAAGCTTTAAAAGCGGCGCTAGAACTTTCGTATTCAACGGTATTTTTATGATCGGGAAACCATGATTTAAATAATGACGAATACGCGGTTTCCTTAATTAAACCTATTTTTATATTCAGAATATCGTTAACATATATTCCCGGATAATCCAATCTTGAAATAAGCGCGGAGTTATCTGAAAGTATCGAAGTATGCGGCCATAAAAACTTTCCCACGCGTTCTTCCGAGCGTAAAAGCTCGGTTATCATAGATACTTCCCCGCTTTCCAGTAACCGCAGTAATTCAGGCCATTCCGCTTTTTTATCATTGACTATTTTAAAATTTAAATCGGTAAGCGATTTTATTTCTTTTAATACATCATGCGAAATTCCCTGCCATTGCTTTTCATATTTATTGTAAAAACTAATCGGATAATTATCATACTCCGCGGCAAGAGACACAACATGATGTTCGTGTATATACGCTCTTTCTTCTTCGGTTAAACGCATAAACAATTTATGCCGTCTGTATTGATTTTCTCCCAATTTATACAGTCTGGTTAAATAAGTCAAAGAACCGCTATTCAGAGCCTTTTGCACAACCGATATTATGGGTTCAAGGTCTTTGTTAGCTGTTGTCATTGAAACAGGGCTGTAAATTACAGGAAGGAAATTCTCGGATATTACATCAAAGTATATATCAAAAGCCATTTCTGACGGACTTTCGTCAAAAAAGGCGTCGGCTTTACCGCTTTTAAGCATATTGTAAACGGTATTATAATCGCTAACCTTAATAACCTCATATTTACCCTGCAAACGCGATGTAACATCGTCTATCGTGGTAGTGTCTTCCAAGAAACAACAACGCAGCAAACCGGAACGCATAACCTCTGTAACGGATTTACTGCCGGCAATACGGAAAGTTTTTATGGATCGTTCCACAATGGTATCGGTCATAAAATAAATTTTTCTGCGTTCGTCAGTCGCTGTCATTTCGCCGGTAAAATCTATTTTTTTTTCGTTAATTCCCGTTACCAAATCACCCCATTCATAAATAGCCGGTTTGAACTTAATATCGAACAACCGTGAAAGCCATGCGCAAAACAGAGAGGAATATCCCTCTATTTCGCCGTTTTCCGCGGCAAAAGTTTCGGTGGATTCTTGCATTCCATAGACAAAGAAAGGGGTTTTTTCTTTCAGCGCTTCTATAGCTTGTATTTCTTCTTGCGTTATGTCGGGAATCTCCCTGTACGAAACAAACGATGTTATTCCTTCGTCCGGGTCTGAGTTTTTTTCGCAGCTGTAAAACATAACCGGCAAAAATATTACCGCAATGATTGTGCGTATTATCCAGTTTGATATTCTATTTGACATATTTTCTCTTTACCCCTTTATTATACCACTATTTTCCCATAAAAACACTTAATTTTTCCAAAACATTATCAATATTAAACGGCTTCCCAATATGGCTGTCCATACCGGCATCCATACATTGCTGAATATCTTCCTTAAATACATTAGCGGTCATTGCAATAATGGGAATTTGCTTGCTCAAATTCCCATTATTGCTTCGAGTTTCACCTTCGGTGAAATTCGCGCCGGCGCTGCGTTCCGCTTCTATAGCCCTTATGCGCCGGGTAGCTTCATAGCCGTCCATTTCTGGCATTTGGACGTCCATGAAAATCATATCATATCCGCCGGGCGGCGATTCAGTGAATTTACGCACGGCTTCCGCGCCGTTTACCGCGAAATCTATCTCCAACTTTGTAGATTCAAGCAAGCTTTGCACAATCTCGCGGTTTATTTCCACATCTTCCGCCAGAAGTATGCGCCGCCCCGCATAAATACCGTCAACAGCGCGAGCGGCGCTCTCCTGAGTATGCTCTGCGGACGAATTATCGTTTGCGGAAGAATCTTTTTTTACCTGTATCGTAAATACAAAAACAGAGCCATTTCCGGGTTCGGATTCAATCCATATTTTTCCGTTCATCATTTCCACAATATTACGCGAAATAACAAGACCAAGACCCGATCCTCCGAATCTGCGCGACGTATCCGCTTCCGCCTGTTGAAATGTTTTAAACAGTCTTTTCTGCTGTTCTTCGCTGATACCGATACCCGAATCGCTTACTCTAACCTCTATGGTACAAATACCGTCTTCTTCTCTTAAAAGGCGCACGTCAAGACCGATGGAGCCGTTTTCCGGCGTAAATTTTACCGCATTTCCAAGAAGGTTAATTACGATCTGCACCAGCCGCTGATCATCGGCAATAAGCGTTTCAGGAATAGCGCTGTCTATATGCACGGTAAGTTTTTGCTTTTTTTCGTCCACGCGGAAGATGATAACGTCTACAGCCCGTTGAATCATCTTTTCAAAACTGAATTTTATAGGAGCAAGTTCAAATTTGCCGGCTTCTATTTTTGACATATCCAAAATATCATTGATTACACCTAACAAGTGCCGGGACGCGTCCTCAATCTTGGAAAAACAATAGTCCTTACGTTCAATAGCGGCGGCGGCTTTTCCTATTGTCGTCATGCCGATAATAGCGTTCATGGGGGTGCGCATCTCGTGGCTCATGTTGGCAAGAAAAGCCGATTTCGCGCGGTCGGCGGCTTCCGCTTCCGCCTGTTGTCTTGCCATATCTTCCAATTTGGTAATATTCTGCACAAGCTTTACATAACCGATTATTTCGCCGTCTAAGTTCATAATCTCTTGAACATCGGTCTGATAAGATGAATTTACTTTTTTAAAATAGGTTTGTTTCAAACCGCGCATCGCGCGCTTTATACTGCAATCATCGGTCTTGCAATGGGATAATCCCCAATAACTGCAATGTTTACCGATAATATCTTTACGTTTTAGTTTTAAAGCGTTTTCCAGAGCCGCGTTAATAAATGTCCAATTCATGTTCATGTCGGTAACGGAAATAAGGAAAGGTATGGAATCAAGGATAGATTCGTACCAGTAAGCCAACGACTGAAATTTCTTTTTTTCTCTGTTTATTACGACTGTATCTTCATAGACAACTTCGACATGACCGTCCATCTCGCCGTTTTCGTCATACAAATAAGAAACCAGCACATGATACTCGCCGCCGAACTGCTGAAAGTATGTTTCTTTAAAACCTTCTCTTAATCTTTTAATGCCGCAGTTTTGCGTATCGCAAATATTGGATTTCCATGAACTGCATTTTAAACCTATTATTTCTTTCCGCTTTACGCCGAGAAACTGTTCAACGGCTTTGTTTATAAAAGTCCATTCCATGTTATTGTTTGTCACTGAAATAGGAGAGTTTACGGCGTCAAGTATTGATTCCAGCCGATAAATATTTTTTCTGTGCAGGACTCTTTCCTCTTCCAGCGTTTTTGTAAGTTCGGCGTTTTTTTTATACATAAATAATAAAGCTGCGGCGGATATTGCAAACAACAAACCCAAACATATAAAGCCAATTAACATTTGTTTTTCACCGCCTTACAAAAACTTTTTATTTGGGCAAATAAGAGCGAAGTTTTTCCATAACTTCCTCAAAATCAATAGGTTTACCGATATGATCGTCCATACCGGCGTTAAGACATCTTTCAATATCTTCTCTAAAAACATTCGCTGTCATGGCGACAATAGGAACATTTACGGCTTCCGGTATTTTCAGCGCTCTGATACGCTTTGTGGCTTCGTAGCCGTCCATTTCCGGCATCTGTATATCCATGAAAATTAATTCGTACTTGCTTGGATTTTCGCTGAATATACGCACGGCTTCTTTGCCGTTTTCCGCGCAGTCTATTTCCAACTGCGTAGGTTCAAGCAGGGCAAGCACAACCTCGCGGTTTATTTCCATATCTTCTACCAGCAAAATATGATGTCCGGTAAAAACATCGGTTATATCTACCTGCGTTTCTTTGCTCTTCTGCTCTTCCACGCCGATACATTCGTTGATAACGTCAAGAATGGTGGACGGAAACAAAGGCTTGGCGATAAATTTATCAACTTTAGCGCTTTTAGCTTCATCGGCAATCGCGCTCCATTCGGCTGCGGAAATCATTATTACTACGGGGTTCTCGGACGCCCTGGATTTGAGTTCCCGCGTCAGTTGTATACCGTTCATATTAGGCATTTTTAAATCCACAAAATAAATGTGATAGGAGCCGTTTGCATCTACAAGCTTAAGCGCCTCTTCTCCGCTTGTCGCGGTATCGCAGGATACGCCGAATCCGTGAGTTACATTGCGGAAATACTTCAATATATCAGGGTCGTCGTCTATTGCCATAATACGGATATTGCTCCAATTTACACCCGGAGCTAAAATACCGTCCCTTTCTTTTATTGAGCCGTGTTTTACCTTAATGTTAAAGGAAAAAGTTGCGCCTTTACCGGGTTCGGAATTTATCCATATCTTTCCTCCCATCATTTCTACAATGCTTTTAGAGATCGCAAGTCCCAGTCCCGTGCCGCCGTATTTGCGCGTTGTGCTGGACTCCGCCTGCTGAAAAGAATTAAACAGGCGTTTTTGCTGTTCTTCGCTTATGCCGATTCCCGTATCAATTACGGAGATTTGTATCGTGTAAAGATCGTTTTGTGAATCCATACAACGCGCCTCAAGAGTAATTGAGCCGTTTTCCGGCGTAAATTTAACGGCGTTACTCAAAAGATTGGCAACAACCTGAGCTAGCCGCTGATCATCGGCTATCAATGTTTGCGGAATTGTATTGTCAATGTGTACTGTAAGTTTTTGCTGTTTTTCGTCCACGCGGAAGTTAATTACCGCGACTACTTTTTGCAGCATCTTTTCAAAATTAAATTCAACCGGAGACAATTCCAGCATATTAGCTTCTATCTTTGACATATCAAGCACGTCGTTAATAACACCCAGCAAATGTGTTGACGCTTCTTCGATTTTGCCTAACGCGTAATCTTTGCGTTCAACATCTTTAGCGTTTTTACCGATTGTCGTCATGCCGATTATCGCGTTCAAAGGCGTGCGCATTTCGTGACTCATATTGGAAAGGAACTCGCTCTTTGCCTTGCTTGCCTCAATCGCCTTATTCAATGTTTCTTTTAGTTTTACGGTATAGATGTCGCGCATAATTACGCCGGCTATTGTACTTGCCGTCATGGCGACAAATCCCTTTTCATTTTCCGTCCAGTTGCGCGGTTTATTACTCTGTTCTACGCATAGCACTCCCCATAAGCGGCCGTCAACATAAAGCGGTGCGCCGATAACCGCCATGATATTAATTAAATAGAGCGCCTGAAAAACATCATCGGGATTGGTAGAGGTATCATCGCAGGTGATTAGCGGTATCGTAGAGCAGTCCGGCAGAGTTAGAGGAAAAATATTTATTAAGTATTTGTAAAGATTGGTTATTGCCTTTCGCGGCGGCGCGGCGTTGGCTGTCCAATGATACGCCAAACTAGTATCTTTACGATCATAATCAATAGAGAAAACAAACACTAATGACACATCATAGTAGCGTCCCAACTTGGCGATAGCTTCATTTACCAGCATTTGCGAATTGCCGGAAGAAATAAATCCTCTTGAAAGATCTGAAATCAATTCCTGCTGTTCAAGTCTTATTTTAAGCTGTTCGCCCTGTACGCGTATGCTCTCGGTCATCTTTTTGATATTGCGCATATCGTATTGATAACCCAGCGCCACACGCTTACCTTTATACATTGTTTGTACCAGAGTAACTTCAAAAGGAATAAGCTCTCCCTTAGAAGTACAATTTTCCCACTCAAACACCAATTTTTCGCCGCCCAGCACCCGCTTAACTAACTCAACCGCTTTACTCGCGGATTTTTTCCCATCGCTCTGGAATTCAGGCGAAAAATCGTAAAAATGTTCGATATAATATTCTTTTGTTGTTTCAAATATTTTCAAAGTAATATCGCTGCAGTCAATAACATTGGTGTTTTCGTCAAAAACGGTAAATCCAATAGGAGAAGCTTCAATTAAGGCGCGGTTAAATTCGTTAGCGTTGACTATTTCACGTTCCATATCGGCGCGTATAACGGTATTCGCGCACAAAAATACCGCGGAGCGTATAATTTCAATGCTGTCATGTTCAAAAAAGCGCTCGTTGCGACGGTCTTCAAGAAGAGCAAAACCCCAAAAATTATTGCTGATAAAAATCGGCATGACAAACGCCGTTACACAGCCGAATGATTTCAGCATAGCCTCTTCCGGTAAAAGTCTTACCGGACTGTTAATTACTTCGCCTGACGCAAGAAGTTTTTCCCATCGCGGCGCAAGTTTGGCGTAAGCGATATCTTCAAGACCTTTTGTCGGCAAAGTAGTCCCGCCGGATTCTCTGTCCCATCGGTATACCTGAGATACATGCAGCGCGTTCGGCTTTTGAATGTTGCGATAAAGTGCAAATCTGTCCAAATTTAACGAATTGGCTATTTCCCTAACGCCCGCCGTCATGGTTGCTTCAAATGTTTCTTCCTTTTCGGAAAGAAACATTATAGCGGCTTTGTTCAGCGCGGCTTCCATTTTTTCGCTGCGTTCAAGCACTCTAATCGCTTCTTCGGCGCTTAGGTTAATTTCTTCCCTGATAATCGCGTTTGAAAATACGCGCGCCGCTGAATACAGCAAATCGAAGCAATCATCGTCAAAATATTCATCGTGGGTATGATCCTGAAAAGTTACAATTCCCCATAACTTACCATGCGTAGAAATGGGTATCATTAGTATTGATCTAATGCTGTAAATATTCAAAAAAGCGGCTTGGTCTTTGTTATAATCGCTTTTCCGCATTCTTACATATTCGCCTTTCACCGCAGACGCTACCCATTGTTCCAGAACCGGAATTTTCGGTAAAACCTTCAGTTCTTCGGCAAGGGACATTAAGCCGCCTTCCGACTTGTCCCAACGGTAGATTTGCCCAAGATGGTTATCGCCTTCAATGTCCAAAAGCTTATAAAAAACTACGCGATCCAGACCAACCGCGTCGGCAAAAGGACGTATGCCCTTATTCATTACTTCGTAAAATGTTTCTTCTTTATTAGCTGAAAATATCTCTATTGATTTGTTCAAAGCGTCAACAATGTCGGCGCGGCGGCTGGATATATCTATATTACCGGTAAATTTCATTATTATATCTTATATTAATTATACAAAAAAATATTAAAAGGGTCAAGTTTGCTGAAAAAACGGCAAATTTTGCTTAATTTTCGCTATTTCTCGCAACTATTTTTCTCGCAGAAGAGAGGAAAATGTGAATATCAGGATATTAACTTACGTTCAACCGCTATACGGATGAGGTCGGCAAGATTTTCGGCGCCGAGTTTGTTGTGGATTTTATTGATAATCATCTTTATTGTATTAATCGAAAGTTTACGGGACGCGGCGATTTCGGCGCGGGAAAGACCGTGCGAAATGTCGCTTAAAATTTCAGCTTCACGAGGGGACAAAACAATGCCGCCCGCGGTGCCGCTTGACTGCGTATATTTCGCGATGACATGGGAGCGGCGTTTAGCGTAAGTAGCGGATTTATGATTAATATCTTCCAGCCATGAGGCGGGAATGATTTTGCGCGATTCTTTTTGCATGGCGGACGCCAAAGTGCGCATATCTTTCCCCATTTCGATAAAGGGCATCAATATACCGTTGGGTTCGGCGCTTTTGTACGCTTCTTCAAACACGGCAAAAGCTTTTTCTTTGTTTTTCTGTTTGTAATGGACGCAGGCTTCCATTGCCAGCATTTCAATCCGACCGAATAAAATCGATTCCCGCATCTTCATTTCCTCGATGTACGACAGCAAAGGCGTATAATTTCTTGTCGTATAACAAAGACGCGCCATTATTTGATTCCCAAAATTGTCAATGGAAGAAGCATGGCTGTAAGTTAAAAAATCTTCTTTTAACCAATCAGACGCTTTTTCCGGAAAGCCAAGAAAACAGTAATACCATGAAAGAGAAATATCGTAATCAAAAAAACGATTTACATATTCAGCTTCATCCAGTTGGGCTTTTGTTTCTTTTAGAGTCTGTTCCATAAGCGTAAAATTTCCCTGCGCGGCGGCAATACGCAGAATATATAACGATGCTCTATGCATAAGTCCGAATTGTTTTTCAGCCCGCGCCTGTCTGGCGGCAAGAACAATATGAGGCTCCGCTGAAGAAATATCGCCTCGGTAGAATTCCAATTCGCCGCGCGCCAGTTCCAATTCTCCCGCCATGAATCCCTTCATATAACTTTTTTGTATATGCGCGTGATTACGGGTTATAACAGCGATAAATTCCTCGGGACCGCCCTTCCTTGAAGAACCGGCAAAGCTGATCCACGCTCCCGGATAATAAATATCCAGTTTACCCGAATCTTCTTCACGCGCGCATTTACAGGCTTTTTCAATGTAAGTATCAAAATCAAAAACGTCGTCCTTTACGCTCATTAAACAGCGTATGTATGTCCAGCAAATATAGAGTCTTGTCAGCGTGCGGTTATTTATAGGATCACTTTCGGGCAGTTTAAGGAATTTCTCTTCGTAGTGTTTAAGCAAATCAAGTGATTTTTGCAGTAACCCCTGACAAATATATGTGCGCAAATGCATATCCGCAAGAAATTCCACGTTGTCAAAAGCGTTCGCGGGAGCTCTGTCTAAAATTTGCGCCGCATATTTAGCGATATCCTGCGGTATTTGCGTGCTTAATCCGGCTAAAATTAAAAGTATAGATTTATAATCTTCTGTCTTTTCATAGTACGACATAGCGTCAATCTTAAAACCGTTACGGGCGCACCAGTTCCCCGAAATAGCGTAGGTTTCTTTTTTTTGTTCTTCCGAAAGAGAATCCTGCCTTGTTCTTAAGAACTCCAAAAACAAGGGATGAATGAGGTACGCGTTGATAAAATCGTCCCTGCGCACATAAGCGCTTTGCCTTTCCAGTTCCGCGACCAGTTCTTCTTCACTCCCCGCCAGTTGAGTAATCAAGTCAACGGACAGATGATCGATAAGAGAAAGACACAGTAAAAAACTTTGAAAGCTTACGGAAATACCGTTCCAAAGTTCTGTTTCGATAATACCGAATATATTTGTCCTAAGCGCGTTACGCACATAGCCTGAGTATCCCGGAGCTTTTTGGAAAGACTGGGCTATAAAATTAATCGCAAACGCCCAGCCGCCTGTGTCCCTCATGATTTCGTGTATATTTTCATGGGACGGGTAAACATTTCTGCTGCGTAAATATTGGGTAAGTTCGCTTTCCGTAAAACGCAGATCTTCTTCGATTATATTAAATATTTTTTTATCGTAACCGCTATTGGCCGTTTTAATGTCAGGAACAGTACGGGAAACAAGAAACACCGAAGTTCCCGGCGGCATTTTAAAAAGAATACACTCCTCTATAAACCTAATTACGGAAGGCTCTTCAATGCAATGAAAATCGTCCATAACAATGATTCGCCTTTTTTTCTCTACAAGATCGTGCAATAAGGTTAGATAATGATTAATTTTTTCTTCTGTGTCGGGGAAACCCATTTTGGTCAGCGCTTTGGCAAGGGGCGCGTTAATCTTTGTCAGGGTATGTATATAACTTTCCCAAAAACGCGCGCTTGTGTTATCGCGCTCTGAAAGCTGCAGCCAAAATGTAGTTGCATGATACTCCTGCGCGAAATCATGAACCGCGCTGGTCTTGCCGTAACCCGCGCCCGCGCATACCACTACCAGGGGATATTTTACCGCATCCTCAAACAGTTGGTTCAGCCGCGGACGTTTAAAATATAAAGAAGCTTGCTTATCATCATACGGAGACATGTCTTCCATGCAATTATCCCTGTAAAATTAAAGTTTTGTACTTATTTAGAATTTATAACATTTTTATATAATTTTGTCAATTATAACTTTTTGTGTTAATATACCATCGCCGATAAAACGGCGTCTATCCATTTGTTGGCTTCGGCAAGATGAAGAGACCTTATCGACATAAATTCCATAAGCGACTCGCGGTATTTTCCGGTGTAGTAAAGGGTCTGCCCCAAATAAAAACGGGCGCGCGCTTCTATGTCTTTTGAGCGCGGCATAGACAAATAATGCTGTAAGCTTATTCTTGACTCTTCCCATTTAAATGTTACAAAATACTCCGTAATTATCTGAAACAAAGCCGATTCCTCGCCGCCTGTGGGCGCGACTAGATCAACGGAAAAAACGCGCGGTCTTTTTAATTTTAAAGGAGCCTTGGAAGGCATTCTTGTATCGCGCACGATATTTTCCGACGATGCGCTTAAAGGAACCTGCTCAGGTATCTCGGTCATAAAATAACTTTCGGGGACGGTGTTGCGCAATGTCAGAACAGGCAGGGGAATCGGGCGCAGGTTACGCTCAGCCGTCTGCTCGCTTGTTACGGTAACGGGCGTTATAGTCGCGTTTGTTCCCGGTTTAATTCCCATGTTGCCGCTTGCGATCTCATCTTCATAAATTACCGCATAGTACCAATTAAGCCCCGGCGCGGAAACGGGAAGATCAACAAAGGGAGAATTTATTCCCGATTGTACAATTACGGCGTTAAGCAAATCCTGTGAACGGGTTATAGGCTGCATACTGCGGTACAAAATAGCGTTTCTTTTTTCGCCTTCTTTGTCAAAAGTGATGATTACCCTCTCGCCGTCCTGTCTTGCTTTTAAATTGCGAATACCCTGCGTCTTATCGGCAGCCGCGGCTTTCTCCGCCTCGGCAACAGCCGCCGCTTCTTCGGGAGACTGAGCGGGGTTAAGGCTTGTGCTGTTTACTCTGGGAAGAATAATGTCGTAACGCTGACCGGACGTATCGCTTGCCGCGATAAAGTAATAAACATTTTTCATGTCATCGGAGTCATCGATATAATACTGTTCTCCGTATCTTACAACTACGGGTCTTATATTCGCCGGAATAACGCCGTTAAACGGACGGGCGGATCTGTATATGTAAACAGGACCTCTCGCATCGGGGGAATCTATCCATGTAAGTCTTATCAGATTATTCCTTGATTCCACCTTAATTTGCGACACATAGGGCTTATGATCCTTGTCTTGGGCAAAAACACCCGCAGGAAGCGCCAAAAACAGAGTAAAAATTACCGGAAAAAACATTTTTTTCATCTATTTATATTTTAATCCTCATATTGCAATCTGTAAAGACCTGAATAAATTCCGTCTTTCGCGACAAGTTCCTCGTGCCTGCCCTCTTCCACCAAACGGCCGGCGGACAGAACAAAAATACGATCCGCGTCCCTAATCGTGGAAAGCCTGTGGGCGATGACAAATGAAGTCCTGCCGTCCAAAACCTTCTTCATTCCAAGCTGAATAAGCCTTTCTGTCTCGGTATCAATGGAACTTGTCGCCTCATCAAGGATTACTACGCGCGGATTATGGGCGATTACGCGGGCAAAGCTTATCAACTGCCTTTGCCCGGTAGAAATATTTGCCGCTTTTTCGGAAAGTTCCGTCTTGTAGCCGTCAGGCAGGGCGGAAATAAATTCATGCGCGTAAACTGTCTTTGCCGCCTCGATTATTTCTTCCTGAGTAAGCTCAAGCCCAAGACTGATATTTTCTTCTATAGTGCCCGAGAACAAATTTACATCCTGGGTAACCGGCATAATACAGCGGCGTAATGTATCAAGGGGGATATTCTTGACAGGTATGCCGTCAAGACGGATTTCGCCGCTGTCAATATCCCACAGACGGGCAAGAACATTGATTATTGTGGTTTTGCCCGCTCCCGTGTAACCCACAATCGCCGCCATTTCCCCGGGCTTTACGGAAAATGTAAGTCCCTTTAAAACATCTTCGCCCGTCTTGTACGCAAAATGCACATTATCAAATTCGATATGTCCGCGCGCGGCTGTTACTTCCGTTGTTCCGGTATCGGGTATTTGCTCATCTGTGTCCATAAGTTTAAAAACTTTTTCGCCGCCCGCCATCGCCGACTGAAGCATTGTGTATTTTTCCGCGATGTCGGTTACAGGCTGAAAAAACATTTGTACAAGATTGATAAAGGCGATTAAGACGCCAAGCGACATCGAGAACGATAGCGCCATTTTCGCGCCTACAACAAGAACGATTGCCATTGTCAATGTGGAAAGCCACTCGACTATCGGTCTGAATGTAGCGAACACATACATTTCCCCAAGATTCGCGTCAAGAAGCTCCTGATTTCCTTCCTTAAATTCTTTTAAACTTTTTTTCTCCTGCCTGAAAAGCTGAACCACCTGCATTCCGGCAAGTCTTTCCGCAAGATAGGCGTACACCTTGGACGAAGCGGTTCTCTGCTTTCTGAACGCGTCGCGCGCTTTTACCCTGCTTATTAAAGTTACAACAAGCACAGGCGGCAGAGTGATAAGAACGACGACAGCCATTTCCTTTGAAAGAAAAAACATGGTTACAATAACGCCTATCATTATCGCTATATCTTTTAAAAACGCTACAAGCACGGTTGTAAAAAACTCGTCCATTGTTTGAACGTCGCTTGTTAACCGCGTAACAATTCTTCCTACGGGGTGGCGTGAAAGAAAACCCGTAGATTGGGAAAGCGTTTTCTTAAAAAGCCCAAGGCGCATATCTTTCATTACGCCCTGAGTCATAAGGTTTGACGTCCATGTCTGCAAAAACGTAAAACCAAAAACAAAAACCAGTATTATTAAATACAGAATACAGCCGTGAACAAGAAAGGTAATATCTTTTTTTAAGATAGCGTCGTCAATGATTCGCTGGAGTAATACGGGAATATAAAGTTCTCCCAAAGTTGATATAGCAAGGGCGGCAAGCGTAATAATTACAATTTTTTTGTAAGGTTTTAAATACGACATAATACGCCGCATAAGATGGCTGTCGTATTCTTTTGTTATATCATCTGTTTCAAAATAACTGTCAGCCATTTGCCGCTCCCGATTCCAATTTTTGGAACGCCGCCATTCTGCTGTAGAAGCCGCCCTCGGCGACAAGGCTTGCCGGGCTTCCGTACTCAAGAACTTTTCCCTTATCCAAAACAAGCACATTATCAGAGTATTTAAGCGAAGAAACCCTGTGCGAAATAATAATTGTCGTCCGTCCTTTTCGCTCGCTTCTTAGCGCTTCCAATATTTTTAACTCTGTTTCGTTATCAACGGCGGACAGGGAATCGTCCAAAACAAGGAATTCGCTGTCCATGATAGCGGCTCTGGCGATTGCAGTCCTTTGCTTCTGTCCGCCTGAAAGCGTTAAACCGCGCTCCCCTACCAGCGTATTTTTTCCGTCTCGGAAAAAACCCAAATCTTTGTTCAAGGAAGCAAAGGAAACAGCGTTGTCAACTTTTCGCTCTTTTTCGCTGTCAGAATTAAATTGACTGTCGTCCAAGCCATAGGCGATATTATTCGCTATTGAGTCGGAAAAAAGATAACTGTCCTGCGGACTTACCGCGAAAAGTTTGCGTAATTCTTCCAACTGCCAATCGCGCGCGTCAAGACCGAAGATACGCACAGCGCCTCGCGGCGGATCTGTCATACGCGTAAATGTTTTTATCAGCGTCGATTTTCCCGAGCCTGTTCTTCCCATTATGCCAAGCCACTCGCCGCGCTCAACTTTTAAATTAATTCCTTTTAAAACTTTATCTTCTTCGCGGTACGCAAATTCAAGATTTGTGATTTCAAGCGCGGGAACTCCCTGCGTACTTTGCGCGGCGGAAGTATTTTCGACGTCGCGGATAGAAGGTATTGTGTTTAAAACTTCGTTTATTCTTCCAAGACTTACAGCCCCGCGCTGGATCATATTTACCATAAAACCCGCGCCCATCAGCGGCCATATCAGCATGGATAAGTACCTGAACATGGCTACAAGGCTTCCCGTAGTCATTAAACCGTTTATTACTCGCAATCCGCCGATACCAAGCATGATTAAAACCGTAAGCCCCGAAAGAAAAGTTATAAACGGAAAAAAGAAACCAAAAAGGCGCACAAGTTCCATGTTGGCTTTTTGGTAATCTTCGTTTGAATCGGCGAATTTTTTAATGAACCACCATTCTTTAACAAAGGATTTTATCACGCTGATACCGGCAAAAGTTTCCTGCGCGTTATCGCTCACTTTTGAATAAGCGCTTTGAACGGCAAAGAATTTTTTGCCTACCATACTGCCAAAGAGAAGGATTAATACGGTAACAAGGGGCAAAGGAATTATCGAAACAAGAGCGGAACGAGCGTCCTGGACAAAAATGATAATTAAAATTGACGTTGCCATAAAAACAAAGTCAAAAAGAGCGACAACTCCCATTCCGATAGACATTCGCACAGCGTGAAGATCGTTTATCGAGCGCGCCATTAAGTCCCCTATTTTGTTTTTCTGGTAAAAATCCCAGGAAAGTTTCTGCAGATGGGCGTAAAGCGCCTCGCGCAATTCGGTTTCTATGCGCCTTGACGATCCGTTTATAAAATAGCGCCACAAAAAGCGGCCTAACGATACAATTGCCATTATGCCGATCATCCACAGCGAAAGAATTATTATTTGCCGCCATTGAAAATTACCGCCGGAAATTAAATCTATCGCGGAGCGGAGAAATTGCGGAATCGCGATTTGCGCGGCGTCTACGATAATAAGAAAAGTAACGCCTACAATGTATTGAACTTTATAACGCGACAGATAAGGAAATAAAGACTTATATTCCTTCAAAGAGATTGCGGACCGGCTCATGCTCTCTTTTTGGCTTCTTCCTGTTTTTTATGATCGGTCTCAAGTTTGGTTGACCAGATTGCCAATTTCTTTTTTATTTCGTTAGCTTCTTCGCTCTCGGATAAAATAATGTGCAGACGGCGTAACGCGCCCAGAAAGTTTATTCCCGTTTTAAAATCAAGAACCTGTCCTGTACTCAATTCGTATTTTTCGCGGTAGCGGTCGGCTGCTTGCGAAATAAGTTTTTTTACCAACCTAAGATGATACACGGTAGAGTCATAATATTCGGCTCCGGGAGCCATGTTCTCGTAAATAGTTTTTAAATTGAGTATATTTTTCGCCGTAACCGCGAAACGGCCTTCAAGATCTACAAATGTCCATCTCCATTTTGAATTGTCGCCGTAAGACTGTTCCAGCAAATCTATGGCAAAACCCATCTTGCTAATTAAATTATACCTCTGATCCTGATTGTATGATTCTATCGCCGTTAATTTTTCTTCATAATCGGAGAAGGGAGCGTCTATGTAATTGCTTACAACTTCTTCAAGGTAAATTACCGCCTTGTAAAGCGATTTTCTTGCGTCATTCAAGGCTTCCTCATTTTTTGATTTAAGGACTGCCTGAGACAATCCGTTTATCGCGATATAGTACGAAGCCAAATTAAGCATTTCATCGGCAAGAGCCAATTTTTGAATTGGAGAATTAGGGGTATTTTTTTTTGCTTCTACAAGAAGTTTTTTCTCGGTATCCAATAACGCCTTGGTCATTGCTACATAAATTTTAGCTTTCTCGTGGTACAATGCCCGATCTTGATCGGTAGTCTTCGCCATTAATCGCTCCGTTTTCCGTACTTCTGAATCAAATCGTCGGCATGGGCAATTGCGGCTGTTCCCGCGTCGCCCGCCAACATCCTGGCAATCTCCTTTTTCCGTCCATCGGCGCTTAATGGCCCGATTCCGGTGTAGGTTCTGCCGCCTTCGGTTCTTTTTTCTACCTTAAAATGATTATCGGCACGAACTGCGATACTCGCAAGATGTGTAACGCAAAAAATTTGCTTAAATTTACCTATTTTTACAAGATATTCGCCCACTTTAAGCGCAACTTCGCCGCCAATGCCCGCGTCAATCTCGTCAAAAATGAGGGTTTCAACGCTTTCATCGCCGCGGCGGGAATCGGACAAAAGGGCGGTTTTAATAGCCAGCATAACTCTGGAAAGCTCGCCGCCCGATGCTATTTTTGCCAAATCTTTAAGCGGCTCGCCCGTATTGGCGGAAATCAAAAATTCTATTTCTTCCGCGCCGTAAGGACCAAACGTGGTCTGCCCCTCATTTTGCTTAGGTACAACTGACGCCTGAAAACGCGCGTTCGGCATTCCAAGATTTTTTAATATCTCTGTAATAAGTTGGCTTAATTTCGCGCTTGCGGCGGTTCTTTTTTCCCTTAAACCCTGAGCCTTTGAAACTATCTTTTTCTCCAAAACGCTTATTGCTTCTTTTAACTTGCCCCTGTTTTCTTCCGCGCTGGAAAGGGCTTCAATTTCAGCCTGCGCGTTGGTTTTGTATAACAAAATAGCCTCTTCCTCGTTTCCCGCAAGGCTGTCTTTGGCGTACTTCTTTTTTAATTTATTTAAAAACGCAAGACGTTCATTTACTTCTTCAAGCCTTTGCGGGTCAAAGGCAAGGCTTTCCTTGTAAGAGCGGAATTCCCCCGCGATATCTTCCGCTTCGTAGTACAGGTTTTCAAACCGCCTGTTTATTTCCCCAAGAGACGAATCCACCGAAGCCGCGCTGTCTAGGGCGTTTTTCGCCCTTCGAGAAAGGCTTAACGCCGATTGTTCTCCGTCCGTAAAGCAAGACGCGGCGGTATTTATAAACCCCGCCAATTTTTCAAAATCCGATAATTTTTGCGCCTCGTTTTCCAACTCGCGGATTTCCCCCGCGCGGACAGCGGCTTTTTCTATCTCATCTACGGCATAATTTAAAATTTCAAGCCTTTCTTCCCTCTCACGTTCGCTCTTAAGCGAAGCTTCCATAGTTTTGCGCTTGTCCGTCAGTTCCAAGAAAAGCGCGGTAAACTCTTTAACTTCGTTCTCTATACCGGCAAAGTTATCAAGGTAGCGGCGGTGGCTTTCCTTGCGCAAAAGGGATTCGTGGTTATGCTGTCCGTGAAGATCGAATAACAGCCCCATAAATTCCGATAAATCCTTTTGAGTTACAGGAACATTTTGAATAAAGACGGAACCCCTGCCCGACGTCTTAATGTTTCTGCGCACAATAACGGTATCTTCCTCGCATTCAATGTCGCGCGCCTTCAGCCACTCGTTCGCGTCCGCGTTGTTTTTATTCAGGGAAATAATCGCCGAAACGGCGGCTTCTTCGCAACCCGAGCGGATAACGTCCGTCTCCGCCTTCGCGCCCATTAAAAAACTCAATGAGCCTACAATTATGGATTTTCCCGCTCCCGTCTCGCCCGTAAGCACGTTAAAGCCTCGGCGAAAAGTAAGCGTGATTGAATCAATCAGCGCGTAATTTCTAATCGACAACTCTTCAAGCATTTACGTCCCCTGACCAGAAAAGTTTCGTTCTTAACGCCTGATAATACATTGAGCTTCCGTTAAAAATTAATTCAGCGTTGAATGCCGCCTGCTTAATATAAATTATATCCTGGCATTCAAGGGGGAAGGTATCCTGTCCGTCAACCGTTAAAAGAACTTCCGATCTTTGTTCATCGGCGACAGTTATCGTAAGCGTCTGGCGGGAAGGAAGCACCAACGGTCTGTTTGACAGCGAGAACGGGCAGATTGGGTTGAGTATCATCGCTTCCATTTCCGGGTCTAAAATAGGTCCGCCCGCCGCCATTGAATAGGCGGTGGAACCCGTGGGGGTAGCGATAACAAGCCCGTCGCATCTGTAAGAACCCAACGCCGTGTCTTTATTAATATGCACGTTAAGTTTTATAAGTTTCGCTTTTTCAGAGTAGGAAATAACGGCGTCGTTAAGGCAAGCCTCATTCATAATTATTTTGGAATTACGCTCCACGGAAATTTCCAGCATACATCTGCGCGCGGGAACAATTTCGCCTTTTTCCCATTTTAAGAAAACGTCCAGCCAGTCTTTTTTATTTATTTCCGCTATAAACCCTAAGTTTCCAAGATTGACGGGAAGAATAGGCACGCCCAAAGGCGCAAGGTTGCGCGCGGTATACAGTACGGTTCCGTCGCCGCCAAGCGAAAAAGCAATGTCCCATTTTCCCTGCGGTAATTTTTTCGGCTTACCCTCAAAAGAAAAAAGCGTAACTTCCGCGCCGCGTTTTTCCAGTTCAGCCCGTATTTCTTCCGCCGCCTGCTGAGCGTTTTTTTTGTGAATATTAACAAACAGAATTATTTTCTTACCCATAAAAACCTCTACGGAAGAGTCATTATAAGCCGCGACACTTGTTCCGCGTCTTGGGAACGCAGCCTAGGATAAATTGGAAAATTAACAGTCCGCAATACAAGCGAACTGCTGACGGGGCAGTCTTCGCAAAGACCCGCACCCGCTATTGTATTTACAAACGCGCTTTCAATTTCTATATCTTTTTTCTTTGCGTAAGCGGCTACGTCCTTAAATCCTGTTTCCAAAACAAGCGAAAAAGAATAATTGCAATATTCGCCGTCGTTAACGGGTATAAAACGTTTATGCCTTGTCCTCATACTCGCTTGAGTATAAATTTGCGCTATCTCGCGCCGCCTTGCAATATTTTTGTGCAATTCTTTAAATTGAACAATGGCAAGAGCGGAATTAATATCGGGAAGAAAATATTCATCGGGTAATCCGGCAAAATTTCGCAGTAACATTCCTTCTTTCCTGTTCATCGCAAAAAGCAAAGCGCCTCCGCCCGAGGTGAGCATATCTCTTTCCTCAAGACCGATTATGCAAAACATTCCGTCAAATTTTACCGCAGGCTCTTCTTTTTCATGCTTCTCTGTTTGCGCAGACGGAGCGTCTTTTTCCTGTTCCTCATTTTTTTCGGTCTTAAGCCAGCTTCCGTAACTTTGCGAAATATCTTCTATCACGGGAATACCCAACTCCGCAATGGAAGCGGTATCCGGCACAAAGCCCAATGTGTGATGAAGCACAATAGCGCAAACCTCAAGCCCTTGCGGTTTTTTTGCGATTGTATTTTCTATTAATTCCCTGCTCATGCATGGGAAGTCGTAACTTACATCGCAGTGCAAAGGCGTTATGTTTAAATCCTGTAAAACCTGAAGATAATACCGCGGAGAAAGAGCGGAAATTACCGCCGCCCTCTTTACGTCCGCCTGTCCTTCGCCTGTTAAGCCTTGCGGGTTCCCCGCGAGGCTTAACGCCTTGAGAGCCGTATGCAGGGCGACAGCGGGACTTCTTAACGCGAGGGCATAATCAAAATGAAGCTGTTCCTTCGCCGTTTGAAGCAACAGCCTGCCTCGCTCCCCGGGACCTATTTTTTCTTCCACCATCGCGGTTAAAACAGAATCCATTTCCTTGCGTCTTATTGTGGGAGAATAAATTTCTATCTTCATGCGTTACCTGAAATCGAACCTGAGTTTAGCTTATTTTCGCAGTTCGGCAATTTTTTGAAGTTCTTTCGGATTAAAGAGGTCTCTGATATTGAGAATAATAAGGTATCCCTCGTCCTGGTGAACAACCCCTTGAATATACTCAGCGCCGATTCCTGAAAACATCTGCGGCGGCGGCTGAATTTCTTCTTTTTCTACCGTTACTACTCTGGAAATCCTGTCTATAATGATTCCAAGTTTCATTCCGTCAATATCGACAATAACAAAACCTGACAACAATTCATCTTCTTCCGATGTTATCATTTTTCTTAAATGGAATCTTTTATGAAGACTGATAATGGGGATTATTTCACCTCTTAAATTGAATATTCCGTCTACATAAACAGGAGCATTGGGAATTGCGCGAATGTCCTGTACACGGACAATCTCTTTTACGTCCATTATATTAACACCGTAAAGTTCCTCTCCAAGGTGGAAAGTAACCAATTGTTTTTTGGAGTCTGTCTTAACTTCTGCTTTTAATGCCACTTGGAATATCCTCCGTCTTTGTTAAATGTAGCATTTTTTACGTTAATAATCAAGTGGTTTATTTTACTCTCTGACCCATATTTGCCCGTATCCGAGCGCCCCAAGTCTGACTGAAGCCTGATATACGTCGGCGGAGGGGATTTTAGCGGCATAAACGCGGTAAACAGCCCCAATAGACTCAATTTCCGCGTAAAAACCGGCGCTTTTTAACGTTGCAGCCGTCTTATTTGCGGTATCTATGGACGAAAACGCGCCTATTTGCAGTTTATAAACCTTGCCTGAATAGCGATCCGGCAGCCCGGGAACTATCTTTAAGGCTTCCGGTTTTACGGGTTCAAGCCCCTGTACGGGTTTTGGCTGACTAGCCGCAGACCGATTTTGAAGAGCCTGAGACTGGTTTGCCGATACCCTTAAATCCGAGGCGTTTCTTTGTGCGGATATAGGGTCAAGTTCATTTAAATTTAAAGGCTGATTATGCTCGAAAATTTCCTTCTCTGTAGGCGGCAATAAAGGCCTATTTGTTTGAAGCTGGTTATTTATCGGAACCGGATTCGATTGAGGCTGAGGCTGAGGTCTTGCTTGCGCTGTAGGTTGAGGATACGTCTGTGCGGGCGGCGGGGGCGGTTGTTTTTTAGCAGATGCCGCGGATGCCGCTCTTTCTCTCGCTTCGCGCGCCTCTCTAATTTCCCTTGCCTCTCTCATTTCTCTTGTTTCTCTTGTTTCACGCGTAGCTCTTGCATCGCGCGCTTCTCTGGCTTCGCGATCTTCTCTGGCTTCTCTTATTTCTCTCGCCTCGCGGGCGTCTCTTGCGTCTCTGGCATCGCGCGCGTCTCTTGCTTCCATTGTCATAACCATCAGCCATGCGAGAAATTCAGGATCATTACTAGCTGCGCCGCCTGCCGACATCGCCGTAAACGCGTCTCTCATGGAAGGATCAGCCAAAGTATAATCGGGAATGTAAGCGTCGCCGCTTTGCGGAGTCGGCGCGGTTGACGGAGTCGGCGCAACGGGCGCTGTTTGATTCTTTCCCTGCGGCTGCGCGACAACTTTTTCGCCGCTTTGCGGTTCTCTTACAACAGGCTCCTGCCCGCTGATTGTTTTATCTCCGACTATTTCTTTTATTGAAGGTTCGCTCGCTACCGGCTGATTAACCAAAACAGGCTCGTATAAGTCGATAATAGGTTCCGGCTGACGAGGCGGCTGTGTTATGGGACGAGGCGGAGCGCCTACGGTTAAAACAACTTCATCGCCTACTTTTAACTGCAAAACATCTAACGCCGCCGCGGAAAGATCGATTATTCTTTTTTGTGAAGGATCTATGCGTTCGATTATCGTTATTTCCGCTTCTTTGCCGTTTTGCGGATTGGTAATTTTTACTTTTGAATCAAGGGGAAGACTGGCATGCGCTCCGACAAGTCCTTCATGAGTCATTTCCTGACTAACCGCTCCGCGCGTGGAATAATCTCCAAGCTTAGCTTGAGCGTAAAGACCGGGTATGATAGCCGCGAATAAAAAAGCAATAAAAAGCCGTTTCATCGTGATTGTTCTCCTGTTAATACCAAAGCATTTCTCTTGTTTCTAGGTATCCGTAATCCTCTTCAACAACAGCAGGTGATGAATAATTATCGCGCGAGGGAGGAACTCTCGCATCACGCTGCTCTCCAAACTCGCGGGCATAACGCGCTTCTCTGGCTTCGCGTTCTTCACGCGCAAGACGAGCCTCTCTGGCTTCTCTTGCCTCGCGGTATTCTCTTTCTTCGCGTTCCTCGCGCGCAAGACGCGCGGCTCTTGCTTCGCGCGCTTCTCTCGCCTCGCGAACCTCACGGTCTTCCCTTGCGGCTCTAGAATCGCGCGCTTCCATAGTCATTGCCATCATCCACGCCAAATAAGCGGCGTTACTTTGCGATGAAGGCGCAGGCGCGGGAACGGGCGCAGGAGCCGGCGGATTAACAATAATAATTCTGTCTTGCGGCGCAGATTGCCCTCCGCCGCCTGAATACATGGGGGTAGAATTTGTAACTACGACATTTATCCCCGGCAATTGACCCGAAGTTACAACAGTGCCTGCCGGCTGCTGCTGAGGAGCGGCTTGCGCCGAAGGAGCGGCCTGCTGTACCGGAGCCGGCTCGGGAGCGGCTTCCGCTTTTTGCTGCGGAGTCGGCTCTTTTGCCGCGGCTACCCTTGGCGGGGCAGGAGCTTCAGGCGGCGGATTTACAGAGAGAGAAACAATATCCCCTTTTTTTAAGTCCAGCGCTTTATACGCCGCCGGAGAAAGGTCGATAATACGGGCTGATGATACGCCTACCCTATTGGTAATTGTTACGTTTACTTCTTTATTATTTGAGGTATTTCTTACTTTTACGCTTGTTTTCAGGGGCAGCGAGGGGTGCGCGGCGACAAGTCCGTCGTCCGTCATTTCCTGACTTGCAGGACCCTGCTGGGAAAAATTACCCATTCTTACCTGAGCCGAAAGCGGCAAAAACAGTGTAAAAACAAGAAAAACTGTAAAAAATAGCCTTTTCTTCATAATATATCCGTTAATTTAAGTTTAAGGAATTAAAATTCAGATTTCAAGGAATTCTGAAAAATTTTCAAATATTTTTTACTGCAAACAGCGCAAACCAACGCTATAGGTAGCGTTATCAATTCCCGGACGACACTACGCAAAAGCGGTGTCAAGCGCCTAAACGGGATTCTATGGGTAACTGATTTACTTTGTTTTTTTCTGATTGTGATTTATTATCTGAATAGACTGAATTTACGTATTTTATGTATTCATTAAAATCCTTTGCTCCGCTCTTTACGTATAATTTCTTATGAAGTTCATTCTTAAATTCTACACAATCAGTAATTGTTGTCATGTTTTCCATTTTATATAACCTCCAAAGGCGTTCTTATTTCAAGTAATCTATATCCTTCTTTTAAGTTTACTGAATTAAACAATTTAATCCTATTAAGATTTACTATGTGTTTAAAATTCCAACTAACCAACACATCAACTCCAGTGACTGTTGCAATCGCAATATGTAATGCATCACTCTTATAGCTTTCACTAACAATTTTTTCGTCCATATATTTTTGAGTCAAATCTAACATTGTTTCTGTAACATCAATTTTTTCATAAGAAATTGTCTCTAAATTGGATTTTACATTTTCCGGCGCTCCATTATCTAATTCACCATAAGTATGATTTGAAATAATGGCTAGATATTCACCATTTCTAAATTTATCAAATAATTTCTTTGTTGCTTCTGCAAATTCTGCGTCAAAATACCCGCCAATAACTGAATTTTCTATATAAACTCTTAATTGTTTCATTCTCTGCCTTTAAGCCTATAATAAATCATTTTTCTTATTATTTCAATTGTTTTTTCTATATATTTAGGTTTTTTACCCAAGTATA
>Ga0268262_10001333_pt1 | contig 30891 bp, 29 predicted proteins | sample TergutNc150P3_FD_190354 | JGI IMG/M metagenome (GOLD analysis project Ga0268262, IMG submission 190354) | Nasutitermes corniger P3 segment gut microbial community from laboratory colony in Florida, USA - Nc150 P3 (SPAdes) (version 2) | ecosystem: Host-associated > Arthropoda: Insects >... | reverse complement strand
GTTGGTATGCGTATTCTTTGGTTCCTCTTTTTTCGTATTTTGTGAAGGTCATGTGTTGCACCTGTGTAGTGCTCATATGAGCACTACAAATATTTAACTCTTATATTGTTTTGATGGAAAAAACTCGGTATCTACCCTTGTGGTGCCCAATTTTCCGGGAATTTAGGGGGTTTGGGTGTGTTCCATGTAAGCAATGAAATGGTGGCAATTGCTATTATGCATACTGCAAGTAGTACAATTAGCTTTTTACGCATCTAATTCACTAATCGTTTAATGTTTGTGGTTGTATTTAAACCGCATTTTTAGATCGGGTGTACTAGTTTTTGAACAGTTTTTCAACAGGTATCTGTAAAACAAAAAATTGACTGTAATATTTTCTAGTTTTTTTTGGTTAGTTGAAGAAGGGGTAAGAGGCGCTAGCTTTTTTGTTTCCCATGAAAACATTTTTGGGTTTTCGTGGTTCTTCCAGCATCGGCATGTCGCCGATGGTGCAGTCTTCTATGTTGAAGTGCAGCGGTAGATAACGTGTTGTTTTCTTTGTCCTTATTTTACTACATGACTTGTTTTGGTCGTCTAAATGTGGCAATAATGTTGACCTGCGTGGCAACGTTGTCTACCCTGGCAGAATGTGTTACTAATTCCCGACCTTCTGCTGCTCGTTTGTTAATTAGCTCGTCAAGTTTTACTATATCTACATTATTGATTATGGTCTCCACAATTTTGAAACCTTTTTGATTGATACTTAGGAACTGTAACTAAATAATTTGATCATGTTCATGGTGTAATTCATGGTTTTATCCGATAAAAATGGTCAAGTTATTTTGTGACAGATCCTTAGCATTTCGCTTTGATATTCAAACATTATTATAACCTCTTTTCTGTCGAATATTTAATCCACAATATATTATGAGCGGGTTATTCTATATGTGCTGTATATGTTTTTGCGTTTTATTATCTGTTTGTAAGCTATCTGAGTTAAATTTGTGTGTTTTTTGTTTTTTGCTTATTCTCTCTATTAGTGAGCTCATCATTATGGGTAGGATTATTGTTGCGTCGCCTTCTATCATTGTGCGTTTGGCTTTTTCGCTGATTTTTCCCCAGCTTACTGCTTCTCGTGGTCTTGCTCCGCTGAGGCTTCCGTCCCATTCTACTGCGGTGCTGATGTATACGGCGTAGTCTAAGCCATCTTTAAATTGATTCCACCATATCGTATGATGTTTGCTAATACCTCCGCCGATAATTAGTGCTCCAGATTTCTCTGCATCGAACACTATATTGTTTAACTGATCTTCATCTTTTAGCAGATTTATGCGGAAGTCTTTATGGTCTTGGCTGAAAAACCAGAGTTGATAGCCTACAGAGCCATCAGTTATGCCGGGAACGAAAACGGGTATATCATTTTTTGCTGCCCAGTATAATATTGAGTCTTCATTGCAGCAGCGTAGGCCTATTTCTCGGCATAGCTCTGTTGTGCTAAACTCTTTTTTTCCCTCCCTGTAGAGTTTTTCTAGCATACCTATAATTTGCTCTTCAATAACTGTTCCATAACTATCATTAGGCACCAGTACATTGCCTAAACGGTTAACCCCTTCATGGTAAAGTTTGCTATCATTCATAATGAAGCTTCCCTTATAGTAATCACGATAGCAGCGGGCGACATCATGATCTAAAGTGCCGCATGTGGTAATTATGAGGTCAACCATTTTACGCTTCACCAACTCTTTAATAACCCCACGCGTACCCGTTGCACAGATGTCTGCGGGAAAAGAAAGAAACTTTACACAACCCTCACTACTTATCATATCCTCCATAATGCTAACGCCAGTAGCCAGTTTACCTGCCGTAAAACCCCACGCAGCATCCATTTGCTCAACTAACTCATCAGCTGTCAAATTTTTACCAAACTCATAATCCCTAACTGGAATCTTATGATCACCTTTAGACATAACTTATCTCCTACATAACATGTAGAGAAAACTCGACATAAATAGGTAACGAAAAAACCAACACCAAAATATTATCCTTTCATAACCACATTTTTCTTACAAGTCCCAAACGGTTCTACAATCTATACAACATACATCATAGCCTAATTAACAGCCACTTAGGAAGCCTGCTTCTTTTAATTTTAAAGCAACTGTGATATCGCCTTTAAAGTTGACTTTGCCGCTAAAGAACGCTTTTTCTACACTTAACCTATCATTCACTAGATCTAAAAAATCGCTCTCTGAGATCTTCAACGTTAACGTTGGCTCTGTACTTATTCTCTGGGTGGCTTGAATTTTTTGGTCTCTAATGACTACTACCCAATCACTAGGATTGCTACCGGTCAGATTTACCTGAACTATAACCTCTATATCCTTTGATTTTTCCTGTTTAAATCTGGCTGGGAGTGTGTTTGTGAAAAATTCTTGTGCCGTTTTTATATCCATAGTGTTTCATCAACTTGACTATTTCTGTAAACGGTTTTGAATTTATTGTATCTATCGGAATAAGTCCTTTTCTTTTGGTCTTATAAGCTCTGTTGCTGATACATCTTCGCTGATTTGATATGCAGTATAGCCTCTGATTATTGCCGCTGGAATACCTTCAGCTGCTTGCCCTATTACTAGTTCTGCTGCTGAGGTTAGTTCATCTGCAATAGCTGTCTGTTTAACGCGCAGAGTGTAGCCGAAAAGATCTTTTTCTCCCCGTCTATCCCGTATGGGTTTTATTCCTGCAACACCAATTGCAACATTAATTTCCCCCACCCTAAATGGCCTACCATGTGTGTCTGAGACAATAACTGCCACGTTAACATCCGTTAAGCGTTTAATTTCTGCTCTAATGTTCTGCGCTGACCTGTTAGGATCTTTTGGCAATGGAACAACATTTCTCTCTCCTGAAACATTTGAACGATCCACTCCCGAGTTAGCACTTATAGTTCCACTCCTAGTCTCAGTAATTATACTATTTGGACCTACTCTAACGACTTCTTTTGCCTCACGCAGTATAACCTCAACTAGAGCTGGGTCTTTATTTGTTTGTTTAGCTACCTCAAATGCCCGCTCAGAAGGCTCTACAGTGTCAAGGTTGACAACGTTTCCTTCAGATTTAGAAACAAACACGTGGGTAACTACAATAATATCTCTTTCTTGCAGTTGTATTCCTTGTTTTTTTGTAGCATCTACAATTAATTGTCCGATATTGTCTCCTGCTTTGCTTAAGGGCAGGCCTTCTATGGCAATAACTTGAATAGTGCTCATCAGTAGTCTTCCTTTGTATTGTTTGCTTAACTATAACAACAACTTAAATTTATCCCGTTAATTACAGTAAAATACTAAAAACAAGTGGTTACTAAAAACATAAAAAAGAAAAAGAGACGTTTGTCTCAAATGTTTATTGTGTGCGGAATTTTTGAAGTTTCTGCAGCATTAATTTGTCGCCTTCAGCATCACCTGCGCATGTTGCGATGATACCGTCAACGAGACCGACAAGTTTCTCTGCCTTAGCTTCAACCTCATCCATAGTAGCTGTTACTGGCCAGCCAATTACTTTGACGATTTCTTTGTTCTTTTCTGTGCCTACAAGGAAGTATGCAAACAATGGTTTGTTTAATTTCTTGCATTCTGCTGAAATCGTCTTAAGTTGTTCTAATGAGTTATCATCTAGTCTCATGAAGTAAACAAAGTCCCATGGTTGGCGAACACGTTCTATAGCAGATTCAACTGATTGTCTTGCAGATAGGAGGCATCCTAATGGTAGTTTCTTTGTTTTAACATCATTGCGTATAAAGTCTCTTGCAGCTTCTGATGATGACAACATTTTTATCGCTTCACCATAGTGTGGTATATCGCCCATGGTTACTGCTAAGCCGTCAAGACCTATAACGTCTGATGCTAATGCTAAGCCTCCAACTTCAACTGGACCTTTATAGTGCAGAATGAAAATTGGACAGACATATTTTTCAGGATATTTGTCTTTGAGAAGACAGCTTACAACAACACCGCTTGGAGCTGGAAAACCAGCAGCGCTGTCGGTAACGTTCCAGCCGTCAACTAAATCTTTCAATTCATCTGCTAATTTTAAAAACTTACGTGTAGGGACAAACTCATTTAGTATTTTCATGGAAATTCCTCTTTTATAAGGTAGGCGTGGTTAGGATTAAAAAACTTTGCGTAATTTCTGGCTTTGGGACAATATTATTTGTGTCAGGTTTTTCTTGCGTTTATGTTCTCTAAGTAGTTTAGGTAGCATAGGCGTTTGATGTTTAGGTTGCAAGCGCGTGTGAAGGCTTCTTGCTCTTTACGTTCATCAAGTTCTTTGCGTAACGGTAAAGGATTATCACGTTTTAGAGTTGAAAAACAACCCTCAACATTAGAACGCTTATGATAATCTTTAAGCCACTTTTGCGGATCAGCAATCAAATCTTCAAGCATTTTACGCCATGCAGCACTACCCTTTTGGCGTAGGGTTGTACCTTTTTTAGGATAAAACCTTGGCACCCCACCCAATTTGGCTACTAGATCACAATTAGCCCGCGATAAATACGCCGCATCCCCCGCCACCAAACCCAACCGACCATAACGACAAGCAGTCTCACGTAACAACGACTCAAAATATGGTGATTCATGGTCTATGGGTTTGTTTGCATACCTAAAGGACGAAATAATCTTGTATTTGAGGCCCACCATCACCAAAACCTTTTCATACCCTTTACTTGTTTGATTTTTAGCACGATCGTTTTCATAGTTCTGTTTACTTGAGGTGGAAAGTCCTGTGGCATCAGGTCCAAACTCATGCTCCAAATCCCGTATGGGCGTATTTGTTAACTCAAAGACTTCTTCCAAGATTTGTCGTACCTCCATGTCGCTGTAGGCACGCTCAATTGTCTTGTAACTATACACGGTTGTTAAGTCTAGTTTTTCTTTGAAAAGCAGCATGTAGCCCTGCGCAACACGGTTAGATAAACCAAAGTATTGAGCCATTAAAACCATTTTTGCCCCGTCTACTGGGTTGTGTTTGGGTCGTCCGACTCCTTTGGGTTTTGAGACATCAGGCAGATCAAGGTTGTAGGCAGCTTGATTTACAATGTCGCGTATAAGCAGTAGCATGTCATTTATTTCACTTGTTTGAGCTAAATCATAGTTTGCCCAGTCATATGGTTTGAGGGTTTGCTCTTGATACGTATAGTTTTTGTCTTTTAGTTGTCCTATGAGTGTTGATAATTGTTGTTGGTGTTGGGTTTTTGGCGTGTGTTGTTCACCTGTTTGTTTGTGTATATGTTGGGCGGCAGCTTTATAAGTATTACGTGTATATTATACCCGTATAAAGTTGATGTGATTTGCAGGAGGAATGGTATTGTGAATAAAGGTAAACTAGTGGCTTTTCGTGTCTACAAAAATAAAGATAAAGCGACAAAGAGTAGTCAGGCGGTTATGAATCGGTTTGTGCAGAAATTCTACGGACAAGATACAAGTAGTCACAAAGGAAAATATCAGCATCATAAACGTGGTTTGCTTGAAGATATTGCACATGTAAAGCTTGTAAGAGGTGTTATTATTCTCAAAGAACTAGACCTAGAGAAAGTTTTGAGTTTTCTAAATGGATATGACGCAGAAGTCTATACAAGAGACATCATACTAACGCCTGAAGATGAAAAAACCCTAAACAAAGAAAAACAATAATTTTGTCCCAAAGCCGTAATTTCTCATTTCTATATTTGGTGTTTTTATGGAAAAAATGGAGTTTGCAGTTGTTGTTTTGCTTTTGTTAACCTGTTTTGTGATTTTCTGTTATCCCTGGCTTTGATATGTTTTATATTTTCTTCTTGTTTGTCTCTGATTTTTTCAATATGTATTAAATTGTTTGAAAATTTACTTTTTTAAGCATGTAAATCTTTTATCTATTTGTTGCTCTTTTGTGTTGCGCGGTAATGTTAAATATTATGGCATGCTGTTATCGTGTAATTAGTGTTGCATAGGAGTTATTTTTTTTGAGAGTCTTCACCGATAGATAGATGAGCGGTGTTACTTTGCTTGATTATGGTTTTGTCATGTCAGTGTGTAAAGAGTGTTTGTCTGAAAATATTGTGAAAAACGGGCTCGTCTGTGGAAAGTAACGATGCAAATGCGCAGAATGTGCATATAATTTTGTAGAAGGCGATCAGCGCGCCAATGAGGGTGTTATTGTTAAAAAAGCTATGTGTACTCTGTTCTACTTATTGAGCAAAGCTTCCTATACTATGCTGGTCAAAATTTTTGACACCTGGCCCTCTTGGTATATCGTTGGTTTGTCCAAGCCGGAGCCTAACTACCGGCACAGAAATCTCAGGGAAGTTCCAAGAGATGCGGGTTTGATGAAATGTGGTATTTTGTTGGTTCAAAAAAAAAATATGCTTTGGGTCATCAAAGCTGTTGATCGTGGCTCACGGCGAGTTGTGGTCTGGGTGCTTGGCTATCGTGATGCTGCAACCTTTAAAAAACTCTATGATAAAGTCAAGTACCTAACAAACTGTATCTTTTATGCAGACGGTTGGGCTGTTTTTGTCAATGTGTTGCCCAAAGAGTGCCATATCATTGACAAAAAACACGCCACTGCTATCGGGCAAGATGATAGCAATATGCGTCATCATTTGGGGCGGTTTACGCGTTGGACTAAGGTGGTTTCTAAGTGTGATACTATGGTGGATACCTCGATAAAGTTATGGTTCAATCTGACCACACCTGAGGTGTTTACCAAAATCCAAACAACAGCCTTATCTATCTATAAGTGAAGACTCTCTGTAACATTAGGCGAAACAATAGTGATGCCAACGGCAGATTTAGCTTTGGCTTCACACCTGACAAGGAAGGACAATACTGCATATATGCGCTCTTTAACGGTTCAGCTTCATACTATCAGGCTGATGCGCAAACTGAATTACTAGCATTCCCAGCTGATGAATCATCGAACACATGATACGAATTATACATTATTGGCATGGGCATCGCGATAATCATTGTTATGGTGCTTATTGGTTTGTGGATCAAAAAGAAATAACCGCCACTAAAACATGCCTCTTTTTCTTTTTTATGTTTCACCTTTGGTAACTTTTGTTGTTGTGTTTTTAATTAACATATGTCTTGTTTTTTTGTAGTGCTGGTTATTTCTCATGTGGCTTCATTGTAACTGTTTTTTGTTTGGGAAATGTAAATTAGTTTGCTGAAAACAGTTTTTGGTAGTGGTTTGTTATGAAAGTTGCAGTTTCTGGTAAGGGCGGTGTGGGTAAAACTTTGCTTGCTGGTGGTTTAGCTTATGGTTTTGCTGTGCGGAATTTTAAGACAATAGCTATTGATGCTGATTCTTCGCCTAATTTGGCTTTAACTTTAGGGTTGTCTGCGGAGGTGGCTCGTGGTATAAAGCCGATTTCTGATGATGCTGAGCTTATAGATTCGAAAACTAATTCTGGTTATAGTGGTGTTTATAATTTAAATTTTAGAGTTGATGATATAGTGCGTAATTATGCTGTTCCTACGCCTTTGGGTGCAAATTTGATTGTAATGGGTACTGTTCGTTCTATGGGTGCTGGTTGTATGTGTGCTCCAACAGCGGTTATTCGTGCATTGTTAAGGTATCTTGTGGTTGAAACTAATGAGGCTGTGGTGTTGGATCTTGAGGCTGGTGTGGAGCATATTGGGCGGGGTACTGCGAGGCAGGTTGATGTTTTGCTTATTGTTGCGGATTCTAATTTTAAGTCTTTAGAGATTGCAAAGCATATTTATGATTTAGCTTCTGAGGCTGGAATGAAGCGGCTCTATCTTGTTGGTAGTCGTGTTATGAATGATGAGCAGCGGGCGGTTATTGAGGGGTTTGCGGATAAGCATGGTTTGCCTGTGTTGGATTTTATTCCTTTTGATGCTAAAATTACAGAGTTTGATATGATGGGTAAGACTCCGTTGTTAAATGAGGATTTTGCTGCTGTGAAGACCATAGACAATATATGCGAGTTTTTACTTAAAGATGTGGAAGGAATTGTTTAAGGGAGATTTTTGGTATGAAAATTCTTGTTACAGTTGGACGTGGTGGTACAGGGAAGTCTAGTTTTACTACTTTAATGGCTAAGGCTTTTGTTGAGGCTGGTAAATCGCCTATTTTGCTTGTTGATGCTGATCCTGATCAGAATCTTGCGGAAATGGTAGGTATCGACCTTAAGGAGGCGGGTAAGTTTACGATTGCTGATTTGATTGTTAGCACTTTTATTGAGGGTGGCGGTACGACGGTTGGTGTTCCTCCGGCGCAGCGGATTGAGAGTCGTATTTGGGAGAGTGGTCTTTATGAGGGTGAGCATTTTGATTTTCTTGGTGTTGGTACAAAGTGGATTGAGGGTTGTTATTGTATGCCAAATACTGCTCTTAAGGGTGCTTTGGAGAATTTGACAAAGAATTATGAGTATGTGCTTATTGATTCTCCTGCGGGTTTGGAGAATTTGAATAGGCGTATAACTTCGAGTGTGGATGATATTTTTGATATTTTGGATCATTCAAAAAAGTCTCAGGATCATGTGCGCCGGGCGGTTAGGATAATTCAGGAAGTTGATATGGAGTACAAAAATTTTTACATAATTGGCGGTTATCGTTTTCCTGATGAGCTTGGTAAGCAGGCTGAGGCGGCTTTAAAGTTTAAGTATTTGGGGAAGATAGCTCAGGATCCGCTTTTGGATGATTATGTGCTTAATGGTAAGTCTCTTATTGATTTGCCAAATGATAATGCGGCGTATCTTTCGGTTAAAGCTGTGCTGAAGAATCTTGGCTATCTTTAACAATTTTTTTGTTTGTGTATGGTTTGTGACATAAACTCTGCTAGTGATACTTTTTATTAAAAAAGTAACACTGCACTTTTTTTTATTTCAACATACATAACATACTTTTTATGCAAACAAACCCTAAACGTTTAAAAATAGAGCAAACGGCAATCTATCTAAACCTTTATAGAGGTTAGAAATTGACCACCAAAAACATTCACATAAAATTAGATGAACTGAAGACCAGTAGTGGTCTTGTTAAAAATCTCGAGTTATCCATTGGCAAAGTTGTCAACGAAAATTACACCGAGCCCATGGGCCCAACTCCGATGCCCTCCGTGACAGCCTTAAGAGATTGGGACTTAAAACTCCTCACTAAATACAAAGCATTCTACATGCCCGACTGTGACTCATGCTGCCTCTGTACCTTCGGCAAATGCGACCTAACTGCTGGAAAACGCGGAGCATGCGGCTTAACCATAGAAGCACAATCCGCACGCATTGTAGCAATAGCCTGCTCTATCGGCGCAGCATGCCACTCAGCACACTCACGCCACTTGGTACATCATCTAATTGAAAAATATGGACACAAATATCCTCTAGATGTCGGAGGATTAAACATTAAAGTTGAAGCGCCCATCACACGACTTGTGACAGGCATTAAACCTGAAACACTCGGCGACCTAGACGACGTTTTAGCCTATGTCGAAGAGCAAATAACACAAGTCCTAGCAACTGCCCATACCGGTCAAGAAGCTAACGCAATGGATTTTGACTCAAAAGCATTTCATGTCGGCATGTGTGACCACATAGGTATGGAAGTAGGCGACATCGCACAAATCTCTGCTTTTAATTACCCCAAAGCAGACCCAGAAGCACCACTTGTCAAACTCGGCATCGGAAGCGTTGACCGCACAAAACCAGTTATCATGTGCATAGGACACAATGTTGTCCCCTCAATAGGCATCATCGACTATGCAAAAGAAAACAAAGTCGATGAAAGCCTCGAAATAGTCGGCCTATGCTGCACAGCTCACGACATAACACGTTATTACACACGCGGCAGAATAGTCGGCCCAATCAGCTGGGAACTACGATTTATCCGCGCAGGACTAGCAGACGTAGTTGTACTCGATGAACAATGTGTCAGAACAGATGTTGCTGACGAAGCAGCAAAAATCGGCTCACCAGTAATTGCAGCCTCAGAAAAGAACTGTGTCGGCTTCAAAAACCGCACAAATGATTCTGCCGACGCAATTGCTGACGATCTCGTTAGTGGAAGAGTAGCAGGTGTACTAATTCTTGACCCAGATAAAGTCGGGGAAGTAGCCGTCCGCGTTGCCATGAAAGTAGCTCCAATACGCAAACGCAGAAACGCTCTCCCAACAGTAGAAGAAGTTATTGCAGCTGCAAAAACTTGCACATCATGTAATCAATGCCAAAGAAACTGCCCACAAGACTACGCCATCCCAGTCGCAATGAAAACTGCCGCTACGGGCGATATATCAAAACTAACTGAACTCTATGAGTTCTGCATGGGCTGTGGAAGATGTGAACAAGCCTGCCCACAAAAGATTGTAATTCACAGCCTTATAATTAAGGCAGGTGAAAAAGCCATGTATAGTGAAGATAACCTGTGCAGAAGTGGCAGAGGTGCCGTTTCAGATGTTGAAATCCGCAGCGTTGGTGGTCCAATAGTTCTAGGCGAAATCCCAGGTATCATCGCTATGGTTGGCTGTAGTAATTATCCAAAAGGCGGCAAGGACGTCTATGATATTGCAAGAGAATTTGCTAGCAGACGATACATAGTTGTATTATCTGGCTGTAGTGCAATGGCTGCAGGTAGTTATCGTAATAGTGAGGGTCAGACAATTTATGAAGAATTCCCAGGTGGCTTTGAAGCTGGAGGAGTTCTAAATGTTGGTTCATGTGTAGCAAATAGTCATGTTGCAGGTGCAGCGATTAAAGTGGCAAACATTTTCGCAAAACGCAATCTAAGAGGGAACTATGAAGAGATAGCCGACTATATTCATAACCGTTTAGGTGCCGTTGGTTTAGCTTGGGGTGCATACTCACAAAAAGCTGCTGCGATCGCTGCAGGCTTTTGGCGTTTAGGTGTACCTGTAGTAGTAGGTCCACATGGAAGCAAATACAGGCATGCACTATTAGGTAGAAAAGATAAGCCAGAGAACTGGAACGTTATAGATGCTCGCACAGGTGACATTGTAAACGGTGGTCCCGCACCAGAGAGCCTCTTTAGTGTAATGGAAACTAAGGAAGAATGCATAGTTCAAATGGCAAAGCTCGTAATGAGACCTAACGATACCTGGAAAGGTCGCGCTGGAAAACTCAGTCACTATATTGACTTACATAAACGATACATGGGTGTAATGCCAGATGATATCCCTCTCTTTATCAGGACAGCTGCAGATATACCCATTACAATGAAGGATGAAATCCAGAAAGTCCTTGATGCAAATAACTGGAAAGAAACACCAATTCCGGACCCAACATTACTTCCAAGAATGGTCCGAAAAATGAAGGAGTAACGGAGGAAAAAGATATGTCTTGTGAACCATGGCAATGTGCAGAAATAGCTGCAACTAAAAAAGCAAACTCTATACCAAAACCTGAAATCGCAGTAGCAATGATCCAAAAAGCCGCCCGCCCCATTATAATCGCGGGAAGTAACCTAACTGAACGATTCATGGAAGGCCGCCCAGCTATAGACTTTATAATAGATCTTGCAAAAGCAAGCAAAGTCCCCGTAATAGCAACCGCCCATATGGTGGGAGAATTCATAAAACGCGGATACCAGCCAGCAGCATTTATGAACGCAATGGAAATAGGTCAACGCGTTGTAGACCCCACATGGATGGGAATTGACGGCAAAGGCCACCCCGACCTTGTAATAATGGTCGGCATGCCCTACTATATGCAGGCCTTAATTCTTTCAGGTCTAAAACATTTCGCGCCCACACTAAAAACCATGACACTTGATAACATGTATCATGTCCACGCAAGCTGGTCATTTCCAAACGCCAGCCTTGAAACTTGGGCAAATAATCTTAAAGTAATGACAACCACATTTGGAGGAAACTAAAGAAATGTCAATGTTTAAAGATATACCCGTAGAAGTTGGAGTAATATACGAAGGAGAACGCATCCGACGAAATGACATGTATGTCGAACTCGGCGGACCACAAGTCGACAAAAAATTCGAAATAGCACAAGTCAAACCAATGGATCAAGTAGAAGACGGCAAAGTCTCCATTATAGGTCCAGACATAAAAGACCTAAAAGAAGGCGGCATATACCCATTAGGTATACTAATTGAAGCTGCAGGCGCACAACTTGACGCTGGACTTGAAGGTGTCATTGAAAGACGTCTACATGGCTACCTAAACTTTGTTGAAGGCTTTATGCACTTAAACCAGAGATATGACATCTGGATGAGACTTGGCAAAAAATCCTTCCAAAAAGGTCTAAACAGCTTTGAAATATTAGGCAAAGTCATCTACAGACTATTTAAAAACGAATTATCAATAATTGAAAAACTACAAATCACTTTCATAACAGATACCGCAAAAATAGCTGAACTTTACCCACAAGCCCTTGCATCATATGAAGCACGCGATGCAAAAGCCCGCGGTCTAAAAGACAGCGAAGTAGACACATTCTACGGCTGCGTACTCTGCCAATCATTCGCGCCAAGCCACGTTTGTGTTATTACACCCCAAAGATATAGCAACTGTGGTGCTATCAGCTGGTTTGACGGCAAAGCCTCAGCAAGCATTGACCCCAAAGGCCCAATATTTGCCATACCAAGAGGCGATATGATTAACGAAGAAAAAGGTGAATTCAGCGGAATAAATGAAGCCGCCAAGAAACGCAGCATGGGTGAGGTCACCAAAGTCTGGCTGTATACAGCCTTTGATCATCCACACACATCCTGTGGATGCTTTGAAGCAGTAACATTTTACATCCCAGAAGTCGACGGCTTTGGCATAGTTCAAAGAAACTTTAAAGGTGCAACAGTCAACGGTTTACCCTTTAGCACTCTAGCTGACTCAACAGCCGGTGGCCGCCAAATAGACGGTTTCCACGGTATGTCACTTGAATACATGCGAAGCAGCAAATTCTTTGCAGCAGACGGCGGCTGGAACCGTGTTGTTTGGGTACCAAAAGAGGTCAAAGAAAAAGTCAAAGACTTCATTCCAAAAGACATAGTTGACAAAATTGCAACTGAAGAAGATGCCAAAGACATTGACGGGCTTAGAGAATTCCTCAAAGCAAAGAATCATCCAATCGTTGCAAAATGGGTAACAGAAGAAGTCTCTACATCTGCCACCACAGAAGATGATGGCGCTGCAGCAGCTGTTCCAGTTATGACTGCGTCAACTTTACCTATATCTGCCGGCGGATTTAGAATTATTTTAACAGATGCTAAAATCTATGCTTCCAAAGTTGTAATCAAGAAAGATGAATCAAAGGCAGAAAAACGGTGAGCGCTCTTGACAGATAAAAAAGATGATAAAAATGCTGGAATAGAAGTAACAGAATTATTGGAACTTCTCGCAAAATTCCAAAACATCGAATTACATGACTTCCAGCTAGAAGCCAAAAATTTAGAGATAAGAGTTGACGGCGGCGTTGCTAGCATACCGGGACTTAAACTCCCAAATGCCATTCCAACAAAACCTGCAGCCTTAATGCAGCAAACTTTCACTTTACCAATTGAAAAATACTCAAGCAGCATATCTGAGGTAAAACTCGGCGCAACAAAAAGCGAAGGCGGCACCCGTGGGCGAAGTCTAACTATAGGTGGCGAGAAAGCTCCTGCTTTCTATACTTTTGAAAGCCCTGTAATCCATAAGCCCGTTGTCACCTTAGACGTCTTCGATATGGAAGTACCCTTATCTAAAGCGGTGAAAATGCATGTTAAAGAAGTCATGGGCGACCCAGCAGCTTGGGCAAAACTTGCCGTCGAAAAATTCGGCGCAGACATGGTCACCATACACCTAATTAGCATTGACCCCTTACTCAAAGATGCCCCTGCAAAATCCACTCTTAAAACAATCGAAAACATAATGCAAGCAGTCGACGTACCCCTCGTAATAGGCGGATGTGGCGACCCAGAAAAAGACACAACATTATTTGAAGAAGTCTCACAAGCCTTCCCAGGAGAAAGATTCCTCCTAAGCTCATTTACACGCGACATGAACATAGAAAACATTGCAAAAACGGCCAAGAAAAACAACCACGCCGTCCTAGCGTTTACACCCATGGACTTAAACATGGCGCGAGAACTCAACCGCAAACTCTACGACTATCTCGGACGAGAAGACATAGTTATGGACCTATCCACCGCCGCATTAGGCTACGGTTTAGATTACGCCTTTACAAACATGGAACGCGCAAGACTATCTGGCTTATTAGGCGACAGCGAACTCGCACACCCCATGTCCTCTGGAACAACCAACGCTTGGGCAGCACGCGAAGCCTGGCTAAAAATGGACGACAAATGGGAACCACGCGAATTAAGAGGTCCCATGTGGGAAGTAACCACCGCGCTAACATTGCTTCTCTCAGGTGTAGACATGTTTATGATGATACACCCCGAAGCTGTTAAAACCCTAAAAGAAGTCATTAACAACCTGTCTAGCGGCAAAAAAGTTGACCCCAGCAAATACGTTGACTGGGTCTCCGCTAAAATGTAACTGGAGGAAAAAAGAATGAGCCAAAAAGCTGCAAAGAAAGAATTAAGCCCAATAGACATTTACAAACTGCTCCCAAAAACAAACTGCAAAGAATGCAGCCAAGAAAACTGTATGGCATTTGCAACTAAACTAGTTGCACGTGAAGTAAATGTTGACCAATGCAAGCCCTTGCAGAAACCAGAACATGCAAAGAGCTTTAAAACATTACATGAACTACTCAAACCTCCAGTGAAAGAAATAGTAATAGGCGTCGGCGATAAAGCGTGTCATGTTGGTGGAAAACTTGTCATGTACAGACATGAATTTACATATTTCAATCCAACAGCAGTTGCCATTGATGTAACTGACGAAATGACTGAAGCAGAAATAGTTAGCCGCATAAAGAGCACAGAAGAATTTAGCTATGAATACATAGGTAATACACTAAAACTTGACATGATAGCAGTCCGCTCAACATCAGGCGATGCTGACAAATTCAAAAACTGCGTCAAAAAAGTTTCAGAAACAACAAACTTACCCCTAATACTCTGCGCCCTAAACCCTTCAGTCCTAGAAGCAGGCATCATGATAATTCCAAAAGCCCGACCACTACTATACGCTGCAACAGCGACAAATTGGAAAGACATGGCAGAATTAGCCCTAATGTACAACTGCCCACTTGTTGCCTCAGCACCAAACGACCTAAACATGCTCATAACACTTGCAAAAACACTACAAACCTACGGCGTCCAAGACATAGTCCTCGACCCAGGAACATTCTTTAACGACGGTCTAGCCGACACACTAAACAATTTCACAATGCTCCGAAGAGCAGCAACAAAAATGGGCGACGAACTAGCCGGTCTACCCCTACTCGGCCTACCCCTAACAATATGGGCAAACAAAGAAGGCCTAACAGATGACATGGTCAGATGGCGCGAAGCCTACGTAGCAGGCATGCTCATCACCCGATTCACAGACATAATAATACTCCACAGCACAGAAGGCTGGGTACAACTACCAAACATTATCCTCCGCCAAAACATATACACAGACCCACGCAAACCAGTCGCAGTAGCCGCAGGACTAAAAGAATTCGGAACACCAAACGAAAACTCACCAGTATTCTTCACATCAAACTTTGCATTAACATACTACACAGTAGCCGCAGACCTTGAAAGTAGCAAAACCAACGCCTACCTAATTATCGTAGACGCAGAAGGCAGCGCAATTGACAGCGGTGTCGCAGGACGCAAACTAACAGCAGAAAAAGTTGCAGACGCAATCAAAGCAACAGGCATAGAAAACAAAGTAAAACACCGCAAAATCATCATACCCGGCAAAGCCTCACGCATAAGCGGTGAAATCGAAGAACTCAGCAACTGGAAAGTCCTCGTAGGACCACGCGACAGCAGTGAGATAGCAAAATATCTCATTGACAAATGGCAACCATAACTTTTTCTTTTTTTCTTTTTTGTGATACTTGCTTGTTCTAATTGAGTCGGTTTAATACTTCTCTGTATGATTTAGGCATTTTCTAAATGTTACCATAAAAAGTCATTTGTTGGTGGGCTTATGTTTGTTTGTATGTTTATTGTTTTTTGCTATGAAACCAATAACGCATGAAGAGTCATATGAATTGTGAAGAACATTTTATTGTTGGGGAACTGAGGCTTTACTTTATGACAGTTTTTCCTCAAAAATTTTTGTATGGAAACGGTAAGGTGCTTTTTCAAAAAAGATTCGAAAGTTTTTGTGTTTTTAGGGGGATGTGGTGGAGGTGTTCCATAGGAATTGGAAGTATTCTCGTGCGAAGCTTACTATGCCTATGTGGGCGCTCCAGATTACGAGGCTTGGTTTTTCGTCTCCTAGGAAGAGCATGGCTTCTTTTCCGTCTACGATGATGCCGCCGCCGAACATGTGGTCGCGTAGTCGTATTTCTCTTGTTGTGTTTGTGGTTTTAAATGATGTTCCATCTGTGGGGTTGCCTGTTATCATGAGTTGAATTTTGATGTTTTTTTTTAGGTTGTTGAACCATGGGTCGGCTATGGCTATTATGGGTTTGGCAAATTTTGGGGCTGCGACTACTATTTCTTTGGTGGTCATTTTTAGCATTTCGTCGAGTTTGGTTAGGACGGCTTGTTGTCCTCTTAGTATTAGCATTTCGGGGCGTTCGATTATTTCTTTTTGTTCGTAGAGTGGTTGTAGGTTTTCAGCTATAGTGTTTTCCCATATGGTGTATTTGTCTTCGAGTCGTATTTTGGTTGCTCGTGTTGCTTCTATTGGTGGTATGGGGTAGTATTTGGTTGGTCTGTTTTCTCCGCTTTTTATCCATCCTTTTTCTTTTAGGCTGTTTAGGGCGTCGTATATTTTGCTGTAGGGCACTTGGGCTTTTTCGCTTATTTCCATAGCTGTCATTTTCCCGCCGTTAATGAGTGCTATGTAGGTGTCAATTTCATAGGCGTTTAAGCCCATTTCATGTAATGTAGTCTTTGTGTTTTCGTTAATAGTCATGTTTTCCCCTCAATCACCGTAGGAAACTTCTGGAAACATTATTATTGTAATTTTCGCTTCTTAAGTACTTTAATAAACGCTTACACGTTAGAAGGCGCATTTAAGATGAATAATATTAAAACTACTCGTAGTATATGTCCAGAATGTTTGAAGGCACTTGATGCAGAAATATATGAAGATGCTGGAAAAGTTTTCATTAAAAAAACTTGTCCCGAGCACGGCGTATTTAATGAGCTTTACTGGTCAGACTATGATCATTATGTGCGTGCAGAAAAACTTCGTTTCGATGGTGAAGGTCTCTCTAATCCTCGTACGCAAACAAAGTCGGGGTGTCCTCTTGACTGTGGAATTTGCCCACAGCATAAATCGCATACTGCGCTTGCAATAATAGATGTTACTAACAGGTGCAACTTGACCTGCCCTATATGTTTTGCTAATGCCACCTCAGCAGGTTACGTATATGAGCCAACAAAAGAGCAGGTCTACGGGATGCTAGAAAACCTGCGCGCAAACAAGCCTGTTCCTGCTACAGCATTACAGTTTTCAGGAGGTGAACCTACCATTCGAAAGGAACTGCCCGATTTCATACGCAAAGCCAAAGAACTCGGCTTTAGCCATGTAGAGGTAAACACTAACGGCTTGCGCATCTCTCAAAGCGTAGAATACGCTAAAGAGCTAAAGGATGCTGGCGCAAGCACCATATATCTCCAATTTGACGGTTTAACCTCTGAGGTCTATAAATTCATCCGAGGAATAGACCTCCTTGACATAAAAATGAAAGCCATAGAGAACCTCCGAAAAGCTGGGCTTTCAAGCGTAGTCCTCGTTGTTACATTAGTAAAAGGTGTCAACGATAACCAACTTGGTGATATCATCAATTTTGCCGTTAAAAACTTTGATGTCATACGCTGCATAAACGTTCAACCCGTAAGCCTCTGTGGACGTCTACCCCCACAAGAGCGCGAAAACATGCGAATTACCATTACAGACTTTATGAAAAATGTTGAAGAACAAACAAACGGAGTAATTAAAGCATCTGACTTCTATCCCGTACCTACAGTTGCTCCAATAGCAAAAGCTGTGGGCGCATTAAAAGATAGAAGATACATAGAATTCTCCTCTCACCCACACTGCGGCATGGCCACATATCTACTAGTTGAAGAAGGCAAAATTATACCAATTACAAAACTAGCTAATGTTGACAAATTCGTTGCAACTATGACCAAAGTTTACGAACTCGCATCAAAGGGAAACAAGACAGAAGCTAAACTCCGCCTAGCCGGCGCTATACGATACGTTAAATTCGGCTTCCTACGCAAATACGTACTCGGGGTCCTAACAAAAGGCGACTACAAATCTCTCGGTGACCTACAACGTAAGTCAATATTGATTGCCTCCATGCATTTCATGGACCCATACAATTTCGACCTCGAACGCGTACAACAATGCCTCATCCACTATGCCGTTCCAGATGGCAGAATCATACCTTTCTGCACCATGAACTCAATTCACAGACAGGAAGTAGAAAAAAAACTTGGCGTCCCAATCAAAGAATGGAAAGAACAGCATAAGGTTGAAATAACTCAGCCATACTAAAATCTGCAATACTCAAATTAATTGGTGAAAGATATGGGCGGAAAAAAGAAGCTCGGTATTAAACAGATGGAAAAGCAACAAGTAAAAACCGACGAAGACAAAGCTGCAAAAGATGCAAAAAAGAAAGAAAAAGCAGGACCACCACGCGAAAAAAAACAACTAGCAATCCTACCTCCAGATGTTAAAGACCAAAAAATCGTTGCCGAAGTCAAAAAAATGGGTGCCCTAACACCCTACGCCATAGCCACACGATTCGGCATACGCATTAGTGCTGCAAAAGACTTTCTAGAACAGCTCGAAACAACAGGACAAATCGAACTTGTTTCAGCTAGCCACAACCTAAAAATCTACAAAACTGCAGCCTAAAAACTGCATTTTTCATACCTATTTTACTATCCAAGGTCGTTGCCTTTACGAGTTTTCCACAAAAACTATATACAATAAAAGAAATACGCGAAGCTAAAGAATTAATAAGTAAAGGGTATAAACACGACATAACAATCGATGGCACAGAGAATTTTAAAAATAAAGTTAATACAGCTCTAGAATACCTGAAAACCGCTGGATATTACGACTTTTTTAGAATATACATCAAAGAGATAACAGAAATCGACGGTATCACCCAGCTAAGAGAAACAGAAATCGCAATCTGGACAAACCAATACGCCGTAGAAAACCCTACAGACGCAGCCAGTTTACTAGTACAAAAAGCTTACAGCGCAAAAGAGTATCTCGATGGCGAACTCTATTATGGAGGAAACGCAGAAAAACGCTCTATATTGAAACGCACAGAGTTCCTACAGGCATTAAAAGAAAAAACTACAGATCCAACTGTTAAACAGGAATGCCAACGATTACTCGACTTATGGTCTGAAAGCTCTCTGAACTTTTAAAACTAACCAGCTAGCTTTCTACATTTGAATTCTGTAGCAACTCTACTTTAATTATCGTTCCACTTTTTACATTTCTAAACAAGTCAAGATTTTTAGTAATCTTACCAAGAATACTCACTGGACTATACGGTTGAGAATTACCATAAAACACACATAACGCATTACCCATAGGCCAAAAAGCAATAGTACCTGCTTCAACTGACGACTTAGCTTTTTCTTTCCCCATTTTTACGGGAATCTCAAAATAAATCTCTTCCTTATACAAAGCAATCCTACCTGACATTGGAAGCTTACGAACTATAGTATCAATAGTCATTGGTGCTTTAAACCTAACAAGTTCACCTTCGGCTTCCCCTACATTTTCTAAGACAAATTTTATTTTTACACGCGAAACATCTGCTTCAACACTCAAATTCCACGCCTCAAGAGAAAACTAACTTTTTATTGAAACTAGTAATGATACTCACTGTAAATATTTAACTCTTACAGTAAAAACACTTAAACAACAAAAAAATACTGTAAAAAAGAAATAAAAACAGCGGCTAAAGCAATGATAAAAGCGTTTTTCCAATATATTCAATTTGTTCACTTGTGACATTTGGATGAATAGGCAAGCTGAATACTTGTTTTGCTGCCTTCTCAGTTTCTGGTAGTTTGCAGTTATCATAATTATTGCGGTAGAATTCCATGGTGTTTACTGGATTTACATAATATGCTTCAGCACCTACTTCTTTTTCTCTTAATGCTTTAAGAATTAGGTTGCGTTCCTCTTCTGTACCGTCAATTAGTTTTACGGTGTAAAGATACCAGCTATGCTGATTGCTTTTTGTTTCCGTGGGTAATTTGAGCCGTTTGGATTGTTGGAGTATTTTTGAGAGTTGCTGCGCGTTTTGACGGCGTTTAGCTACGAATTGTGGTAATTTTTCTAGCTGTACTATACCTATTGCGGCTTCTATTTCAGGCATACGATAGTTATTGCCCATGAGAACTGAGGTGTATTTTTCTCTCTCTCCATGGTTTCTAATTAATCGTAGAGTTTCGCAGAGTTTGTCATCATCTGTAGTTATCATGCCCCCCTCACCTGTGGTTATGTTTTTACTTGCATACAAACTCCAGCATGCAACATCTGAGAAATACCCTGCAGGCTTATCCTGATATGTAGCTCCATGAGCTTGTGCGGCGTCTTCAATTAATGCCAAGTTATATTTTTCAGCAATTTCCCGTAGCGGCTTTATGTCTGCTGAGTAACCATATAGGTCAACAGGCAAAATTGCTTTAGTCTTGCTAGTTACTGCTTGTTTTACGGCTTCTGGTGAGAGAGTATATGTTTCTGGGTCAATGTCTGCGAAAACCACTTTAGCTCCTGCAAAAACAACTGATTCAGCTGTAGCTATAAATGTAAAGCTTGGAACAATTACCTCATTACCTTGCTTAACACCAACTGCTAAAAGAGCCGCATTTAGCGCTATAGTCCCATTACTAACCGCGACAGCATGCTTTACACCTGCAAATTTAGCATATTTCTCCTCAAACTCTAACACTTTAGGACCCTTACCTAACGCGTTAGTCAAAGGACCTTTACGTACAACATCTAACACCGCTTGAGCTTCTTCTTCCCCAACTTTAGGCATGTTAATAGGAATCACTTAAATCAACAACAAAAATACAACAACAGCTACATATTTTAGGATTTCACACACAATATCCTATTCTACACCTAACTCTTGCCAACGACCATAATCTACAAGAACCTGAAAACGCCGTGCTTTAAATAATAAATCTAACGCTGGATCTCCCGTGTCCACTTTAAGGCTCTTAAGCCCCTGCACCTTACCCTCCGTAGCAACAATACTTATATTATCCAAACCAACATGCCTTATAACTTTGGAACTAATCTGCTGATTACCCCTACCAAAAATAAAACCCTGACCACCAATTGGCGTTACAATAATCTTAGCCGACCTACCCTTTAACACCTGAAGAATCTGCTCCTCATTAACATCCCCACCAACTATTTTCTTATCAACAAATAAATCAACACCCAAAAGCGTCTTTTCCTGATCCAATAAATCACCAATAACACGCGTAGTAGTACCAGGACCAACTATATACAACATTTCCGCCTGCATACCCTCTATAACAAACACAGCAATAGCTGTCTGACTACGCACCTCATCCTCAGACATCGGGCTTGCTATCTTACTTACCTGAATTAAACGCGGCTCATAAGGACTTAACACATAACCATAAAGCTCTGCAGACAAACGGCCCTCCCTAAAAGCCCACTCATCCACATCCATAACCTCAGCCTCACGCACAGGCAACTCACCACTCAAAAAACCAAAAACCACATACGCCGCAGCCTTTGGATTAATCGCAAAAACTGCACTATGCATTTTAACACCTGTGGGAACTCCCAACACCGGCAATTTAGTCCCAACAACTTTCAAAATATCTCTTGCTGTACCATCACCACCACAAAAAACAAGCAAATCCACCTTCGCCTCAATAATACCTCGAACTATACTTTCCGTATCCTCCACGCTTGTCTGTGACCGCCTTTCACCAATAACCGTATAGTTAAAACCATGTTTTTCTACTTCTATCTCACCCATATCCCCCGCGCCAACAAGAAAATAAATACTCTGCTTAAACGGCGCAAGCTCAGATAGAAACTTTTCAGCCCTTACTGCCGCAATGGGCTTTGCACCAAGTGAAACAGCTTTTTCAAAAATATCTCTCCCATCCGTACCCTTTAACCCAACAGTTCCACCCATACCTGCAATTGGATTAACAATAAAACCTATAGCTCTAACAACGGGTTTAGTAGTTTCAGACATAAAAATCAACCATTCAAATGAAAAAAAAATAAAAATTTAGAGCAAGTTGAGTTTACTGCCTGTTATTGATATATTTTTTCCGTACATCATTTAGCCATGGATAAAGTTTTTGAAGTTTTTTCATAGATTCAGCAACTTTTTCTGTAGGATACTCATATGGTTGCAGGTTTCCGTTAAAGTATTCTCCATAGGCTGCCATGTCAAAGAATCCGTGACCTGTTAGTATGAATAGTAATGTTTTTGTTTCATTTGTTTCTTTGCATCTGTGTGCTTCGTCTATTACTGCTTTAATGGCATGTGTTGATTCTGGGGAGGGGATTATGCCTTCGCTGCGGATGAATGTTTTAGCTGCGTCAAAGGCTTCTATTTGGTTTACTGCAAATGTGCTTATTTGTTTTTCTTGTGCTAGGACGCTTATGGTTGGTGCTATGCCGTGGTAGCGTAGTCCGCCTGCATGTATGGGTGCTGGCATGAAATCGTGTCCTAATGTGTGCATGGGGACAAGTGGTGTTAATTTAGCTGTGTCTCCGTGATCATAGGTGTATTCGCCTTTTGTAACTTTTGGGCAAGCGGTTGGTTCTACTGCTATTAGTCTAGTTTCTTTAGGTGCTTTCTTTGTTACAATGTCGCGGTAGAATGGCCACATTAATCCTGAAAAGCTGCTGCCTCCGCCTATGCAGCCGTATATTGCGTCTGGGTAGTCGTCGACTGTTTCGAGTTGTTTTTTTGCTTCTAGTCCTTCGATTGTTTGGTGTAGGCATACGTGGTTGAAGACGCTTCCTATGGTATAGTTGGCTTTTTTGCCTGTTTTGCCGCTTTCTAGGGCGTCTTCTACGGCTTCGCTTATTGCTATGCCTAATGTGCCGCGGTTGTCTGGGTCTTCTTGGAGGATTTTTCTTCCTGCTTCTGTTTGTTTGCTGGGGCTTGCAAAGACTTCTGCGTTGTATGCGTTCATTAGCATTTTGCGGTATGGTTTTTGTTCGTAGCTGGCTTTTACCATGTATATGGTTGCTTTTATTCCAAATATGGAGGTTGCAAATGCGAGTGCTGAGCCCCATTGGCCTGCGCCGGTTTCTGTGGTTACGCGTTCTATGCCTTCTTTCATGTTGTAGTATGCCTGTGGTACGGCGCTGTTTGTTTTGTGGCTGCCTGATGGGCTTGCGCCTTCGTATTTGTAGTAGATTTTTGCTGGGGTTTTTAGTGTTTTTTCCAGTCCTATTGCTCTGAAGAGTGGTGTTGGTCTCCAGATGCGGTAGATTTCTCGGATTTCTTCTGGTATTGTTATCCAGCGTTCTTGGCTGATTTCTTGGTTTATTATTTCTTTGGGGAATATTTGTGGGACTATGCCGACGCCTGGTTCTTTTGTTTTGGGGTCTATGAATGGAGGAAGGGGGTGTGGGAGGTCTGGTATTATGTTGTACCATTGTTTTGGTATGTCTTCCTCTTTTAGTAGGATTTTTCGTGTTATTGTCATCTTTTTTTCTTTCCTATTTTATGGTGTTGCTAAGCTTTATATAAATATTTCAGTACATACACGTACAAAACTGTACATTAAAACGTGAGGAAAACAAAACACAAATCAACATTTTTATACCCAAACACACAAAAACATACACACGACACACTATGTGGAACACCATAAAAACACACTTCAACAACCACCCCGAAAGACTAAAAGTAGCCCGCACACTAATAGAAAACGGACTAAACACAAAAAACAACAAAATATACCTAAACCAAATAGAAATCCCCCCCATACGAATAGCCCGCGCCGCAAAAGTAGACCGACGCACCGTAAACGAAACCCTAAACGACATAAACAAAAACCAAAAACTAAAACTAATCTTCGAAGAAATCCGCCCCGCAGGTCACTCACTAAAAGAAATAGCCAAACACCTAAACCTAAACGTAATAGAAATAACAGTAACAAACGCCAAAAACCCTGGTATACTCTCCAACACAGCAACAATACTAGCCAACGCCAACATAAGCATACGACAAGCAATAGTAGACGACCCAGAACTATCACCAGAACCAAAACTCACCATAATAGTAGACCAAAAAATCCCAGGCGAACTCGTACCACAAATCCTAAAAACCCCGGGAATAGAAAAAATCTCAATATACTAATACACACCAAAAAACGCCGACACAAACAACAAACCCTACAAATATACAAACAACCCTTTTCCGCTACAAAATAGCAATAAATGTACTAAATGTCCCAGATAAAATAGTTTGATGTTACTAGAAAAACTTATATTAATAGCGGCATTTTGTTGTTGTTCGCATTAAAGGAAGGTTTACTAAATTTGTCATCAACATCTACACAAGCCAGCGGCGTACCAATACTTGTACTAAAAGAAGGCACAAATAGTTCCCGCGGAAGAGAAGCACAACACAACAATATAACTGCAGCCAAAGTTGTTGCAGAAAGTGTAAAAAGCGCTTTTGGACCAAAAGGTATGGACAAACTACTTGTTGACAACTTTGGAGACGTAACCATTACAAGCGACGGACGCACCATACTTGACGAGATGGATATTCAACATCCAGTAGCAAAAATGCTCGTAGAAGTCGCCAAAACACAAGACAATGAAGTAGGCGATGGAACCACATCCGCAGTTATTATAACAGGAGAACTATTAGGACACGCCGAAGAACTATTAAACAAAAACATTCACCCAACCGTAATAGTCGATGGCTACAGAAAAGCTTCAGAAAAAGCTCTCGAAATCCTGGACAAAATCGCCCTATCCTTTGATATCTCCAAATCACAAGAATACCTAAAAAAAGCTGCAATTACTTCACTGTCAAGCAAACTTGTCGCTGAATACAAAGAATACCTCGGAGACATGGTCGTTAAAGCAATACTTGAAGTAGCTGAAAAACAAAAAGACGGCACATACAAAGCCGACGTCGATGACGTCAAAGTAGAAAAGAAAACAGGCGAATCACTAAGCAGCACAAAACTCGTAAACGGCATAATACTCGACAAAGAAATAGTCCACTCCGGCATGTCCAAACGCGTTGAAAACGCAAAAATAGCCCTCATTGACGCCTCCCTAGAAAATGACAAACCAGAAATGGACTCAAAAATCAATATAGAAGACCCAAACCAACTCGCGCTCTTCCTAAAACAAGAAGAAGACATGCTCCGCGACATGGTTGAAAAAATCTCTGCCACAGGAGCAAACGTCGTTATCTGCCAAAAAGGCATAGACGATATGGTACAACACTTCCTCGCCAAAAAAAACATAGTCGCCATCAGACGCGCCAAAAAATCTGACATGGAAAAACTCGCACGCGCCATAGGCGGAAAAATAGCCTCTAACATAAATGACCTCTCACCAAAAGACCTAGGCTACGCCGCACTAGTCGAAGAACACAGAATTGGCGATGACAAAATGACATTCATAGAAGGATGCAAAAACCCCAAAGCAGTTACAATACTTATACGCGGTGGAACCGAACGCTTAAACAATGAAGCAGAACGCTCAATACACGACGCACTCTGCGTTGTACGCGACCTCGTCCAAGACCCAAAACTTGTCGCAGGCGGAGGCGCATCCGAAATGGAAATGGCCATAAACCTCAAAAAATATGCCCAAACAATACGCGGCAGAGAACAACTCGCCATAATAGCCTTCGCTGAAGCCCTAGAAACTGTTGCAACAGCATTATCTGAAAACGCTGGCTTAGACGCAATTGATATATTAGCTGAATTACGAACCAGGCATGAAAAAGGCGATACATGGGCAGGCATAGAAGCTAACAGCGGTAAAATCCAAGACATGACCAAAATGAATGTTTACGACCCAGTGGCCGTTAAACGTCAAATTATCAAATCAGCATATGAGGCAGCTTCTTTGATACTAAAAATAGATAATGTTATAGCCTCAGATAAAAACAAAATGCCCCCCGCACCACCCGGAGGAATGCCTGGCGGCATGGGTGGCGGATATCCAGATATTGGAGAATATTAAAATGTCTAACAACCAAGTAACTGTAGGACCACCAAAAGTAACTCGATTTGAAAAAGCTAGGATCGTTGGTGCAAGAGCCTTACAAATAAGTATGGGTGCACCAATACTTGTTGACGCGGACGAAGCCGTTTCTAACCCAATTGGTATTGCTTTAAAAGAGATAGAAATAGCAATTCTGCCTATAACAATCCGCAGAACATTACCTGACGGTGCATTCCAAGACATACCGCTCAAATGGTTACTATAACCACAATTTTTTATTTACCTGGGCTCTTCTTAGCGACTGTTTATGTTGAATAATTTTTTTCTAATTTCGTTTGATACAGGATGACAATGCTAACGTTGTGACATTAATACAAACCGCTAAATATGTAGTTACCTAAAAGTTAAGTTGCTACTCATTGATAAAATTAGGTTTTAGTTTCGTTTGCATCTAATTGATGATGTTAGTTATACCCAAATTTAATTATGTCCTATACTGCTTTGAGTTTTTTATTTTAAATATGTATACTAAATTTTTACACTTCAAATATCCTTTATAACTTGTCCTAACGAAAAATTGTGTTTATGAAACTAATCTGCTGCATCTGTAACCTAAATTCTGCGACTTTTTGACACATACAACATCGTGAATTAGAACCATTAATAAAATTAATTTTTTTAAAATAACCAGATTATTTGTGTGGAATTGCAGGTTATAAAAAATATACGATGCTATTTTTGTATGTATTTAGCTTGCGTGTTTTTATTAAAGTATCTATACAGGAATTTGTATATGTAGCTGTGTTTGTTGCGCAAAAAAAATGGCATGAAAGGTTAAATGTTAACGAAATTTTTGCTGAGAGCTAAATACATACCTATTTTTTAATGTCTTTTATTGTCTTTCGTGTATGGGTCATAATTTGCACATACACAAAAAACAGTACATGAAAAATTGACATATTTATAGCAAAAAACTTGTATGTGCAAAAAACACTGCAGATTTTAGGCTGTAACTATGAAAAAACGATATAGTTTAGCAAAGAGTATCAATGTATAAAATTACACTAAAACATGAAAAGCTGTAACTAAAAGAAATTGGATGTTTTACGTCTATTTTCGTATTACTTTTCCCTCGCCCGGTTTGGCAACAATTTCTCCCGCGTCCATTATCAAGGTGCCGTTTACAAAAGTCTTAACAGGCTTACCAATTACTTCCCATTTGTTATAGAGTGAAAATTTAGCTTTAGACTTAAACTTTGACGAGTCTATTGTCCAGTGCTGTTTATAGTCTATGATTGTCAAGTCTGCGTCTTTTCCATTTTCAAGCTTGCCCTTACTTGTTAAGCCGTAAATTTCTGCAGGTTTCTCTACAAATACTTCAACAAGCCGCCGAAAAGTTAGCATTCTCTTTTCAACTAGTGTTAACATTAAAGGTAACGTTGTTTCTAGTCCTGGTGTACCAACTTTAACATCCCATACGCTATCTACAGTTTTCTCCTCAAACGTATGCGGCGCATGATCTGAACCTATTGTATCAACATCACCTTGAATTACTCCCTCAAACAACGCCTCTTTATGCACATTATCCCGCAAAGGTGGTGCCATAATTGCCATCATACCAAAACGCGCCGTATCTGCGGATGTTAACAGTAAATGATTAGGCGTAACTTCACATGTAACACTCCTACTTGCCCCCTTTGCCTCCTTAACAGCTTCTAAGCCTTGTTTGCTGGTAATATGACAAAAATGCAAATGCACATTTGAGCCCTCACTGACCCTTAGCACTCTCTCTATAGCCTGCACCTCTGCCTGCTCTGTATGAGCAAGAAGAAACTCCTTAACCCCATTACGCCTAACTTTTTTAAATTGCTGCTCACTAAAGGTAACCTGCGTCTTATCTTCAGCATGAATAGCCACAACAGCACCCACTTCTCCAGCCACTCTAAACCCCGCCTCCAAAACATGGTCATCATCAAGATTTAAACCACCCATTTGACAACCCATAAACAGTTTAAACCCAACAGCACCTCCCTGCCTTATCTTTGGCAGTTCCGTTAAATTTTCAGGAAACTCTGAATACAGACCTACATTTACAAGCGAGCGACTTTTTGCTATATCTAAACGATTCCTTAATGCCTCAACACTATTAGTTAACGGCTGATTATTCGGCATATCTAACACAGTGGTAAAGCCTCCTGCCGCCGCAGCTGATGTACCTGAAATAAAATCTTCCTTGTATGCCTTCTCCTCATCTCTAAGATGCACATGAGAATCTATTAAACCCGGCAAAACCAATAGACCGTGCAGATCAATCTTTTGATCAGCATTGGGCATCTGTGGCTGCTTACCAATTTTTATGTATTTATCCTCTTCAATAGCTATACTACATTCAAGAATCTCGCCTTTTATGTAAGCTTTAGAATTACTTAAGACTAAGTCAGCAATCAAGGAAACACACGACAATATTACTACTGTAAAGGTAAATAAATAAGAGTTTAGCCGCTACCCTAAGTTATAGCTTGAATAGTTACTATTCTTTTTCTTGTTCAAGTTCTATGCGGCATTCGTCACAGATGTTTTGACCATTGCATTCTTTGAGGTTCTCTGAGTAAGCTTCACATTGATCACAATAACCTGCCTGCGGAGACTCTTCCAGTTCACCTGCAATACTTGCCTCCTCTATACGCGTACGCTCCTGTATTATCTCAATAAGCTCTGGCATAACATTTAACAAATCTTTATTTGAAACTATACCTGCTAAAACATCTTTATAGAACACAACCAGACGCCTCACATTCTTACGACTCATTAACCTTGCCGCATCACTTATAGTAGCCTCAGGATCAACAGGTATAAGCGGTTTACTCATGATTTCTCTGGCTTTAATTTCATCAGGCTTTTTATTTTTCGCAATAACCCTAACTACAAGATCCCGCTCAGTAATAATTCCAATAGGCTTTCCCTCCCTATTAGTAATGACCACTGCGCCTATCTTTGCGCTATCCATTATAGTTGCAATGTTATTTGCTGTTTTACTCTCATCAGCAGTCACTACGGGACTATTCATTACATCTTTTACTACCATTTTCGTTTTTAAGTCAAACTCTGCCATGTACATCCCCTTTAAAGCTAATATTATATTGAGAGTAAGAAAAGTGCAATTTAAGAGTTACCCAACAACCGATTATCCAATTTTAGACCAGTATTCTGCAAGTTTATATTCCTCTATCCTTTAGTAAACACAGATGTCTCTAATGTTGCGAACAAATCGTGAAAAACTCGTCAAAATCTCCGTTATGGGAGAAATAGCCAGTCCAACAATAAAAAACGTTTACAACATTTCCCCAACAGGAACCCCCTGCATACTACCCGGCGTAGGCGGAATAACATATAATCTTCGCATAGGCGACTTTGCATGTGGCTGGGAAGCAGACCATGTAGAACCCGGCGTTAGCTCTACAAACAAAGAAAACGACCCACGCACCGGCGGAGCCGCAAACACCGCATATAACATACTCTCATGCATAGGAAATCAAGCCACAATTACTAGCGGAGACGCCAAAGGCGCAGTAGGCACAGTAACAGGAAAACACGGCGGCATAGAACATGTCTTAATAGACTTCAAACCTGAACCCCTCGACAAACTCTCCATCGGCGACCATATACAAATAAAAGCCTATGGCACCGGCCTCAAACTCTTAGATTACCCCGACATAAAAATATTAAACATGGACCCATGCCTACTTGACGCTATAAACCCTCAGGTCAACGGCGAAAAACTCGAAATCCCCGTCACACATATCATACCTGCCAGTATAATGGGCTCCGGCCTAGGCGCTAATCAGGTTAACAGCGGCGACTATGACATACAGCTATTTGATAACTCCATAGTTCAACAGCTCGGACTTGAAGACCTGCGACTTGGCGACCTTGTTGCTATAATGGATGCTGATCACTCATTTGGAAGAATTTACCGAAGAGGTGCAGTTTCCATAGGTGTAATAGTTCATACTAACTGTATAACCGCCGGGCACGGTCCAGGCGTAACAACTTTGATGACTTCAACAGTTGGTAAAATAATTCCTGTAATAAATCAGAAAGCAAACCTTGCTTCTCTGCTAAAAATATGAGCAGATATATAAGACAGTTAACTTAATATTGAATAAAAAATGAGGTTAAAAATATGCCAGTTAAACGGAAAAGTCGAGGAAGAGCAAAAGGAAGTAAAGGGAGTAACAATCTTGTTCAATGCGAACACTGTGGTGCAATGGTGCCGCGTGACAAAGCAAAACGATCCACACGCAGAGTCTCATTTGTTGAGCCACAATTAGCAAAAGAACTTCGACAAAAAGGCACATTCCTAGCCTCATGGGTTGACACCAAATACTACTGCATCTCATGCGCAGTACACCGCGGCATCGTCAAAGTACGCGCAGAAAGCGAACGCCACTCAAAAGGCTACAGAAGACGATAACCCAAAAAAATATTTAACAACTATACCTTTATTCTTTTTGTAGCTATTCAGTCGTATGGGGGATTCTGAAATAGTGATGTTACTGTTCCTGTGATGATTCCAGAGATGGTAGTATAGGCAGACTTTTCTTGTTTAATAGCTGTTCC
>Ga0268262_10001332_pt1 | contig 30891 bp, 31 predicted proteins | sample TergutNc150P3_FD_190354 | JGI IMG/M metagenome (GOLD analysis project Ga0268262, IMG submission 190354) | Nasutitermes corniger P3 segment gut microbial community from laboratory colony in Florida, USA - Nc150 P3 (SPAdes) (version 2) | ecosystem: Host-associated > Arthropoda: Insects >... | reverse complement strand
TCTATCTTTGTCCCGTCCACAAAATAATGTTCCAGTTTTATGTACCCTTTCGCAGCCAGCATTTTCACCGCCGTTATGAAGACTTCTTCCATCACTCCCTTCAGCAGTTTACCTCGAAAATCATTCAGCGTTCTGAAATCAGGTTTTTGGTTTCCTGCAAGCCACATGAACATCACATTTTCTCTTGCCGCCTTCGCCAGCATCCGGCTGGAACATATCTTCGTCATATACCCGTACACGAACAGTTTCGTCATCATTACAGGATTGTACCGGCTTGCCCCGCCGCCTGTTTGATATTTCCTCATCAACCGCTCTATCCCCATCTCGTCTATTACTTCGTTTACCAGTCTTACAAGATGGTCTTTCGGTATTAGTTCTTCAGCGCTTGGCGGTATCAGATATATTTGGTGTTGCTCGTAGGGTTTATATGTGATCTTGTCACTTTTTCCTTTACTCATGGGAAAATTTTATCATGTTTTCTTTTTTAAAAGTTAAAAAAATAGGGCTGCCCTTTACTTCTTGGACAGCCCCACTAGAATTCACCGAATTGATAATTCTTTCGCTTATTACATTCTTTCCTAAAAAATGGATTAATTCAAAGGGCGCATTTAACTGGAAAAATATTGATCGTCTTGTTTTTCTTGCCGAACATGAAGCTATAAACAATCCTGTATGGTTTGACTCTATAAAGATTACAAAGTGATTATTTTTAAAAATATAGGTCAATATATACAATTTTTCTGAAATTATATAAAATGTATAAAAAATTCAATTAACACGGTATAAATATATTATGAATTATAAAAACGGAAAATGGGCAAAAAAAGATAATGAATAAAATTTTCAAAAATCGTTATGGTGAAATTCGCTGTGGTTGGGCAATTATGTCATTAATATTACTGCTATTAATTAGTTTATTTATTGCTCAAGTTTTACTACCAGAGGATTCACATAGTCCTGGTAATCAAATATTAGACACTATTATTTATGGTGTATTAACCATTAGCGGAGGATTATTACTTATTAAATTATTTTATAATTGTAGTTTTAAACAAATAGGAATTATTAAAGATAATTGGCTTTTTGAAATGATACACGGTATTTTGATTGGAACTGTTGCAAGCGGACTACTATTTGCTATTTCTATACTTATTAATGCGATTAAAGTAATTAGTTATGATATTAAATATTTATTCTCACTAATTATGATTAGTGAAATATTCAATATAGGTATATTTGCATTTGTTGAAGAATATTTAACCAGAGGCTGTTTTATGACTGCCCTTAAAACGACTCGTAAAAAAGTAATTATATTATTTACCTCAGCAATTCTTTTCTCTTTACTTCATATTTTTAATAAAGGTGTTACATTATTGTCAACTGTAAATACTTTTCTAGCGGGTATATTATTTTCTTATATGTTTATTAAATCCGGTAAGTTATGGCTACCAGCTGGTTTTCACTTTGCTTGGAATTTTTTACACGGTAGTATTTTGGGGTTTATTGTCAGCGGATATAAACATAAAAGTGTTATTGTTATTCAGCTTGGAAACAATCCGTTGTTACTTGGCGGTAGTTATGGACCAGAGGGAGGAATTCTGGTAACAGCGCTTCTTTTATTATGTTTATTATATGTTAAGTTTGCGATTAAAACAACAAATCAAAGCATTTGGACAATGGAGAATGATTTACCGCTTACAAGAAAAGGGACAAAAACAAATTAAGATTGAAAAATATGTAAATCCGTCAGTTACAATCTGTACGTTAGGCGCAATAGCATTGACAGATTTATCGAAAAATATATATTGAAGAAAGAATGAACGAAATGGCAGGCAAAGCTAACGCTATCAATTCGGCGGTAATCAAGGTCAATGAATTTAAGCGGTAAAAACCATGAGGAGATTATCACCTTAATGAATGAGGTTTTACGATTTAAAGTTGCGTAAAGTTCTTGAGAAATATTGCCGGAATATGATTTAGGATGTATTATTAAGGATGAAGGAGTTAATTCTATGAAAACAAGGTGCTTTTGGATATATGTTTCGGTATTAGTTGTTGTATTTGTATCAGGTTGTAATAAAGAAACCGAACGGCAAAATCAAAGTACAATTTCCGTTTTTGGAACCGGTACTGTATCAGTCCAACCGGATGTTATTCAAATGAGCATTACGTTAAGTAATGTTGCCCAAACAACTAAAAAGGCTCAAGAAGAAGTAAGTAAGATGGTCAGGCAAGCAATGAAAATATTAAAAGATGCAAACATTGAAGATAAAAATATAAACACCGCCTCGCTGACATTTAGCTCTGAATATGAATATACAAATAAGCGCACTCTTGTCGGGCAGAGAGCACAACAAACAATAACTTTTTCTATCGAAGACATTACGAACGATGCTGAAAAAGCGTCGTGGATAATTGATCAACTTATTCAAATAAACGGAATAGAGTTAAATCAGGTTAATTACAGCGTAAAAAATACCACTGAGTATTATGTTAAGTCGCGTGAGCTTGCGTATCAAAAAGCTGTTGAAAAAGCTAATCAATATGCGGAATTATCAAAACTTAAAATTGTCAAAGTATTAAGCATATCTGATCAGGGAACACAGCAAGTTTCACCGATGAGCAATAGATTTAGCCGACAATTTGCCGATGAAATAGTTTTAAGTGCGGCTGATGCTTCAACAGTATTACCAATAGGTGAATTGGAAATTACAACTAATATATTAGTGTTGTTTTTATTAAAATAAAAAATAACAATGAATATAAAAGGCGTTACTGTATAAATTATGAAATTAAGAACTAATTTTCACATTTATGCAGTTATTACTATTATCTTTTGGTCTTCTGCTTTTGTTTTTACAAGATTGGCATTAAGGTATTTTTCCCCGTTATCTCTCGGTTTTTTAAGATATTTTATTGCCTCTCTTTCATTATTAGTTTTTATATTTGCCGTTAAAATTAAAATTCCGAATAAGAACGATATAAAATGGTTTATTCTTGCCGGGTTTTTCGGATTCTTCTTTTATATTATAACATTTAATCTTGGTTCTTCTACAGTTCCGGCGTCAACGTGCAGCTTAATGATTGCAACCGCGCCGGTTATTACCACTTTATTGGCAAGAATAATCAATAAGGAAAAATTAACAATAATAAAGTATATTGCAATAATAATTGAATTTATCGGCGTAGGAGTTTTAACTTTAATGAACGGAATATTTTTCATAAATATAGGATTTGTGTGGTTAATTCTAGCAAGTATATCGTTGAGTATATATAATATCTTGCAGAGAAAATTAACAAAAAAATATTCCGCAATACAAACATCCGTATTTAGTATTTGGTTCGGAACAATAATGTTATTTATCTTTTTGCCGAATTCTTTTACAGAAATAAAAAATGCGCCGTCAATGCAGATTATATATTTAATAATTTTAGGAGTATTTCCAAGCGCTATTGCATATATAACATGGTCATATGCTTTTAGCAAATCAAAATATACTTCATCTGTAACTAATTATATGTTTATAACACCGTTTTTAACCACCTTATTGGGTGTAATTTTAGCAAAAGAAACCCCGGATTTAGCAACAATATTCGGAGGAATAATTATTATGATAGGAATGCTTATATATAATTTTTTTGATAGACCAAGAAAAAACATCGCTGACAGCCATAACGTTATGTGTAATAGTATTGAAAATTATTACAAAACACTTGACAAATAAAAAAATGCAATATAGTATACAATATTGAAGAAAATATGAAAAATATTATATATATTACAACTTATTTTTTAGTCCTCGTTTTTATTACCGCTCCTAAAGTAGAATCTCAGGAAAACCTGTCTGAAAATAATACGGAATTGGAAGCATTGAAAGTAAAAACTGTGGACTCTGTTAAAATGATCAGACCGACAAAAAATGAACGGGCAATGACGGCATATAATCTTGGAACGAGCCTTATGCGTCAAAATAAATTAGATGAAGCCGAAAAACTATTTAACGAAGCAATCAGTTTAGATCCGGAATTTATAGATGCTATTGATCATTTAGGTATTGTATATAGAAGGCAAAACCGTTTAGAAGAAGCAGAAACAATGTATTTATGCTCAATAGAGCTTAATAAGGAAAATACAGTTCCATTTATAAATTTAGCTGTAATTTATAGAATACAGGGTAAGTTAAATGATGCTTTTCAATTATACAGACATGTGGCGCAAATACAGCCGGATTATCCTGAAGGTTATTACGGAATAGGTGAAATATTTTATATCGTCGGTAATTATGAAAATGCAATGATATTTTTTAACAAAGCAATAGAATTGTATAATGAAATAAATTCGCCGGCGGTATATGATGCTTATTACTATAAAGGTATGATCTATTACTTAGATGAAAAATATGAAGAAGCTTTACATTATTTAGAAGAAGCAAGAAAAGGAAATCCAAACGATGAAATACTTAAAAATACAATTAATGAAATAAGGAATAGAAAATATTAAATCCATGCCGCTTCACATAACAAGTCTGTAAACTGCTTATGTACGCCCTGCATTCATAATTTTAATTATCTGTTATAATATCAGCATGGAAGACTGTGAAATTGAAAACCTGTTGGTTCCGCGTTTTTTAAAATATGTCCGCTATGATACCGAAAGCGACCGCCGAGTAGAAGAAACTCCCTCCACCTCCGGACAGTGGGAGCTTGCGAAGGCGCTTAGGGACGAACTTTTAAGCATCGGTATTGAAGATGTAAAAATAACAGATCACTGTTATGTAATTGCCCGCCTGCCGCCGAGTCTGCGTTTTGAAAAAGCGGAAACCTGTATCGGGTTTCTTGCGCATCTTGATACCGCCTGCGATGTTTCCGGAAAAGACGTAAAACCTCAGTATGTGCAGAATTATTCAGGGGGCAGGATAGAACTTGCCGGCGGACTTTGCCTCGATCCTGCAAAAGAGCCTGATCTTGCTGCACAGGCGGGAAAAGCAATTATCCACTGCGACGGAACGACACTGCTTGGCGCGGACAACAAGGCGGGAATTGCGGAAATAATGGCGGCTGTTGAATACCTTGCCGCAAACCCGCAAATAGAACACGGACAGGTCGAAATAATATTTACTCCTGATGAAGAAACCGGCAAGGGTCTGCCGTTTTTTCCCCTTGATGAGATTAAGTCCGCTTCTTGTTACACAGTGGACGGCGGTCCGATGGGCGAGATTGAGAGCGAGTGTTTTAATGCATGGAAAGCTGACATTGAGTTTAACGGCAAGGTTATCCACGTCGGCGCGGCTAGGGGCATACTTGCCAATGCGGCGTTAATGGCTTCAACATTTGCCGTTCTCCTGCCGCGCAGTGAAAGCCCCGAAGCCACAGACGGCTATTACGGTTATTATTGTCCAATGGAAATTTCCGGCAGTCTGGAAACAGCCGCGCTTGAAGTTTATCTGCGTGATTTTGACTCTGACGGAATGAAACGCCGCATTGCCGCGCTTGATGCTTTTGCAAAGGCAGTAGAAGCCCAGTTTCCCGGCGGAAAAGTCATTGTTAAAACACAACCTCAGTATTATAATATGAAGTCCGGCATTGATAAAAAACCCGATGTAATGGGAAGGCTGAAAAAAGCAATGGACAATCTTGGTATTAGCTGGCAGCTTAAACCTGTCAGGGGCGGGACTGATGGTTCAAGGTTGACAGAGCTGGGCATTCCCACCCCTAACATCTTTACCGGAGGGCGGAACTTTCACAGCCGCCTTGAATGGGTCAGCGTAAGTGAAATGTGCGCCGCCTGCAAAGTGATTATCGAGTTAATTAGAATTTGTCCGTAATGTAGACCTTGTACCAAAGGCGCGCGGCTATATTGAAAATTAATCTGTTTTTTAGGGAGAGTAATTATGGAAACTCTGGCAACTGCTTTTCATGAACAGGTAAAAAAGGCATTACCGTTATCTAAAGTAGATACTGTCATAACAGAAAATAATGTATATCAGGAAGGGAATAAGGATATTCTCCCTCTTCTGGACGAAATGGTGGAATATCTTGCTCTCCCCGGAAGCGGCCTTGACGGGCTTGAAAATCTTGAAGAATTAATGGCTAAGGCTGAAGCGGGAAAACCCTGTCTGCTATTAGTTGAACATTACAGCAATCTTGATCTTTCAATTGTTTCTACGCTTATATCTAAAGCCGGAGGACGCGGCAAGGACATAAGTAATGCATTAATTGCCGTTGCCGGAATGAAACTGAACGAAGATAATCCTATTGTAGCCGCATTTGCCGGCGCTTATACCCGTATTGTAATCTATCCAAGCCGTTCCCTGCAGGAGTTGGATCCTGAAAAAGACAGCGCAGAAATAGCCAGAGGTCATGCAATCAACCGCGCGGCAATGAAGGCGCTCATCAGGAATAAATACAAGAGAAAACTTGTTCTTGTTTTTCCTTCCGGAACACGTTACCGTTCATGGGATCCTGAAACAAAAAAAGGCGTAAGGGAAATTGATTCTTACATTCGCTCTTTTGAATATATGTGTTTTGTCGCATTAAACGGTTTAATTCTGCATGTGCAAAAAACGGATATGATGAACGATGCTGTAACTAAGGATGTTGTCCGTGTTACCGTAGGACCTGTCATATCATGTGATGAGTTCCGTGAAAAGGCAAGGTCGGCGGTAGGAGAAGATGATGATAAAAAACAGGCTGTTGCCGATGCAATAATGAATGAGCTTGAAAAAATGCATATTGCTGCAGAAGAAAAGAGAAAAAAATTAATTGAAGCAGTTGACTTGCAAGAGAACTCTTGAACAAGCCTGACCAACAACCCGCCGCAGAACGGCTGGTTAATAAACCATCGCTGCGAATGAAGTGCAAGCTGCTGCGCCCCCGCCAGCTTTATATCACTTGATCAGGGGCGCGCCGCTTAAGGAAAGACGGTATTTTTACTTACCACTTGCCGCCGCCGCGTTCGTTACGCGGTTTGTCCATCGCTTCGTTTACACGCAGCTGCCGTCCGTCAAATTCGCGTCCGTTTGTGCCCGCGATAGCGGCGTTAACTTCTTCCTCACTGCCCATTTCGACAAAGCCGAATCCTTTGGAGTTGCCGGTTTCACGATCAAGAATGATCTTTGCGGAAGCGACAGTTCCAAAACCTGAGAAAAGAGTGCGAAGACCATCTTCGGTTGTGTTGTAAGAGAGATTGCCGACATACAGTTTCTTGGCCATTTTAAAAAAATCCTTCACCCGGAACAAACTTGAATTGTCTCTCTAAAGACAATCCTTGCCTGCGTGCGTCCGGGCACGCTTGTATATGCTTTTACACATATACGATGTACTTGTGTACATTTGTACTTACGTACAGTGGACTTGCGTCCAAGTATTCACGCCCGCACAAGCGGACAACTCAAATTCCCCCTGTCAGAGAAACCGGAGAAAAAAGATGCATAATTTGTTAAGGGGGAAAAACAAAAGGCAGAAGACAAAAACAGAACCCTTAAACACCGGCAGACTTGGCAGCCGGGCAGCTTTTCAAAAAAGCTGCGTAAAAAATCTTTGCTAAAAATCAAAAGAAATACCTAATTAGAAAAAATATAGTCTGAATTTTGCATAATGTCAAGCGGTTTTTGTTATTTTTTATTATTTTCTTTAGGAATAACATTATTATAAATCATTTTTATAGCGGACTTTATATTTTTAGAAACTTTCAATTCCGGCATAATTTGACTGTCCTGTTGAGTTTCTGCGGCCGGTCCTAAAAATGAGCTGTACCCTAAATTCACGGCTGTTTTAACGCGGGCTGCAAGCCGCCGTACCGGTCTTATTTCTCCGGTTAAGGACAGTTCTCCCGCAATTACAAGATCGGCGGGCAGGGGAAGTCCCGTTCTTGCCGAATACAATGCGCAGGCAAGGGCAAGTTCAACCCCCACTTCGGTAATACGAATGCCTCCCGCGGCGTTTATATAGAGATCTTGATCCGAAAGACGCAGACCAAGATGTTTTTCCAGCGCTGCGGAGATGCGCGATACCCTGCCTGAATCGATTCTGTCGGAAAAAACACGGCTTATTGTCCCTTTGGCAGGAATGGTGAGCGCCTGAATTTCAACAAGGATCGTTCTTGTGCCTTCAAGCACTGCGGCAGTAGCCACACCCGCAGGCAATTCTCCGTCCCGCCTTACCAAAAAAAGACGGCCTGTATCTTCGACAGGTAAAAGACCGTGTTCTCCCATTGTAAAAATCCCGATTTCATCTATAGAACCAAACCTGTTTTTTACAGCCCGCAGGAAACGGCAGTCTACAGTCCCGCTCATGCCGGATGTTTTGTCGTTTTGTTCAAAGTAGATAACGGTATCCACCATGTGTTCAAGGGTCTTGGGACCTGCAATAAGACCTTCTTTTGTTACATGGGCTGTTAAAAACAATGTAGCGTCATGTTCTTTTACCCAGTTGATCAATTCATACGAGCAAAACTTCATCTGATTTACCGTACCCGATATAGAACCGGCATCAGCGGAGAAAAGCGTCTGCGCAGAATCAACCAGCACAAGAACAGGTTTGATATTGTTTAATACGGTCTCTATTTCTTCAAGATTTCCCGAACAGAAAATTTCTATGCGTTCAAGGCATGACTTACTGTTTAAACCAAGCCTGTCCGCTCTCAGTTTTAACTGGCCTGCGGATTCTTCACCGGAAATATAAAGTATGCGTCCTTTGGTTTCGGCTGCGGCGGCAAGCTGCAGTAAAAGAGTAGATTTACCAATACCCGGTTCTCCGCCGACAAGTACGGCGGAACGTTTCATAATGCCGCCGCCAAGTACACGGTCAAGTTCGACTATACCGCTGCTAATACGGCTGCCTTCCATTGGGTTTACTGTCGAGAGAGGCAGCGTCTGCGGCTGTCCGCTTTTTGATATATGCCTATTTTCGTTTTTAGCGGCAGTTTCTATTAATGTATTCCATTCCCCGCATTCAGGACAGCGTCCAAGCCACTTTGGTTCTTCATGACCGCAGGAGGAACACTTGTAGATTAATGATTTTACTTTCTTCATTTGATGACGCTTGTCCCTGATATTCTACCAGTATAACAAAGGAATGTCATTTCATGTTTCCGTAATTAGAAAACATGAAAAAATCTTAAAATTCTCTTGACGGTCATTGAGATTTATATAACGAAAAAAAAGCCCCGCCTTAGGCAGCGGGGGTGTTTGTTGCCGTTGATCAATACGGCTTCTTGAACAAGTCAGGTTTTAGAAGGCTAGACCAAGCCCAAAATACGGCACCACCCCGACCCCAACGCCGAATTTCTTGTCTACGTAGCCCCAGTATGAAATACTATTGCTGCCGATAGTAATAGGCACTTTTACTCCGGGCTGAATAAAAAACCCGCCGGGCTTGCCGACATCAATTTTCCAGCCTAATTCAGGTGAAATCGCCACACCGACAATACTTTTTGCAGTAATTCCGGTCGTTGAAGATAAACCCAAACCACTATGCCAGTGAAACCCTACGCCGGCTCCTACAAAGAAACTTGAACTAAAGGGATAAAAGCGCGCCGAGACGCCTGCTTCCATTTCATTCCAAAAAAAGAATAAGGTGCTGTAATATACATTTGCGCCGATAGATAGATTTTCGCTAAGCATCCGTTCATAGCGGACACCGCCTCCTATAATACTCGCTTCACCGGAAATCCAGTTCTTTATCTGCTCTTCTTTTTTCGCATTATTTTGCGCAAAAACCGCTCCTGCAATTAAGATTGCAAGAAACATAAAAATCAAGCCCTTTTTCATAATATCTCCCTGTTTATGCAATACCCGAATTCCTTAAGCGGGTAATAAAAATAACCTGTCTTAAAGACAGGGATTATATATAAGGATATAATAAAGCCTTTTTCATATTGTGATTATATTTAGATTTTCGGGATAAAAGCGTCAATACTTAACATTAGCGTCCAGCCCTGACACCCGTCTCCCATTCTGCTATTATTAGTCATGCGCGAAGCGGAGTCCTCCTATCTTCAGCCGCTCAATCCCGAACAGAGGCAGGCTGTTCTTCATACCGGAAAGCCGCTGCTAATACTCGCAGGAGCGGGATCGGGAAAGACAAGAGTTATTACCACGAAGATCGCATGGCTGATAAGGGAGCGGGGAATGGATCCCCGTTCCATTCTGGCGGTAACATTTACCAACAAGGCCGCAAGAGAAATGGCGGGGCGGGCAAAGCAGATTGATGAACGGGCGGAAAACGCAATGCTGCGGACTTTTCACTCGTTCGGAGCGTGGTTTTTAAGGCGTAACGGAAGTCTTGCCGGTCTTGATTCAGCCTTTGTCATCTACGATGACGATGATGTCGTTTCCCTTCTTTCCACTATCATGGAAAACGCTCCAAGAGCCGAAGTCAAGGAATTTGCGTATAACATTTCACGCGCGAAGGATTATTTCCTGCCGCCCGGCGATCCGTCACTTGCGAAAATTGATGGCAGAAAAAAATTCCGCGATATATATGAACAATACGAAAAGCGAATGGCGCAGATCGGCAATGTTGATTTCGGGGACTTAATTAAAAAACCTGTGGAGATACTGCGCAGTCAGCCTGAAGTAGCGCGGCGTTTCCGCGACCGGTTTAAGGTAATCATGGTGGACGAGTATCAGGATGCAAATGTAGCGCAGTTTTATCTGCTTAAAGAGTTGTGCGGCGAAGATACCTATGTGTGCGTAGTAGGCGATGACGATCAGTCAATTTACCGCTTCCGGGGCGCGGAAGTGAAAAACATACTTGAGTTTCCCGACCGTTTTAAGGACGCGGACATTATCCGCCTTGAAAGAAATTACCGCTCTACCCCTCCCATCTTAAAAGCCGCGTCTTCTGTCGTAAATTTTAACCGGGGACGTTTGGGAAAAACCCTGCGAGCCGAAAAGGGAGACGGTCCCTTGCCCGTTCTGACGTATCTGCCAAATCAGGACGAAGAAGCAAAATTCTGCGCGGATAAAATTGAAGGTTCAGTACAAAAAGGAGAAGCCGCATGGTCTGACTGGGCGGTGCTTTACAGGACAAACGCCCAATCGCTTGGATTCGAAACACTATTTTTACGCAGAGGCATTCCTTACCGTGTTGTCGGCTCTTTAAAATTTTATGAAAGGGAAGAAATCAAGGACGCTCTTGCGCTTCTATCCCTGCTTGTAAATCCTCGTGATGAAGTAGCCTTTCGCAGGGTGGTGAATAAACCTGCAAGGGGGATTGGGCCCGTATCAATAGACAAACTGGTTGAAGCTTCCGCTGAATACGGCGGCAATTTGCTTGAGGCAGGCCGTAATGCGGAGTTAGCGCCGAAGGCAAGAGAAGGTCTTAAAACATTTCTTCCAGTTATTGAAAACGGAAAGGCGTTACTCGAAAAAGAGATAAGCGCAGAAGAAAGCGGAGAGGATAACTCCGGTAAAAAAGCAAAGAAAAGCAGGAAAAAGAAAAACTCCCTCGTATCGGGGGAAGGGCTTTCGGCCTGTGTTGAACAGCTTGTAAAGGCTTCAGGAATTTATGAATATCACAGAGAAGATGATGAAATTGCGGGTAACAACAGAATTAACAATTTGCAGGAACTTTTAAATACGGCAAGCAAGTATCGACCAAGCCGTGAAGGGCTGCTAGATTTTCTTGAGGATATTGAACTTGATCGCTCAATGAAAGATATTTTAACCGCTGAAGATCAGCAAAACGCCGTAACATTTATAACATTTCACAATACCAAAGGTTTAGAATTTAAGCGGGTAATAATGACGGGGCTTGAGCAGGGCGTCTTTCCCAGAGAAGACAAAAAAGGCGAAGAACTGGAAGAAGAACGCCGTCTTTTTTATGTGGGAGCGACCCGCGCAATGGACGAATTGTATTTAACAACCTGCGCAGAGAGAAGAATGTACGGAAAAACGGCGCCTGCGCAGCCGTCTCCGTTTTTGCGTGAATTGGACAGAAACTCTTTGCAGATAGACGACCGCCGCGCAAGCTTTACACTTCCCCGCCGGAGTTTTAATCCGTATGTTTTGAATAACGCCGCCGCCGAAAAGAAAAGCGAACTTGAGGAACGTTCAGGCTGGCGTCGGGGACAGCGCATCTTCCATGAAGACAACGGCTACGGAGCGGTAATGGAAGTAAGAGACAGCGACGACGGACCTGTCGTGCGTGTCCGTTTTGACAGCGGAAAGGAAACTCGCTTTTTAAGCGAGTATCAAGGCAGACCTTTTGAAAAGGTAGGAGACGACTGCTAAAATGACAGCTAACGAAACAAACGGCGAATTTTCTCTCTTAAATCAAATCCCAACTGTACTGCGCGCAAGAGGTTTCCGCCTTTACACAAACAGCGGACGTTTAATCGATCTTTGGCAAAACGGCGGCGCGGCTGTACTTGGACATACTCCGCCAAATTTACTGCATGAGATGAAAAACACGGCAAGCCGAGGGTTGTACGCGCCTTTCCCGCATTTTACGGAAGACCGCTTTATTAAAGCGTTGTCGAAACTTTTTCCGGGATACAGTTTCCGTCTCTACGCCGCGCCGCCGCCGGAACTGGCTTCACTTTTCAACTGCGGCGCTGCCGTTCTATGGCGTCCCTATATCAATGCGGAGTCGCCGTTCACAGTAGAAGATACGCCGATCCTTGTCCCCGTGCTGCCCTGTATACATACATGGCGGAATAACATGCCGACAGGTTTGTGCGTTACCGCCGCTCAAACAAAAAATGCGGAAGAAAGCCCGTTTGAACAATTACCCGCAAGCGATATCCTTTCCCCTGTTTTGCTTGCTATGGCAGCGCGGGGAATATACGACCTCCTTGCCTATCCGCAGCGTGGAAAACCTATACTGCCCCGTACTGCCAAAGCGCTGAAAGACAGCAAAAACTGGCAGCGCCGCGGTATCTACCTTTACTTAAACAAAGAGCCTTCACCGGAAACATGGCGCGTACTATTCAGGCAATTTCTGGATGCCGGCTTCCTTCTGCCGCCGGTTCCGTCACATCCGGTAATTCTGCCGGGAGAACTTTCCACCGGCGAAGACGCAAAACTGGCAGACATACTAAGCGCCAATATTGTCTACTATTGATATACCATTAAAATTCCACCATAATTATATTCAGGAATGTTTTTAAGTTAATGATAAATAAAAAATTACTTTCATTCTGCGTATTATTCTGCCTCCTTGCCTTTGCTTTTACAAATATTTCCTGTACTTTCGACTACGGCGACAAGGAATCTTTAGGCGATGATCAACCTGATTTAATAATGGAAAATGTTGAATATGTGAGGGTAAGAGCCGCAAATCCGCTGGCTAAACTTCAGGCTGAACGCGTTGAAAGATATGAAAAACAAAGCATGGTTAAACTGCAAAACACAACATTTGAGCAGTACGACGGACAGGGCGAAGAGGTAAATATTTCAGGAAGAACAGGAAACGCGACAGTAGAGATAGATACCGGAAATATCTTAATGGACAGAAATGTCAGAATCGAAGTAAAAAAAGAAGATATTATACTTGAAACATACCGGCTTGAATGGATAGATGAATCAAAATACCTTTCCGCCGGAGACAATAACGAGGTTTTTGTCTACAAACAGAACGGAACCAGATTTACAGGCACGGGGCTTCAATCTGATACCCGAAAACGCAACTGGGAATTTACCGGCCATGTTCGAGGCACATATAAAAATAATGATGAAGATACGGAAGAATAAATTGAAGATTAATCTGCATCTTTCACTTATGATTCTTTCTTTTCTGTTCTGCGGCGTTTCATTTGCAAATGCGGATACATTCACGTTCAGGGCGGATAAGATGTCAGGCACAAGGGCGCTTGGCAGGGAAACAACCATATTGACAGGAAATGCCGAAGTAAGATCAGACAATATTCTTCTGCACGCCGACAGAATAGAAATACAGGGAAATGACAATCAGTTTATCATATGCTCCGGCAATGTCTGGGGTATTGAAGAAGAAAAAGAAATTTTGTTTTATACAGACAGACTGCGTTATGATCGTCAGTTAAAAATTGCGCGCTTGGAAGGCAATTCCACCCTTGAAGACAGAAAAAACGAAATTGTCGCAAGAGGCCGTTTTATAGAATATGACGATGAAAATGAAATTACTGTTTTTCAAATATCCGTCCGCCTTTTCAAAAATGATTTAGCCTGCCGTTCCGAACACGCAGTTTATAACCGTAAAGAAAAATTACTCGACCTTACAGGATTTCCGGTTGTGTACAAAAAAGATGATGAATTCCGCGCAAACAAAATACGGGTGGATTTGGACACAGATGATGTTACAATGGAAGGCTCGGTAACAGGAACAATTACAAACTAAGGTTATGAAAGAAAAAAAAACGGATACTGAAGATACTGCTCTAAAAAGAGAAGACGGTGTTCATACCCTTGGCGTAGTAAATTTACATAAAAAATTCGGCAAAAAAGAAGTTGTAAAAGGCGTAAATTTTACCATGCAAAACGGGGAAGTAGCCGGTCTTTTGGGCCCTAACGGCGCCGGTAAAACTACAATTTTTTATATGATAGTAGGCTTCCTAGCTCCCACTCATGGAATAGTTACCATGAATGATATTAATATTACGCCAAAACATATGTACCGGCGCGCAAGAATGGGTATTGCCTACCTTCCGCAGGAAGCGTCAATTTTTCGCAAACTCACTGTTGAACAGAATATATGGGCTATTCTTGAAAGCCGCAAGGATATTACAAAAAAACAAAAAAATGAAAAATTGGAAAGCCTCTTAAGCGAGTTCAATATTGGGCGGATACGAAAACAATTCGGATATACGCTTTCCGGCGGAGAGCGCCGCCGTACCGAAATAGCTAGAGCGCTGTCTACCGAACCAAAGTTCCTGCTTCTGGACGAACCTTTTGCCGGAATAGACCCTATCGCGGTCTTTGAAATCAAGCAAATTATCCGCCAACTGGCTAAAAAGGGTATCGGCGTCTTAATTACCGATCATAATGTCCGCGATACTCTGGAAATAACAAACGAAGCCTTTATCATAGCGGACGGCAGTATCTTCGCACGCGGAGACCGGGAAGTTATCCTGAATAATGAAATGGTCAGGAAAGTGTATTTGGGCGCCGAGTTCAGAATGTAGAGCGTCAATTTTATAAAAAACCCTTTATTTTTGAGAATAATATCACTATTTATTAATAATTATCTTGACACTTTTGCCTGTTTTGGTATATTCTTAACATAGATTTTAATATAAATCGGTAAGGGGTATAGCATTGAGTTTGAAACTCTTAATTGGCTCCCTTCTTGCCTTACTTACCGGGTTAATTATTGGCTGGATAATACGATGGCTTTACGCCAGATATCAACTTACGTCGTCGGAGCAGTTTGCTGAACGTATAAGACATGATGCAATTAAGGAAGCTGAAGCTAAAAAGAAGGAAATTCTTCTTGAAGCAAAAGAACAAGTAATCCGTGAACGGAACCAGCAGGAAAGGGAAACCCGGGAGCGCAGGGCTGAATTACAGCGGTATGAACGCCGTGTTGTACAAAAAGAAGAAGCTATAGATAAAAAAACCGCCCAGATTGAGCGGACAGAACAGTTATTTGCGGATAAGGAAAAAGCCTTTCAACAACGCGAAGAATCTCTTTCTCATGAAGAACAGCGTTACAGGTCGGAGCTTGAACGTATTTCAGGATTAACTTCCGAAGAAGCCAAAGCCTTAATTATTCGGGACCTTGAAAACGAAGCAAAACATGACGCTCAATCGCTGATTAACAAGATCGAGCAGGAAGCAAATGTTGCGGCGGAAAAGAGAGCCCGCGATATCCTTGTTACTACAATTCAACGGCTTTCCACAGAAGTAACCGGAGACATAACAATAACCACCGTTACGCTTCCCAATGATGAAATGAAGGGACGTATCATCGGCAGAGAGGGACGGAATATCCGTACTTTGGAAACCCTGACGGGCGTAGATATAATTATTGACGACACGCCTGAAGCGGTGGTGATTTCCTGTTTTGATCCGGTACGCCGCGAAATAGCGAAAATCGCCATGGAGCAGTTGATTCTTGACGGACGGATTCATCCCGCCAGAATAGAAGAAATCGTAATTAAGGTCAGCAAGGATATTTCCCAGAAAATTTTTGAAGAAGGCGAAAAAGTTCTGTTTGACATGGGTATTCACAATATCAAGCAGGACGCTGTCCGCGCGCTCGGACGGCTTTATTTCCGCACCAGTTACGGTCAAAACGTACTCCAGCACTCAAAGGAAGTAGCGGTAATTGCCGGAATGCTGGCAGCCGAAGTCGGCTGCAACCGTGAGCTTGCCAAGCGCGCCGCTCTGTTACATGACATCGGCAAGGGAACAGAATCTGACTCAGATCTGAACCACGCGGAAATCGGCATGGATATGGCGCGCAAAATGGGAGAAGACCCGCGCATTATCAACGCAATCGGGAGCCACCACAATGACATTGAACCGACGTGTATAGAAGCGGTTATTGTGCAAATAGCCGACGCGATTTCGGCAGCCCGGCCGGGAGCGCGCAAGGAAACTTTGAACAACTACATGAAGCGCCTTGAAAATCTTGAAAATATCGCCGCCGGCTTTACCGGCGTAGACAAGTCGTTCGCTATTCAGGCAGGCCGCGAATTGCGCATAATGGTAAATAATGAGGCTGTCAACGATGATCAGACAAGGGAGTTGGCAAAGGAAATTGCTAAAAAGATTGAAAACGATCTCCGCTACCCGGGACGCATCAAGGTAACAATGATTCGCGAGACGCGGATTACTGAGTACGCGCGGTAGGCAGGACGGAATTATCTTTTTTTTACGATTCTCATTACTATATGCGCCGAATGTTTTGAAGCTATAGGTAAAAACTCATCAAAACTTACAGGCGATTCAGTGCCTGCAATGTCAGAGAGCGCTCGTATTACCAATACGGGAACGGAAAAAAGACGGCAGCAATGAGCAATGGCGGCTCCTTCCATTTCCACAGCGGCGGCATCGGGAAAGAGACGGCGCACTGCGTTTATACGCTCCGGTTCATGCATAAAAATATCGCCGGAACCGATTATACCGCGCCGGTGAGTGAAAGAAGCCGGAAGAACGTTTTCCGCTTTTAATTCATCAACAGCGTCTTCGGCTATTTTTATAAGTTTTTCATCAGCGGGAAATATTTGCGGCTGACCGGGAAGCTGACCGGGCGCATATTTAAAAGCGGTAACATCAACATCGTGATAAAGAAGCCCGGTGGATATAACGGCATCTCCGACTTTCAGCTCCGAATGAATGCCGCCCGCAGAACCGGTATTTATAATACAGGAAGGCTTAAACTGCTGAATAAGCAGGGCGCAGCCAACAGCGGCGTTTACCTTGCCGATGCCGCAGCGAAGAACAGTTACATCCTTTCCTTCGATCTTACCTGTATTGAATTCAAACTCTCCCGTTTTTTGAACAGAGAACTTCCCCATAGTTTCACAAAGCAAACTTACTTCATTTTCCATTGCGCCGATAATTCCAATCATAATATCTCCGATTTATGTTGATTTATGTTATAGAAAAATATTCACTGATAGGCCTGCGCCATTCGCTATTGCTGTCTTTCATTTCCCATTCAAAAATTTTCTTTATTGTAAAACTTCCTGTGTCCGAAGCGTTATTATAATTAACTACCCCAAAACGTCCGCCGCCTATATAACAGACACTCTCATTTGCTTCCGCTTTTTCCGTAACAGCCGCCGACATTTGTTTCGTTTTTTTCCATTCTTCCGTGATCTTTGCAAGTACGCAGTCGAAATGCACAGGCTGACCGGTATCCTTGTCAGAAATTGCGGTAGTTATATCCGTTATTTTCTTTCCGCACCATGGACAGTCAGGAGTTGTAATGGGATTTACAGGGAGAACAGGCGCTGTCCAAAAAAGCCGGTCTGTATTCTGACGGGCTTTTTCGAATTTACCTTCAGTAAAAATACTATCATTGTATTTTTTATCATTTTTTTGAACATCGTCTCTCCTTCCGGAAAAACGATGGCGATTTTTGCGATTATTTCCGTTTTTTCCGCTGCCGCTCATTTCGTCCGCCTTCCATAGCAATATCCATGATTTCATTGCTCAAAACAAGAGCCAGTCTTTGTATGGCGGCATTCAGATAGTCTTCATCATTTATACGCCGCTGTAACAACTCCAGTTCTCTGGAATCCAAAGCCTGTTCTATCATCATACACGCTCCGTGAAGGCAGACGCAAGATGGGTAATTGAGTTATTTTTGACAAATATTACATCAAACCGTACCGTCATCTTATTATATTTTCGATTTTCAGACAGGAAATACTTAGCGGTTTTGATAATTTTCCTCTGTTTTCTGATGTCAATACTGTACTGAAGGTCTTCAAAATTATAAGAATTCCACGATTTTACCTCTATAAAAACGATTGTTTCACCTTCAAGAGCTACAATATCAACTTCACCGTATTTTGAACGAATATTTCTGGCAATTATTTCCATTCCTGCAGTTTTAATAGCCGCTACAGCCTGTTCTTCGCCTTCTTTGCCCCGTAAAGCGCTATTCATCAATACCGTCAAATTCAGAAGGGTCTATTGCTCCTTTTATAAACAGTGTTTTTACATTCAATAAATTAACAATTGTCGGGGTTTCCATATCAAGAACCTCGCCGTTTTTGTCCATTAATATTTGTACAACCGGACGAACAGGGGTACCTGCATTTAAACTTATAACCCTGCCGATAGAACTGTCGTTAAAGCGGACAATTGAACCAATGGGATAAATACCGATTATTTTGGTAAATGCAATAATAACCGCCGGATCAAAACGCCGCGCGTTATCTGCCATAAGATTTTTTATTGCCTGATAACCAATAATCGAATTCCGGTATGATTTTTTGCTGACCATAGCTTCAAATGCATCGGCAATAGATACTATTCTGGCTCCTATATCAATTGCCTCCCCTGAAAGCTGGTCGGGATAACCATTGCCGTCCCATCGTTCATGATGCTGCAGCGCTATTAAATTTACTTCCTTAGGACCAAATAATTCACCGGTAACAATTTTAGAAGTATGCAGAGGGTGACTCTTTATCTGCTCAAGTTCCGCATCGGAAAGCCCGCCTCTTTTTTCGGTAATTCCCTTCGACAGCCTTAGCATACCAACATCATGAAGCAGCGCGCCTGAAACAATATTATGAATTTTATGTTCGTCCAATTTCATTTCGTTAGCTGTCAACGCTGACAGTATTGCGGTATTTACCGAGCTTTTCGCCAGCTCATGGCCTATTACTTCACCGCCAAGAATAAATTCAACAAAGTTATCAGGATAATTCCGTAAATCCTGAAGCAATTGAATTGTGATATTGTCAACTGCCCGCATTTCTATATCAATTGCGGAATTTATGCTGGTAAATACTGCGCTTAATTTATCAATTAAATTTTTGTATGCGCGGTATTGAGCGGAATTTTCATAAACAGTGCTGATTGAAAATATAGACATTGATTTTTTTGGCTTGGCGGTCGGCTGAGGCTGGACGCTTGGCGGCTCATCTAACTCAGGCTGAGCGCTTGGCTGGTCGGGCTGAAGCTGATCGCTCGGCGGTTCCGGCTGAGGCTCGACGCTTGGCGGCTCATCGAACTCAAGCTGAGCGCTTAATTCTTCAAAAGGTTCCGAAAGATTTTCTTCAGGTTCGATTATATAACCTTCCGTACTTACGAATTTAATACCGCAGGAAACAAGAAGATCAATCTCTCTTTGACGTATAGGAAGAAGCTGCGGAACCAATAAATATTGATCATATGTATAAACAGGCTCAGAAAAAATCTGACCTGGTTTAAGATCGCTGGTATCTACTATATTCATTCACTGCATCCTTTATGCGCGGAAAAAATTCCGGCAATAAGATTTTTAGAGTATCTCCCTTTGAAAATCGGTAAAAACAAGAGAAAAATCAATATTTTTTATAAAATTTCTACAAACAAATAACTTTAACAGGGATAACTTAACTTTCCTGCTCTTTTGCCTGAGAACTGTGCTTTGAAGCGGCAGTTTTCTTAACGATAAGTTCCTTGATCTTCGCGCCCTTGCCGATTTTTTCGCGGATGTAGTAAAGTTTTGCCCGTCTTACTTTGCCCGGACGTACTACTTCAACTTTAACAATTCGCGGGGAATGAAGCGGAAATACCCTTTCAACTCCGACGCCGTAGGAAATTTTCCTTACTGTAAACGCCTTTCCTGTCCGGGAATTTTTCAAAGCAATAACAAGACCCTCGTATATCTGAACACGTTCTGTTTTACCTTCCACAATTTTAAAATGAACCTTAACTGTATCCCCAACCTTAAACTGGTCAAGTTCGGGTTTCATTTGAGCGGCTTCAATAGCCTTGATTTCGTTCATATTTTTACTCCTTCAGCTTGCCCGGCTCAATAAACGATTGAGCGGTCAGGCGATCTATTATACTGATAATTTCATCACTGAAAACCCTGCTTCCGTCAGAAGCGAATTCTCTGCCCTTTTGTATTAAATCCGGTCTCTGTTTTAAGGTTTTTTCTACCCTTTTTTCAAGCCGCCAAAGGCGTATCTGTTCATGATGACCGGACAGCAACACTTCAGGAACCTTTATTGTATCAAAAACTTCGGGGCGTGTAAACTGGGGATACTCCAAAAGCCCGCCGGAAAAACTTTCTTCTTCAAGCGAATCTGCGCAAATAACATCGTCCACAAGACGGTATGTAGCGTCAATTACTGCCAGCGCCGCCGCTTCGCCGGAAGAAAGCACATAATCGCCTATTGATATTTCATCGTCCACATAACGGTCAATTATCCTTTGGTCGATACCTTCGTAACGTCCGCAAATGAGGATAAGTTCCCGCTCGGCAGCCAGATTGCGCGCCAGTTCCTGATTAAACAATCTGCCTGATGGGGAAAGATAAATTATGCGGGGAGGTTTTTCTTTGCCGGAAGAAGCGGAAAGGGCGCTCTTTATAGCCAAATCGAGCGGTTCAGGCAGCATCAGCATACCCGGTCCGCCGCCGTAGGGCGCATCATCGCAGGTTTTATGCTTATCTGCCGCAAAATCGCGGATATTTATCGCATGGTACTCGATAATTCCCCGCTTTATTGCCTTCGCTATAATAGAATTGGCAAAAAAAGCATCGGTAATTTCAGGAAATAGCGTTAATATTGTGTATTTCATTCCAGAATCCAAAAATTTTGAAGGACTACCCTGCCCTTTTGCGGGTCAATCTCAGGGAAAAATTCGCTTCTAAAGGGAACAAGCCGTTTTTCACCGCTCGAAAGTTGAATCTCCGCCAATTCTCCGCCGCCGCCTTCGATAATATCGGTTATTATACCCAAAGTATCGCCGTTTTTTCCGTCCGCGCCTGTAAGAGAAACAACCGGCAGCCCTTTTAAATCCTCAATGTAAAATTCACCCTCGTTCAACGGCGCTGCCTGATCCCGCCCCGCAAGAAGCTGCGCTCCTGTAAACTCCCTAGCCGCCTCAGGGCTATTGATACCGGCAAAACGAATCAACACTGCGGGAAGCGCAGAGGCAGTTTCCTCGATTTTTAATAACTGTTCTTTTCCGTCCTTGCTTACAATTACAGATTTTAGATTTAACAGGTGATCAATTTCTCCCGAACAGGAGCGGACTTTTAAAAAACCATTAACCCCAAAAGGAGCCCCAACCAGTCCAATAATGAACTTTTCGGTCATTTGTTTTACCATTGGTTGTATCTGTCCAAAAATACGTCAACGCTGTTACGTTACGGACAGCCCTGATCATCAGTCCAATATTTCCAGCATTATATGTTTTCCGGTTCTGGCGCTTGCCGCCTGAAGTACCGTCCTGATAGCTTTAGCAATACGGCCATGTTTTCCTATAACTTTGCCTATATCGCTTTCCGCTACCCGTAGTTCCAGAATAGTCGATTTTTCGTCTTCTACAATGTTAACCTGAACCTGAGAAGGGTCATCTACAAGAGATTTTGCCAAGTATTCAATAAGGTCTTTTTCCATATCCAATTTTTATCCTTAAAATACATTTGAGTTGATTGGTTTTCTAATCCGTTCGGATTACTTAACTGCGAGATTCTTTTTATTGAAGATTCTGCGTACCGTGTCGGATACAATAGCGCCTTTGGAAAGCCATTTTTTTGCTTTTTCCTCGTCGAAAGAAATTTGTTTGTCTTCCGCTTCTATGGGGTGATAATAACCGATTTCCTCTATGGTTTTTCCGTCTCTTGGCGCGCTTTTTTCTATAACCACAATGCGGTAGTACGGCCGCTTCTTGGTTCCGAATTTTTTGAGCCGTATAGTGGCGCTCATAAAAAGTCCTCCGAGGTTTGGCAATAAATTGCAGGCAATTCATTACCGGATAGTCTGACAGTTTGGATTTGTGCGGCGGCTCAGACATACCGCCATATAAAAGGGAGTCTAGTGTTTTAAAGGAGCTTTGTCAATGCGCCCACTTGTAACTTTCACTCTTAAATGGTAATATTATTCCAAGCTTAAAACTATTGTAGAAGCAGTTTTAAGCAAACAGCCCGTATGGGCTGTAATCCAACAAGACAAGGAGAACAAAATATGACAAACAACATGAATTTACTTGTATCCCCCCCCCCCCCCCCCCCCCCCCCCAAGTTTTCCGTTAAATAAAAACAAACTAACAACGACAATATTAATACTCGCGTTCGTACTAACATTTATTTTAACAGCTTGTAAAGAAGACACCACACCAGAACCCGGTCCAGACCCCAGAGCAGCCTATTTTGGCACGTGGAAATATGCCAATGATGGTTCCAGCCCGGTAACCATAAGCGCCAATAAAATTGTGTGTACTATCGCAAATGATGGCAGCTACACGCTTGAGGACCTGACATGGACTCCGTTTTCTGGTGGCACCGGCAAATTCAGCGGTATTCCGGGCTACAAAATAACGGGAACTGTAACGGCGCTTACAGGTGAACCCGATATCTTTGGAATCGCCAAAGCAGGTACTCCTTTTGCATCTATGAATCAGTCCACTCGGTGTACGGCAACAGGCCAAAAAGGGGATGCTTACTGGTTTTACTTTCCCAACGCCCCAATTAGACTCGGGACTAAAATTATTTCTGGTGATAGTACAATGGAATACGTTTTCTTGAAACCATAAGGTCTGAATGATAGCGCAGCGGCGTCAGGCGCGCAAGAATACACAGCGAGACCGTGTTGACGAATAAGTCAACACGGCATGGCGCGTGCTGCGGCTAATAAATCAGCCGCTTATTAGTTTTAAAATAGGGCGTTTACCTGCGCTACCGTACTTTTCCGGTTTCAAGATAAGCGGTTGTAAAAACCGCTTCGGGAATCGGATCATCGTACTTAATAATTTCCATGTAAATTGTCGTTGAAGTTCCCGCCCCGACTGTGGATACCTTTGTCTGCATGGGCGTAAGCCGTCCCTGTACATCGCTGAAAGAAGTCATCTCCATTACCTTTGCTAACTCTTCACGGCGGTTGTACATTTCACTTTTGTAAATTAAAAAACTGGTCTTGTCGATCCATGCTATTATTTTGGAATACTGAAAAGAACTGTCTTTCGGAATAGATTGAATCACATAACAGGCTTTTCCGTTCAGTGTTTCTTCGCGTAACAACGTGTGGGTATCAAGAGAAATATCTCTGTCCATAGACGAAATGTCGTCATACGAAAAATCTGTTCCCATAAAACTGCCGCCGCTTTCCGATGCCGCAATCCGCCGCACCTTGCCCAGACTCGGCAAATATATCCACCGGTCCGAACTGCCTCCGGCATTATCCATAGTGAGGAACCGCGTTCCCGCTACATTGGCGGGACGCTGAAACACTATCACGGTACGCCCTCCGTTGGGACCGTCCTTTGAATACTGATCGATAACCCGTTCTGTTGTACTTCCGTCTTTTGCTGTAATTACCATGCGGGAACGGGAAGAAATAGTATCCATTTGAATCCGGTTCTTTGCGGAATTCATTATGGAAACGGCATCTTGAGCATTCAGGAATCCAACGCTGATTAGTAACACTGCCAATACGGTAATTTGTTTCATGACACACCCTCCAAAATTTTTATGGCGGTTTACGACGTTCCACCGCAGGTGGAATGTAGGGCGGTATAACCGCCCGTAAACCGCTGCGATAGGCGACGTTTTAATGTCGCCTATCGTGGTAGTATCCGACGTTTAAATGTCGGATACTACTTTTTAAAGATGAATCGCGGCTTTATAATCAAAAGCAATGCCGGTATTACGGTAAGACTTACAAGAGCTGTTATCAGCATACTTAAAGCTATAAGCGCGCCCAGTTCCGCAATGATTCTGAACTGCGATAATGCAAGCACTCCAAACCCTGCGCCCACTGATAAAGCATTGATGATAATAGCTTTGCCGCAGCCGATAAAAGTCTTGCGAAGAAAGTCCTGTTCTCCCGATTGATATTCATGCTTAAAAAATTCGATAAAGTGAATTGTATAATCAATGCCGATGCCTACCGCAAGACTTGCAATCAGGGCAGTTCCGAGATTAAGCTTGATACCCAGAAAACCCATCACGGCAAAATTGCACAGAATCGCCAGCATTAACGGCACTGCGCCGATGATTCCTGCAATCATCGACTTATTGGAAACAGCGACAATGAGGAACACTATCAACACGGAAATAAAAATTGAAATGAGCTGCGAGTTAAAAATTAAATCGGTAATTGCCATTTCATACGTTATGCCGCCGCCGATTATCACCCTGACGTTATTTGGAAAGTTCACCGCAATATATTCGTTAATCAGGTCAATAACAACCTGAGAATCTTTGCTTCCTTTTGTGCGCAGTTGTATCATTGTTTTGATCGCCGTAGGTTCAAGGGGATCGTTGGAGTAACCGGAATCATCATCCCCTGAAAGCAATACGAGATAATTCGCAATTAGACGCTGGAGTTCTTCTTTTGTCTCTTTGCCATAGCGCTTGGGGTCTGCCGGTATTTCATAATATGCCATACCCTCATAATTGGTTAGACGTTTTAATTCACGCACTAAATCATTGCCGCTCAAATTGTTTGATTTTCCGGCGGCATTGTCGAGAAACCTCAACAAATCAGCCGCGCTGTATTGGGTTATATCAAAATTGCTTTCCTGTTTCGGCGTTTCCGCAGCGGCGGCGTCATTAAAGCCAAAATCTCCAAAACCGAAACCGCCGAAACCAAAATCTTCGGCATCATTAAAACCAAAACTGTCCGCGTTATACGATGTAACTTTTTGCAGTCCTTCAGGGCTTTCGCCCGCATTGAACACCTGATTGATCCGTTTGATAATATCCGTAAAACCGACAACTTTACCCACAGCCGGAACATTTTCCGTCAGGTATGCGGAAAGACCGTCTATCGCCTGCAATACGTCCGGGTGCAGAAGTTCTTCCGTACTGTCAGCCTGTATTACAAGACTTAAATCTTTTGAACCGCCGAAATACTCGCGGATAAATCGGTCAGAACGGCTTATATCAGTTTCATTCTGAAAAAATTCAACTACGGCGTTATCAATGATAACTTTTGAAAGTCCGTATATTGAAAAGACAGCGACCATAAGCGCAAGAACGATTACAAGTCTCTTTTTCTCCGCAATGCTAACAAAAATTCCAGTAATGATACTGCTAAAACGGCTTTCTTCATTTTGTTCTTTTTTCTGCTCCTTCAAGGCACGAGGTCCCCGAAGCAAAAACATTGCCGGAATAAACAGCACCGCTACGGCAAAAGAAGCGAGCACGCCAAAACTGGCGCAATAGCCGAATTCTCTCATGGGGACAATCGGCGTAAAACAAAACGATATAAAGCCAGCCATAGTAGTTAGAGCCGCAAGGAATACCGGCTTAATCAATTTTTTCACAAGAATTAAAACTAATTCGCGGTGTTCATCAATTGCCAAGGTTTTATTCCGCGTATCTTCCATATAGTGGGTAACGATATGAATGCCGTAAGCGCTGCCAACCGCAGTTAGAATAACAGGCAGTATAGTGGTAATCACCGAGAGTTTAATCTCGAACAGCGCAGCCATTCCGACAGTCCAGACAACCGCAATTATAACGGTCAAAAACGGCAGAATAACAAAGGTAAAACGCCTGAACGAAAAAAACAGCATCGCCAATACTACGATGACAACTAACGGTATCAGCAGCAGATTGTCTGCAATTATTGATTCGTTTATTACCGCATTGATAACAGGCTGTCCGGTGATGTAAACTTCCGATTCGCCTGAAAATAATTCCTCCGCTATTTTCCTGATTTTTTCGATACTGATGGTTACTTCAGGGTGGGTAAAATCCGCTGTTAAAACATCAAGAGTGATAAGAATCTGAGTAGCCGAAAAATCGTCTGAAACAAGGGAACCTCTAAACAAATCCCATGACGCAATACGGCGCCTAAGTTCAGTAATTTCTTCATCAGTTCCTGAAAAATTTTCCGGAACCAAATCTGAAACAATTATACTGTCGCTGTCGCCTGTTATATACTGCGTTGATATGATCGAATTGACGGATTTGACAAATTCGGTATCTTCAACTGCCTGCGCGAATTTTTGGATACGCTCAAGAAAGCTCTTTTCAAAAACCGTTCGGTAGGGACGCTCAAGTCCGACAAGAATCATCACCTGCCCGCCGAAGGTTTCATCGATATATTCCGAGATAATTTTGGCTTGATTTTTATCGGGTAAAAAGCGGATATTGTTATTGTCCAGTTGAGCGCGGGGAAGTTGGAATCCCATAAATACCGTGATTACAATAACAACACCGACAATTACAGCCGGATATTTGAATAGTTTTTCCATATCGTTTCTGTACTATAAACTACACTAAGAATTGAAAACAACAGACAGTTCGATTAAATATGTACTGTATTGTACAAAATGGTTTGTTTTTGTATGATAATATATATTTTTTGCAAAAATGAAGCTTTTTCTAAATTAATCGGGTTTTGAAAATTGAAGTTGTTCAGAAACTGAAGTTTCCAAACAACTATATTTTTCAGAATGAAAGGAGGATTTTTTGGAACAAAAAGAAAAGCGGAAGATTCGCTATACCAAAATGGTACTGCGCAACAGTCTTATGGAACTTATGAAAAAAAAATCGATTCTCAGTATCTCTATCAAGGATATTTGCGAACTTGCGGATATAAGCCGTTCAACTTTTTATGCCCACTATAAAGACCAATACGATTTATTAAAGCAGACGGAAGAAGAAACTCTCGCCTATTTCGAGGATATACTGAACAAGTATAAGGATATGCACAGCAGGAAGGATACCACACAGATGCTTGAAGAAATGCTCACATATATTGCAAATAACGGCGATACTATTCAGGTACTGTTAAGCGAAAACGGCAATATCGATTTTCAAAAGAAACTGTTTCATCATTTCATTATGCATAAACAAGTAAAAAAATATATTTCCGAAAATCAGCAGGATGAAGATGCAAAGAACTATTATTCTGTTTTTCTGATACACGGTTCTATCGGTTTGATCTGGCACTGGCTGAAAAACAATATAACTATGCCGGTTTCGCAGTTAGCAAAATTGATGATGAAATGGACGGAACATCAGATTAATACGTAAGAATGGTCTATTAGTTAAAAATTACTTAATTTGCGTAACGGCAGAACGGCCGTAGATGGATAGTTTATGGAGAGGGCAAAGAAATAGCCTAATAATCGAAAATGTGGTAAAATTAAGTCATGTCAAAAGAGGCGCAGGCTCGGATAAAAATTAACAAACTCCTTGAAGAAGCGGGATGGCGATTTTTTGATTCCGCTGATGGCAAGGCAAATATTGTTCTTGAACCTTCGGTTAAAATTACCAAAAGAAACTTAAGCGATTTTGGAGATGATTTTGACAAGACCAAAACAGGCTTTATAGATTTTCTGTTACTGGACAAACAAAGTTTCCCATTTATTGTTTTAGAAGCCAAAGCCGAAAACAAAAATCCGTTATTTGGCAAAGAACAAGCCCGACAGTATGCCCAATCCCAACATTGCCGATTTATTATTCTGTCCAATGGAAACAGCCATTATTTTTGGGATTTGGAACGGGGAAATCCGCAGGTTATCTACCGTTTCCCTTCGCCTGATTTAGCGGACGGTTTGTCATCATTTACCCCCAACCGTGAAGCGTTGGCAAATGAGACGGTTGCCGATGATTATATTGTTTTAACAAAAAAACCTGATTATAAAACCGATCCTTCATGGTTAAATGAAACAAGCCGTCCTGATTTTATCAAAACTTATAAACTGCGTTTCTTAAGACCATATCAAGTTAAGGCAATTACAGCGATTCAAAAGGCCGTAAAAGAAGGAAAGGATCGCTTTTTGTTTGAAATGGCAACAGGAACAGGGAAAACACTTGTTTCCGCCGCAATAATCAAATTATTCAGACGAACAGGTAATGCGCGGCGTACCTTGTTTTTGGTTGACCGTCTGGAACTTGAAAAACAGGCGCAGAAAAATTTTGAAGATTACCTAAAAGGGAATTATATTTCCGTAATCTACAAGGAAAACCGTGATGACTGGCGCAAGGCGGATATAGTTGTTTCTACCATTCAAACTTTTTTGTCAAAGAACCGCTACAAACGTCTTTTTGCGCCTAACGATTTTGATCTTGTTATTTCCGATGAAGCCCACCGAAGTATCAGCGGAAACAGCCGGGCGGTTTTTGAGTATTTTATCGGATACAAGTTGGGATTAACCGCAACACCCAAGGATTACCTTAAGTCTTTTGATGCTGCCGGTTTAAATGTTAAAGACCCAAGAGAACTTGAGCGAAGAACTTTGCTTGACACTTACAAAACATTCGGTTGTGAAACAGGAGAACCTACATTCCGTTATTCGCTTTTGGACGGAGTAAGGGACGGTTATCTTATAAACCCGATTGTAGCCGACGCAAGAACTGAAATAACCGCGCAGTTGCTTTCTGAGCATGGTTATGCGGTAATCATTCAAGACCAAGAAGGCAACGAAGCGGAAGAAGTTTTTGTTTCCAAAGAATTTGAGAAAAAGTTTTTCTCCGATAACACCAACCGCGCTTTTTGTAAAGTTTTTCTTGATAATGCTTTGCGAGACCCAATTACAGGAGAGATAGGAAAAACCATTGTGTTCTGCGTTTCGCAGAATCATGCCGCAAAAATCGCCAATATTCTCAATCAATATGCCGATGAAATGTTTCCCGGTAAGTATTGGTCTGATTTTGCGGTTCAGGTAACGTCATCGGTAAATGAAGCTCAGGATTTTACAGTTCAATTCAGTAACAACAGACTTTACGGTTCCGCTAATTTTGATCCCGGCTATCGTACAAGTAAAACCCGTGTTTGTGTTACGGTGGGAATGATGACTACAGGCTATGATTGTACCGACCTTCTCAATATCTGCCTTATGCGTCCTATATTTTCTCCCAGCGATTTTATTCAGATAAAAGGCAGAGGGACAAGAAAACATAATTTTACAGATGAAATGATCGACTTGGCTATAAAGGCAAAATTTGGAGACCAACAAAAGACCAAGTATAAAATATTTGATTTCTTTGCCAACTGTGAATATTTTGAAGAAAAATATAATTACGATGAGGTATTAAGCCTTCCAAAAGAAAATAAAAAAGATATTTCTGAAGTCTATGACAAACCTTTAGGTTCATTTGACATTGACGGCTACAATAGCAGTCGTGATGACAATGTTAGTTCTTTTAGTCAAACCGAGATCGGACCGGATGGGATGAAGATTGACAGAATGTATTTTGACCGTTTTGAACAAACAATAATAAATAATCCTAAAATTGACGAATTTAAACAACAAGCTCAAGAAGGTAAATGGAACGAATTACAGGATTTTATTATTCATAATGTTTTTGACAAACCGGAAGATTATTTCAGTGTAGAAAAATTAAGGGTTGCCCTGAATGCTGACCGCCGAATTCAACTTAAAGAAATGCTGGAGAAAGTTCTTGGATTAATTCCCCGTTTCAAAACCAAAGAAGAATTACTGGAAGAAGAATTTGACAAATTCGACAGCCGTTATATGCCCGGTGAAAATTATTTTGCCGGCGCAAAAACAATCTTTAAGGCATATATCGAAGATACAGAGTTTCGAAATATAGTAGATCGAAAAAATCTTGCGCAATTAAATGTTACTCCATGGATTGACGCATACCGGCAGTTAACCCCCGAACTCAGAAAATTTATTCCTGAGTATATTAAGGACTATGTTCCTTTGAATAATTTTGTCGAATAAGGAAATGTGATGCTTGAAAGTGAAACCAAACGGAGAATAGACACTGCCCGAGATATACTTGTAGGCAAAGTCCCTGATCCCAAAAGTCAAGTGGAACAAATCACTATTGCACTTATTTATAAATTCATGGACGACATGGACAAAGAGTCAAAAGAGATGGGCGGAAAAGCCAGTTTCTTTACAGGTGAATTTAAACGATACCGTTGGTCGAACATTTTTAATCCCCGATTGGGCGGTCATGAAATGTTAAATCTTTATGCCGAAGCCATTGTAAAACTTAACCAAAACCCCGGTATTCCGCAGTTGTTCAGAGAAATTTTTAAGAACGCTTATCTTCCTTATCGTGATCCTGAAACCCTAAAACTTTTTTTGACAACCATTAACGAGTTTGAATATGATCATTCGGAAAATCTTGGTGATGCGTTTGAATATCTTCTTTCGGTATTGGGCAGTCAGGGGGACGCAGGTCAGTTCCGCACGCCTCGCAATATCATTGATTTTATGGTCGAGGTAATCGATCCGCAAAAAAATGAAATCATACTTGATCCCGCCTGCGGTACTGCCGGTTTTCTTATTTCCTCTTATAAACATATTATGAAAGCGAATACAAAAAAAACACTGGGTGATCTCCTTACTACAAAAG